>Ga0172368_10007169_pt1 | contig 11757 bp, 10 predicted proteins | sample Lak11m_FD_114540 | JGI IMG/M metagenome (GOLD analysis project Ga0172368, IMG submission 114540) | Freshwater microbial communities from Kabuno Bay, South-Kivu, Congo - kab_022012_11m | ecosystem: Environmental > Aquatic > Freshwater > Lake | place: Democratic Republic of the Congo: South-Kivu...
GTCGCACCCGAAGTTCGCGCTGGAGGTCGCGCTGCTCTCGCTGCGATGGATCGCCGCCGGCCACGGCTACGACATCACCGGCGGGGACGTGCTGCAGGCCTACGACCGTGCCTTGCAGGCCGCTGCGGCGCTGGGCATCGAGGAGGGGATCCGCGGACGCATCGAGGCGTTCGTGGCCGACGATCGATCCCCGGGCATGTTCATCCGTCGCGTCCTCGAGGCGCGCCTGGAACGGGATCGGCTCAGACTCGCTCGCTCCTGACCTCGCCTGGGCGGAGGCGCACCCCTCTCTCCGGCCACTTACCCCGGACAACGCAAACGGGCACCAGGTCGACTTACCCCGGACAACGCAAGCCGGGGTCCGGGGGCTTACCCCGGACAACGCAAACGGGCTCCAGCCTGACTTACTCCGGACACGGAAGTCTCAGGCTCAGAGCCGTGGCCTTTGGGGATAGCCGGGCAGGCCAACAGGTTCGGAAGCCCGCTGGGACAGCAGGACCCGATGCGCCGCTTGCGTTGTCCGGGGTAAGTCCCTCGACCCCGGCTTGCGTTGACCGGGGTAAGTCGGGCGGCAGGGGTGGCGGGCCCAGAAGACTGTGGCCGCCTGCTCGGAGGAAGGAGCCCGCAGCCTCGCAATTGTCGCAGCACTGGCGCGACTTTCTGATCGGACCGTGGGTGCCTCATGGCCGCAGCTCCGTAAGCCCCAGCAGTTCCATGGACACGGGACCGCCGGCGCGTCCCCTTCACCGTCCCGCCTCCTTCCAGCGCGCCCGCGCCCGCTCCAGGAAGGAAGGCTCCGGCCCGTCCCCCCGGACGATGCGCTCGAAGCCCGGCATGAACGACGACTTGCGGCGGTGCTGGTCGTACATCTCGTGCACCAGCTGCTGCCATGCCGCGAGCTGACCGCACCTCTCCCAGCACGCCCGGGCCTCCGCGAAGTGACTCAGGGCGGCACCGTAGTACTGGCTCTTGGCCGACTTCACGATGCGCACGCCCAGGGCACGGTAGACGCGCGCCGCAATCGCCGGCCAGCGCGGGGCGAGCGCGGCGGCAGCCGGCTCCATGGTGAAGTGGCCCAAGCCCTCCAGGGCCACATCGGGAGTCCGCTTCAGCCGCTCGACCAGGCGCTCCAGCTCGTCCACTTCCACCATGAATCCCATGACGGTATCGAGGGACGCGCCGGCAGCGGCCTCGACGGCTTTCGCGTGCCAGGACGCCCGCTCCGCCTCCGCCACGTACCGCATCAGTTCCTCGTAGGCGAAGTGGCAGGGACGGCGCGCGAACTCCGCCCAGGCGGACGCGAGCGCGTCGCCGTCGCGACCTCCCTTGCGCAGCAGCTCCCGCTGCAGGCGGCGGAGCGAGCCCTCCTGGCAGCCGCGCTCCCGAGCGTCCAGCTCCAGGCCACGCTCCACCCAGGACAGCGCGTCCTCGACCTGCCCCCGGGCCTCCAGCAGGCCCGCGACCGCGAGACAGTCCTTCGCCGTGGCCTCCGTCTGCTCGCAGAAGGACACGTAGCCGTCGACGTCCCGCCGGGCGACGAGCAGGGCGCGCAGGACCTCAGCCCAGCGGGTGCGCTGGAAAGCGGCGCGGAAGCTACTCGTCGGAGCCGCCTCCCCGCAGCGCCTCCGCGTGGCGCGCTCGAAGGCGTCCAGCTCCCCCTCCTCGAGCACCTTCACCAGCTCGTCCTCCACGTGGGACGAGAGGCTGTACGCGTCCTTCTCCATCCACCCGAGGACCGTCCGCGCGCTCTCGTCCGGGTCGGCACCCGCCGCACGGCGGGCCTGGACCCAGCCGCAATACAGGTCGCGGACGACGCAGCCCAGGTTGCCTCCCTCGTCGTCGACCTCCTCCGCCTTGGCGTAGCAGCCCGCGACGAACGTCTCGTACAGCGCGGCCGCCCGCTCGGCCTCGGCGGGGATCAGCCGCGCGATCTCCTTCCCGACGTCTTCGAGGGCGGCGGCGAAGGCCCACGTCTCTCGCCACGAGACGAAGTGGCCCGGCTGAAGCGCGGCTTCGATGCGCTGCTCCACGGGGTCGGCTTCGCGCTTTCTCGCGGCCGTGCGCGAGCGGGTGGAACGATAAGCTTCCGGCCTCATGTGGCACCTGCGGGAACCGGGCTCGGTCCCCTCCCCTTCTCCCAGATCTGGGATAACCACAACACGCGACCAGCGATGAAGCGTTGCGTGGGTTCCGCAGTCCGCAAGCGGACTTGTGGACGTGATGCCCGGCGGACATGTCTCCCTGCGGGACAGGCGCCTGGGCGCCCTGGAGCTACGCCGTCCAGACAGCGGAGCATCCTGACAGGCGGACGGCTGAGCGCCCAGGCGGGCGTTTTCGCGGTAACGCATCGCGGCACGCTTACGGGCGCAGACATGAGCCAGCGCATCATCCGGCTCCCTCGAGAAGCCCTGCGCAGGCGTCCCCCACGCGCAGGACGCCCTTCACCCAGGCTTCGTTGACGTCCTTGCATCCGGCCAGGGCGGCAGGCGGCACGAAGGACACGGTCTTGCCGCGCAGCACGGCCTCCCAGGCCAGCTTGCGCCAGCTGCCGCCGGCCAGGTCCGCGTCGAACGCGAACACCAGATGGCGCACCTGCGTCGCCCACTCCCACCGCCAGCCCGCGACCCCAAAGATGGCCACGGCACGCCCGACGCCCGACGCGAGCAGCGACAACGCGTCGAAGGGGCCTTCACACACGAAGAGCGGCCCCTCGTCCCCGCGCAGGGTCGGCGCGTTGAAGCAGCCCTTGGGACCGGCGAGGTGGTCATGGCGCAGCGACTTCGGCACGCCATCCGCCCCCACGGCGCGACCGTAGAGGTTCACGAGACCGCCCTCCGGATCCGTATGCGGAATGACCACGCGGCCGTACTTCCACTGGCGCAGAGGACGCCCGCTGTCGGGAGCGGTGTGCGCCCAGCGGCCATCCGCGGCATAGCCCAGGCCGAGCTGGCGGGCCAGTTCGAGCGGGATGCCCCGCCAGCGGAGATAGCGTTCACCCAGGCTGCCCGGCAGAGCCGCTTGGTATTGTTCGAGCAGGCCCTGGAGATCCGCGCGCAGCGGCTGGGGAGGTGGCTGCTGGGGACGAGCTCGGACGACGGGCGGTGTCGGCCGTCGGGCTGCCTTCCAGAGGTCCCGCTGCTCCTCCGTATAGCCCCAGACCCCGCAGGCGAAGCAGGTGAAGCGGCCGCTTTCCAGGGAGACGCGCAGGCTTCGTTGCTGGTCGCTCCCGTGGAAGGGACAGAACGCGCGCAGCACACGCCCGCCTTCTCCCGCGATGGGACGACAGGCGTTCAGCTCCTCCTGGGACAGCGTCCGTTGGGCCTGCTCCACGCTCAGCACGTCCTCAGCGGTTCTCCTCGCGCAGCTGGCCAACGTCGGCGCGGAAGACCAGCGGAACCGCTCCGACGTCGCCGAAACGGTTCTTGGCCAGCACCAGGTCGACGGCACGGGCCGGCGCCACGGCCGTCCGGTCCGTGCTGGCCTTCAGGAACATGACCGCGTCGGCGCTGTACTCGAGGTCGCCGGACTCCTTCAACGAATCGAGGTTGGCGCTGCCGCCGCCGCTGCCGTAGTTACCGCCGGCGCGGCTCTGGCTCGACAGGGCCAGGACCGGGCTGCGCAGGCGGTTGGCCAGATCGCGCAGTTCGCCCGCCAGCGCGCTGACATTGAAGCGCAGGCCGTCAAAGCCTTGCGCGTGCGCGGCCCGCTGCAGGTAGTCGAAGATCACCAGACAGCGCTCGCTGCGATGACGGTTCATGGCCTGCAGCGCCTTCGCTCGCACTTCGGGCACGGTCAGACGGGACGTACCGTCCATGATGGCCAGGTACGGCATTACCGCGCTCAGCTCGTACTCCGCGACACGCAGAGCGGGCAGGTTGGCAAAGCCTCGATCGGCCTCGGAGGGCGACACGCCGGCCGTGGCGCAGAGCGCCTTCCCGACCAGGTTGACGGGGGAGTTCTCATAGGTCACGTAGACCACCGGGATGCGCTGACGGGCGGCGTGCACGGCCATCTGCAGCGCCAGGGTGGTCTTGCCGGCACCGGGCGCGCCGGCGAGGATGTACAGGCCGGTTCCCAGGCCGTTGAGCAGCTCGTCTACTCTGCCCAACCCGGTTGGCACGCCCACGATGGAGACGCCAGAGGTCTCCCGGAGCCGGTGGCGCGCTTCCGCGCCGGCCAGGTACTCGGACATCAGGTCGGACGCCCAGAGCATCTGGCCGCCGTGCAGCGCTCGGACCGAGGACTGTGTCCGAGCAACCTCCTCCTCGAACAGGCTCAGGAGCTCGACTGCCGACTTCTCCGACCGCAGCGCCCGGGACATGTGCTCCTGGAGATCCGCCAGCATGCGACGCTGCCGGAGGTCGGCAAGCCGGGAGGCACCCGCTCCCGGATCCGGATCCGGACGCCAGTGCTGAGGAATCGCCGGAGGCCGCTCGCTGGCGATGGCATCGGAGAGAGCCGTCCAGGCTTCCGGTTCTCCGGCGAAGGCTCCATTCAGGAGATCGACGTGCTGCCAGTAGAGCCTCGGATCCCGGGCCAGAGCAGCCAGCATGGAGCGCTCGGCCTCCGGATCGATGAACTCCTGTGCGAGGTGGTAGGCTTGAACCGGCATGCAGCCGTCCTCCCGGGAAGTTGAACGTGCTTCAAGGAGGAGTATAGCATGCGCCTCCGGAACCGGGCTTCCCGGAGGCCCTCTAGATCTAATAGATCTTCTTGAATTATTACTGGCGCCGCAATCCCGCATGAAACCGTGGATCCCGGAAAAGGACCGGCCATGATAACCCCGACATCCGGCCATGATAACCCCGACATCCGGCCATGATGACCCCGACACTTATTACCCGGCGGGGGCCGACGCCCGACTCAGGACCCTCCTCCCCCCTGGACCGGCCAGGATAACCCCGACACTTATTACTCAGTAATGAACCCCGACCTCCATCGGGAGGCCAGGGTTCAGGAGTGGACCTGCCCTTCCAGGGCTGTAGACCGGGGCGCTATGACCGAGCGACGGTCTCGCTCTCCGGCTCCCCGGCCAGCCAGTCGTAGAGCTTCTTGAGCAGCCCGGGACGGAGCGCCTCCAGCTTCTTCTTGCCCTTGACCAGGAGGCTCCAGTAGGGCTGAGAGATGCCCAGCTGCTCGGCTGCCTGGGCCTGGGACAGACCCAGGTCCTTGCGCTTCCGCTCCAGCTGGTCGCCCATCGGCTCCTGTCCGACCATCCTCTTCAGAGCGGGGTGCCCCATGTACTCCAGCTTCCGGTACTGGTCACGGATGACGTCGGGCGGCTCGATCAGGATGGTCGCCTGCTGCCAGGTCGTCGCCCAGCCTTTCAGGGCGCCGTCGGACTCGTCCCAGCGGTCGTACTGCCAGCCGGAGATCACCTGGTCCTGATGGAGGGTGTCCAGCGCCTTCTCGAGCCGCTCCCGGCTGCGGATGGGACGCCGCGCGTCAATGAGCTGCCCGGCGGCCTCGAGAAGCGTGGACACCTTGAAGGGCTGGGTGTAGTTGTCGTTCTTGGCCCGGCAGCGCCACTGCCAGCTCAGGTAGCGGGTCAGCCGCTTCTCCCAGGTCTGCTTGTACGGGTTGTAGCGGAGGGCCATGGCGGACATGAGCGCGGTCTGCCGGCCCGGGCCGAAGAGGACGCGCGCCAGGACGTCCCCGGGTCGGAACATGAACGAGTCCACGTCCATGAAGCCGTCTAGCCGCAGCTGGCCCGCGCGGTCGGTGATGACGAAGGCCCGGCTCTGCAGGACGCGGTTGGCGTTCCGCCCCCGGCCCTTCTTCCCGTAGCCCGGCAGCATGGCCATGGTGACCCAGACGTTCTGCAGGTGGCTGATGGTCTTCAGCGTCTCGAGCCGCTGCTCGGCTTCGTAGCCACCGCGGGCGCCCCGCCCGCACTTCTTCTGCTTCACTCCCCGCAGGCTCAGGATGGAATCGACGTCCGCGATGGCGCCGTGCCTCTCACTCTGGGCCTGGCAGAGCCAGATGGCGTTCATGGCGTCGAGGGTGTCGACGTCCAGGTCCGTCAGCTCCTCCCGCTGCTTCCACATGGACTCCTTCCAGGCTTCGATCTCCGCGGGCGGCATGATCGGCTGCTGGTCCAGGGCGAGGGGGCGGAGCTGCACGTGTCCCTTGGAGTCCCCCCGGTTGAGCGGCGCGGTAGGCCATGGCGAGTCTGCCACCTCGCGGAAGGTGTTCAGGGCCAGGGCTTCCCGCAGGGCCTGCATCATGGCGTCGCTTCCCACGTGCAGGTGGCCGTTGGATTGCACCGGCATGACGATGGGAGGCTGCGGCGCCGCACCGCTCTTGCCGGCGGGCTGTCCGCCGGATTCGGGAACCGGCGCCGGGCGCGTGCTATCCGATCCACTACTCAACAGCGTGCTGCTCCTCTCTGCGGGTCAAGGATGGCGGCGAGACGGACCGACATCTCCGCCTCTCTCCGACCTCCTGGACAAGCCCGCGGACGGGACTACGACTTCCCCTCACCTGCCAGCAGCTGCAGCGCCTGGCTGACGATCAGCGAACGTTCCGGCTTCTTGCCGGTCTGCATGAACACGGTGCTCTGCAGCCGGTCGATGACCAGCACGTCTTCCCGCGACAGGTAGAACGTGGCCTTCACACGGGGCTGCTCTGACAGCGAGACAGCCTGCGGGCCCAGCACTCCAACATCCTGCCGCTCAGCCGCCTGGACGGCTGACGCCTCGGCCGTCGAACCGTTGGGGCGGCTGGGCGCCTTCCTGTCAGCAAGCCGATCCAACACGTCTCCGTACATCCGACCGGCCGTTTCCTCCGTGATCTGCGCGCGCTTTGTTGCCATCGACGAGCTCCTTTGCCAGATTGCGGAAGGCCTCCGCGACTTCGCTGTGAGGTGCGTAGGCGAGCACGCTCTGCGAGGCCACGCAGGCTTCCTTGACCTTCACCGACCGCCTGATCACCGAGGGGAAGATGCGGATCTTCCCCTCGAACACTTTCTGGACGCTCTGGATCACTTCGCGGGCGTGGAGCGTCCGCGACTCCACCATGGTGAGCACGACGCCGGCGATCTTGAGCTTGGGGTTGAGCTTCTGCTGCGCCTTGTGGACGGTGTTGAGCAGCATCTTGAGCCCCTTCATGGGCAGGTACTCGGTCTGCAGCGGGACCAGGACCTCCTGCGCCGCGGCTAGCGCGTTGATGGTCAGCAGGCCGAGGTTGGGCGGACAGTCGATCAGAACGAAGTCGTACCGGCTCCGCAGCTTGCCCATCAGGTCCCGCAGCACGAACTCCCCACTCATGGCGTTGAGCAGGTCCAGGTCGATGGCGGACAGCGTCAGGTTTGCCGGCACCAGGTCGGTCCCGCACTGGGTCGTGCGCGTGACGTCCACCAGTGTGGGCCGCTCCTGGTCCCGCAGGGCCGCCTCGAACGCGTTGTGGATGGTCAACTCGAGGGCGTCCGGCTCGATGCCGAAGGCGGTGGTGAGACTGGCCTGCGGGTCCAGGTCCACGAGCAGCACCCGCGACCCCTGCTCCGCGAGGGCAGCCCCCAGGTTCATGGTCGTGGTGGTCTTCCCTACTCCACCCTTCTGGTTGGCAACAGCGATCACACGCATGTTCGAGCCGGCTCCCCTGTTGAGTATCCTTCAAGCATATTACCTCACGCTTGAATTGCTGTCAAGACGGCCGGACAGCATGACGGGTGAACAGGAAGACGGGGAAGTGGCAGAGCGCCCAGGCAGGTAAGAGGCGGAGTGTTGAGGTGCCGAGGGAGTGGGCCGGTAGAGTGTCTGGGCACCAAGACGGGCTGACGGCAAGACGGCGGAGTGTCGGGGCGGCAGACGGGCGGGGCAGGAGGATGGCGGGGTGTTGGGATGGTGCGGCGCCTGGACGGGAAAACGGTGAGACAACGAAGCGGCGAGGCTGCGGGCGGGCAGGGCGGGAGGATGGCGAGGCGTCGGGGCGGTGCGGTGCCTGGATGGGTAGATGGGAAAGCGGTGGAACAGCGAAGCGGCGAGACTGCGGGCTGGGGAGGGCGGGAGGATGGTGAGGCGTCGGGCGGGCCAGGTGTCGAGACAGGGGGATGGGTGGCAGTCGGGCTGTCAGGCTGGCGAGGCGGGTCTCCCCTTATGGCTGCAGTTATAAAGATCGGGGTTATCATGGCCGGAAGCGGGGGAGGGGAGCGTCCGATTCTGCTTCCTACTGTCTGCCTGGCCACCCGCGGTCGCGCTTCCGCTGTTTCACGGCCGCGACCATGCTGAGCTCATTGCCCCGAAGACTGTACGGACCATCTTGACCATCAGGTTAACATGCTCAATAGAGGTGTCGTCATGAAGAGCGTCCGACTTTCCGAGGCGAAGGCCAGGCTGTCCGAGCTGGTGGACGAGGTGCGCACCGGCGGGGAGCCCATCCTGATCCAGAAGCGCGACAAGGGCGTTGCGGTCATCGTCGAGCTCGAGCACTTCCAGCGCCTGCAGCAGCTCGAAGACCGCATGCGAAGCCTCCGCCTCCGTGAAGCCCTCAAGGGGAAGACCTATCCCCTGAAGGACGTGCTCGCCGAGTTGGGCTTTGGCGTATAGCGTCCACATCTCGGGGCAGGTCAAAGCCCTGCTCGAGGAGCTACGACGGCATTTAGTAAAGCCAGGCACGTCTACGCTTCCCACGGTCCCCCTGGCTGCCAGCGACCGGGCTCGCGCTGGCCCCGAGCGATCTCGACTACGGGCATCAGGAAGTGGTTCAGGTCCTGGACGACTTCCGCCAGAATCGGGGTCTCCTGGAGGCGCACCCGCTTGAGGAACGCCGTCCACTGCCGCAGCTTGTCCACGTGCTCCGTGAACTGCTTGCTGAGCCCGGTGGGCGGGGAGTCGGGCAGGGGAGTCCCGCGACGCTGAAAGGTCGCGGACACTGCCTGCGCAAGAAGGCCGCCGTCGAACTCGAAGTGGCGCGCCAGCGCCCACACGTCGTAGAAGTCCTTCATGCGGCTGTTCCCCAGGTCGAGGGACACCATGGCCTCGAACTTCTCGGCCACGACCGTCTCGCGAGGATAAGCCGCCAGGCGCGGGGACGGATGATCGAGCAGCACGGGGAAGTCGACCTCCACTGCCGCCGGCGTGACGACGTCTCCGAAGCCGATGTCGATCTGCACCTGGATTCGTGCTGTCCCCAACCGCGCTTCCAGGCGGACGCGCACGCCCTGGTACTCTTCCTCGCGCCGGATCGTTTCGGTGGTGATGCGGTCTCCCAGGAAGACCAGACCGTCGACATCCGCGCCGAGCTCACACAGATCCCGAAAGACCGTCTCCAGCGACTCAGCATCAGACGCTCCTCTTCCGAGCAAGTCGACGTCCCACGTGGGACGCTGGGGCGTGGCCGCCCACAGGGAGTACAGGGTGGCTCCCTTCACGAGGAAGCGACTCCCGTGCGGCGAGCGCCCGAGTCGGTACAGCAGGCGTTCGATGGCGTAGCGGGTGAGCAGGTACTGCAGCTCCATCCCTCTCTCGTGAGCGAGATTGAGCAGCCGCTGCTTCACGGACGCCGCCGTGTTGCGGCCCTTGCCGCCGGTCACGTCAGCGCCTCGAGGTAGGGCTGCATGACTCGGTCCATCCGGCAGATCCGGGCATACTGATACATCTCGTCCATGCGGGCGCACCGCTGCCGCCGGCACTCCCGCAGCGCCTCGAGAGCGACATCGAGCCCCACCTTGTTGCGGTACTTGAAGCAGTCCGCCACGGTCTTGGCCGCACCGTAGATGCGCACCGTCACCCCCTCGATGCTGTGCTCCTCGATGCCCTCCTCGTACGCCTTGCCGGAGAACCACATCACGCGCAGGGGCGGGTAGTCGACGCGAGGCCTGCGGCGGCCGCGGCGCACGGCCACCCACACCTCGAAGGGATTCTGGGTGGTGAGTCCGTGGAAGCGCAGCGCCGAGAGCAGGCAGACGACGCCTCCGGGGACCCGCCGAGCGACCTCGGCCAGGCTGTGACTCTCGGACAGGTCGGTCTCGGTCGGCACGTACACGCCCCGCCCGCTGCGCATCAGAACGCCACGTTCCACAAGCCGGCCCAGGTAGGCTCGAGGGATCCCGAGCGACGCGAGGTCCTTCGAGCGGATGACTCCGAGGCCACGGATGCGCTCCACGAGCAGCCGCATCTTCGAGTTGGCCGAAGTCTCGCTATTGGACGTTTCATGATGCATTCACATGTAAGTTTCTGAATGCACTATGGATCACCTGCCGAAGCGAGATCTTTCGCCGGCCGGGCGCCTGCTCAAGCGTGGTGCCGATGCGCGGCAGCGTCCGCAGCTCTTCTGTGCTTTTCCACTTGACTGGAAAAACTGTTTGGTATACTGTAATAGTGAAGGGAGGTGTGTCCGGCATGCCGCGAAAGCCAAAGCTGCGTTTCAAGCCACAGGAGTGGTCAAAGCTGTGCCGGGGGTTGGCGAACTCGCGCGCAGGCTTGACAGGTAGGGACCTGACCGAGGAGGAGCTCGAGGACCGCCTCGACACAGCCGTTCTGGCTTGTTGGCGCTTCGGCGAGTACGCCATCAACACATGTCTGGAACTCAACGGCGAGGAGGCGCTCGCCAATCACAGTCATCACGAGCGGGCGCGGGATCTTCAGCACCTCGGAGTGCTCAAGGGCTCCTACTACGACACCTTGGAAAAGCTAGGTCGTTTCCGGAAGCACGCGGATTACCTGTCCTACAATGTGGGCGAGCGCTCCACGCACTACAACCGCACCAGCCTGGTGAACTGCCTGACCGACCTCGAGGAGCTGCGTGGGGAGATCGAGGACCTCCTCAGGGGGCGAGGGCTTCTCTGATGCTTGCCCAGGGACTCGCACACTTCGCGCTACTCGACGCCCTCCTTGAGGTGGGACCGGAGGGCGCTACCCGGGAGCACCTTGTCCGCAAGGCGAGAATCAGCCCGACCACCTTTTACAAAGCTGTCAAGCCGTTGCTCAGCGCGGGACTGGTTCGGGAAGAGGGCAATCGCTATCGCATGCCTCTCGAACAGGCCTACAGCCTCCGATACAAGGCCTGGCGGGACTTCGACCGACTCTATGATCTGGACGAACGCGAACGAAGCGCCGTCCTCACGGTCCTCGACACCGCCCTCCGGGACCTTGATGACAACCTCCTCTGCCTGTGGCTCGTCGGCTCCGCTGCCCAGGGACAACTCCGTCCTGGGAGCGATCTGGACTTCCTTGCCGTGGTCAAGGACGCTGCGCGCACCTATCTTCCGAGAAGCCACCGTGAGGTGCAGTGGGTCCAGATGGAGCCGGCCCAGTTCGAGCAGAAGCTGCAAGATGGCGATGAGTTTGCCGTCAATGCTCTCCGCTTCGGGCTTCTGCTGTTCGATCATGGTCGGGCGCAGCACTTCCTTACCATGCCCTTGCGCGCGCCCACCGGGCACTTCTTCCGCCAGAAGGCGCTCACCATGGACCGGCTGCGCAACCGCTTCTTCAGCGCGCTGGACACGGACGTCTCCGAGGCCCGCGAACACCTGGACTCCCTGGGTCAGACCATCGCGCGTTCCATCATGCAGAGGCTCGGAGAAGCGGTTGCCGGCAAGGACGAGCTGCGCAGTGCCCTCCGCGCCTACTTCGGCGATACCCTCGCGACCGCGCTCGAACCCTCAACTGTTGACGCGGGAAGGAAGGAGCTGGTGGCGCTGCACCGGCGGTTGTCCGAGTGTTACGACCGCTTCACCGAGAGCGCTGAGCACCTGGAGCACACGACCGGAGCGCTGCTGCACGGGCAGCCTGCCGAGTTCGAGGCTGCGGCCTCGGA
>Ga0172368_10007172_pt1 | contig 11754 bp, 4 predicted proteins | sample Lak11m_FD_114540 | JGI IMG/M metagenome (GOLD analysis project Ga0172368, IMG submission 114540) | Freshwater microbial communities from Kabuno Bay, South-Kivu, Congo - kab_022012_11m | ecosystem: Environmental > Aquatic > Freshwater > Lake | place: Democratic Republic of the Congo: South-Kivu...
CCCTCTCCACCGGGCCGCTGTGCGATCGAAAGGGGCAGTGCGGTTGTGGCCCGTGTGGAGAGGGGTCGGGGGTGAGGGCGGCTGGCCGGCACGCCGAGCCGGCTCTGGCGCGAGCTGCACCCGACCCTCTTCGCGGCCAGACCGCTGGAAACCGCGAGGCGCCAAGGCCCCGGCCAGGCCGGGGACAGGGCCCGGCCCGGGTTGACCGCGGGCGATCCTCCGGTCAGCATCGGGCCCATGAAGAGCGGCGCACCGGACGAATCGCGGGTCGGCGGCTTCCTGTCGGGGCTCGCGATGCCTCTGCGGGGCGCGTGGCTGCTCGTGCGCACGCCGGGCGCCGCGATGCCGGTCCTGGTGCCGATCGCGCTCACGGCGGCGGCGACCCTCGCGGCGGCGGGCGCGATGGCGGGTGCGGGCGATCGGCTGGCCGCGCTGCTGTGGTCCGCTCCGCAGGCCTGCGACGGGTGCGGCATCGCCGCACAGGTCTGGGCGGCCATGGCGCGCGTCGGCTGGCACGTGTTCCGATGGGTCCTGGCCCTGGCCGTCACGGCCGCGGTGGGCGTGGCGGTGTCGCGCGTCGCCTGCGCGCCGTTCCTGGACGTGCTGGCGCGCCGGGTGCTCGCGTCGCTGGGCGCGGTGCTGCCGGCCGACTCCGACGGCCAGTTGAGGATCGCCGCGACCGTCGCCGTTTCGCTCGGGGAGTCGCTGCGCCGGGCGGTCGTGCTGGCGGCAGGACTCGCCGCTGTGCTGGCGCTCTCGACGGTGCCCGGAGGCGCGCTGCTCACGGGACCGCTGGGCGCTGCCTGGTCGGCGGCGTGGCTCTTCGCGGACACGGTCGTGTACCCGCTGACGTGGACGGGGCGGGCGCGGCTCGCCGACGTGACGGCGCTCGTGCGGGAGCGGCCGGCGGCCAGCCTGGGCTTCGCGATGACCAACGCGCTGCTCGCGCTGCTGCCGCTCGCGGGCCTGCTGGCGACGCCCGCGGCCGTGGCGGGTGCGTGCCTGCTCGTGTACGCGCCCGGTCGCCGCGATCAGCACGCGGCTGTCGCGACGGCGTAGTCCTGCGGGTCGCCCTCGTCGGGCTGTGTATTGAATAGCGTCAGGCGGTCGCACCGGTGATCGACCTCGCGCGCCGGCGGCCTTCATCCTTCCTTCTTCATTCTTCATTCTTCATCCTTCGATTGACACGGGTGCAGCTCACGCCAGATCCGGCTCGTCGTGCGGACCGGCCGGCCGCCCTCGGGCAGTCGGATCTGGCAGGAGTTGCACCCGATTGACGCGGTGCGGCAGTCGGCGCTGCACCCCTGAGGATGGGCTTGACGGTGGTAAACTCCGGCCGTTCCAGGACGAAGCACCTTCGGGCAATGGACTCAGGGCGCCGATGGGCGCGGGCGGGCGGAGCGGGCGATGAGGGTCGCGATGCGGGGACTGCGGTGCGCGGCGGTGGCGGTGCTTGGAACCGCGTGCGTACCCGATCTGCCGGTGCCGCCGGCGGCGCACATCGGCTGCACGAAGGCGGACGACTGCCCGAGCGGTTTCACGTGCCGCGAAAACATCCACCGGTGCGTCTCCGTGGGCGCCACCTCGGATCCGGCGCCGGAACTGCAGAATCCGGTGCTCTCGCCCACGTCGGCCACGCGCGGCACGGCGGTGCATCTGACGTTCGGCACCGACAAGGCGCTGGGCGCCGATCCGGTCGTGTCGCTGGAGGGCGCGGGTGGCGCGCACTGGGACGCGGACCCGTCGGGCACCGACGCGGCCGCGCGCAAGTGGGCTTTCGTCCACACGGTGACGGGCGCGGATCCCGAGGGCGAGGTGCGCGTCTCGGCGGAACTCACGAACGAGGCCGGAAACGCGGCCGCGCGCAACGCAGGCACGGTCAGGCTCGACTTCGCGCCTCCCGCGGCCGCGGGGCTGCACTGGGAGCTGCCGGAGGGAAAGGCCGCCATCGGGGCGGCCGAGAGCGAACCCGTCCGTTTCTCCGGCACGGCCGATTCCGACGCGGTACTCGTGTCGGCAACGCTGATCGGGTCGGACGGCCGGACGCTCGCCGACGCGACGTCGACGACCACGGTCGCGCCGAGCACCGTGCAGCCGGGGCGCGCGGACGTTGCCGGTTCGGTCGATCTTCGCGCCGTTTCGCTCGCGGACCTCGCGTCGGTCGCAGTCGACCTCGTGCTGGCGGACGCGCTCGGAAACCGCACGGCGCCGGGTGCCGCGCTCGTGCAGCCCGTGCCCGTGGACCTGGAGCCGCCGACAGACCCCCGGCTGACGCTGCACGGAAAACCCGTGACCGGCGCGCAGAGCGTCGAAGCGGACGTGTCGGCGTCGGGGGCGACCGCGTTCTTCCTCTCGGGCGACGTGATGCGCGACGAGAACACGTTCCAGTGGGTCGCGAAGACCTTTCCCGCCGCCGTGACCGTGACTCTGACCCCCGGCGACGGGACGAAGGCCGTACACGCGCTGTTCCGCGACGCAGCGTGGAACCAGAGCACGGCCGCGGACGACTCCATCGGGCTCGTCACGGGCCCCGTTCGCAGCAATCCGGAACTCGTGCCTCCGCCGGGGCAGGACGCCGTCAAGAACGGCGACGTGCTCGGCATCGCAGGCTCGGGCGAGGCGGGCGCGACCGTGGCGTCGGTTCGTCTCGCGAGTGCGGCCGGCGCGGACGCACAGGTGGTGCCCGCGGGCACGGTATCGCTCGACGACGACGGGCGTTTCTCCGGATCCTGCGTCGCGCAGGGTCTCGTCGACGGGACGCGTGTCTCGCTCGAAATCGTGCTGCGGGCGCGGGGCGCGGTTTCCGACGCAGCTTCGAGCCGCAGCGCGCAGTGGACGGTCGACCTGGTGGCTCCGGCAGGCGCCACGGTGCAGATTGCGGCCTTCCCGGACGGACAGACCGACACGCCCGTGGTCTCGCGCGTGGTTGCGACGCGCGACGTGGTGCTGCTGCTTTCGGCCGTGGGCGCGACGAAGTTCATGGCGGACGGCGACCTGGAGGACGGCGACCACGTGCGCCGATGGGTGGACCTGGCGCCCTCGGTGCCCGTGCGGCTCACGGAGGGAGACGGTCCCAAGTCGGTGTTCGTCGCGATCCGGGACGGCGCGGACAATCGCGCGACGGCCCATGCGGGCACGTCGCTGGACACCTCCGCGCCGCACAGCGTCCCGACTCTTTCGGGGCCGTGGACGGTCGAAAAGGTCAAGGATCTCGATACCTTGGCGGTGGGCGGGGCGGCGAGCCCGGGCAGCACGATTCGCTCGGCGGCGCTGCTGCATCTGGACTCGACCGGCGCGCTGCTGCCCGGCTCCGGGTGCACCGTCGACGAGTCGGAGGCGATCCGCATCGATCCGGCCGGGAATTTCCACGGGACCGTCGGCGCGGCGGGACCGTGCGAGGGCGCGGCGTCGGTGGTTCTCGAGGTGGTCGTGGCGAACGTCGCGGGGGCGTTTTCGACGCCCGAGGAGAGCCGAAGCGAGGCGCTGGCGCTCGACAACGACCCGCCGTCGGGCGTGTCGGTCTCGCTTCGCCGCGAGGGCATTGCGCGAGAAAACCAGACGCCGCAAGCGGCCATCGTGCTGCTGCTGGCGGCGGAGGAACCGGACGGCGGGCCCGTGCAGGCCGTCTTCAGCGGCGATCTGACCCCGGGTTCGCGCGTCGGGTCGTGGGTGGATTTCCCCGGTCCGGAAACGCATCCGGGAGAGGAGGAACTGACGCTCGCGGGCACCGGTGGGTCGAAGAGCGTCGCGGTGCGGTTCCGCGACGCGGTGCGCAACGAGACGACGGCCCGGACGCTGCTCGTGAACCTGGACACGACGCCTCCCGCGGCTCCGGTCGCGCGCAACGTGCGGCTGGAGGAGACCAGTCCCGCTCCGGACGATCCCGCGCTGGCCGATGGCGCCTCCGACGTGTTCACTCTGACCGGTCTGGCAAGCGCGGCGGGCGGCGCGGATCGCGTCGTCGTGTTCTCGGACGCAGAGCTTGCACACACCGTGGTCATGCAGGACGTGGGTGCCGACGGCAGCTTCGCAGGTACGCAGGTCGCGTCCGACGCCGCGAAGACATGGTACGTCGCGACACTCGACGCGGCTGGAAACCGCAGTCCTTCCGCGATCGCGGTCACGGTGCCGCGCTTCACCGGAATTGCAGCGAACCCGAATCCGGCGCGGTCGGGCGCCGCAATCTCGATCACGTTCGCCAGCAGCGTCCCGCTCGCCGCGAACCCGGTGGTGACGGTGGCGGGCCGGGCGGCGACGTTTACGAGCCTCGGGGCCGGCTACGTGTACGGGTACACGCCCGATGGCACGGAGAGCGAAGGCCGGGGGCTTGCGGTCGTGCGCGTCGCGGGCGTCGACGGGGGCACGACCTACGCGTCGGGGACGACCGGAACCGACGCCGTCGCGATGTCGCTCGACTTCACGCCGCCCGTGCTGGAAGCGGTGAAGTGGGTGCTGCACCAGAACGACTCGGGCACGGAAGACACGATCGAAGGGCTCGTGGACGCTGCGTCGGACAACGTGGACCATGCGGACGAGCTGCGGGTGGAGATTCTGCCGCCGGGTTCCGCGACGCCCGTCGCGACCGCGTCCGTGCGCGCCGACGGCAGCTTCGGGTCGGTGGCGTTCGGAGACGACCGGCAGGCGGCGCCGCGCGTTCGACTCGTGGATCGGGCCGGAAACGCCTCCAATCCGCAGACGCTCGCGAACGACATCGTCGCGCCGTCGGTCTCCGCCCTCGTCGTGGCGCCCGCGGCGCAGCACGACGACGCCGACGTGACCATTTCGTTCACCGTGTCGGACGGCGCCCACGACCTGCGCGCGGCGCCGACCGTGACGGTGGGCGGGCGCGCGGCGACGCGCGTTTCGGGCGATCTGGCGACACATGGGGCGACGGTTCCCTGCGTCTACCGCCTGCACACGGACGGGGCGACCGACGCCGAGCAGGTTGCCCCCGTTTTCGTCGCCGCCACCGACGCGGTCGGCAACACCGGACGCGCGTCGTCGTCGGTCACGCTGGACTTCACGGCGCCGGCGAGCACTTGCCTGGTCCCGGGCACGCGCACCCTGTGGAACGCGGCCACGGCGGCGATGGGGACCGCCTCGGACGGTCTCTCCGGCGTCGCGAAGGTGGAAGTCGCGGTGCGGCTGGACGGGGCCACCGACGCATGGTGGAACGGGACGACGTTCGCGGCCGGCCCGACGTGGCTCGCCGCGGCCGGCACGATCGGGTGGACCGCGGAACTGAATGCGGTTCAGTTTGCGGAAGGTGCGGAATACACGCTGAAATGGCGCGCCACCGACGCGGCGGGGAACGTGGAGACTCCGGGCGCGGGCAGCCACTTCACGTACACATCGAACACGCCTGCGCCCCCGTCCGGATTCGCGGCGGCGCCCGCGGGAGCCGCGCGGGTGCATCTGTCGTGGCAGGCGCCGTCGAGCGTGCCGGATCAGTACCTGATCTTCTACGACACGGAGGCCGGGACCCATCCGCCGTACCTGGGGCGCGGCGCGACCCAGGGCGATTCACCGATCAGCGTCGCTGGCGGTGCAACGCAACTCGACCTCACGGGGCTGCCGACCGGGCGCTACGAGTTCGCGGTTCTGGCGGTCGACGCCAACGGCTTGCAGAGCGCGCTTTCGGCCCCGGCCGCGGCCGCGAGCCGGCGGTGGCGATGGGTACACCCGGCTCTCGGTTCCCGCGACGCGAACAAGGTCGTCTACGCAGGCGCTCACACGTTCGTCGCTGTGGGCGCCGGGGGCACGGTCTGGCGCAGCACGGACGATGGCGTCACGTGGGCCATGCCGGACTCGGGGACGACCGAAGACCTCGTCGACGCCTGGACGGGCGGCTCGAACGTCGTGGCGGTGGGCAGTGCGGGTGCGATCGCGCGCAGCACCGATCGGGGTGCGTCGTGGAGCGTCGCGCATGTGTCCGGCATCACAAGCGTGACTCGCATCGCCGGGGACGGCAGCACGGTTTTCGCCCTCGGCAGCAGTGCGCTGCGCAGCGCGGACGGCGGGGCCACCTGGACGACGACGACGCTCGCAGTGCCCGCGGCTCCGAAGGACCTGTGGGTGGGCGGCACGAACGTCGTGGTCGTCGGAGGGGGCGGGCAAATCGGGCGGAGCACCGACGGGGGCGCGACCTGGAGCGCGCCTGCCAGCGGACGCACCGTCGCGCTGACGAAGGTCGCCGGCGATTCCGCAGGTTTGGTCGCGGTCGGCTCCGACGGCTCGCTCACGCGCAGCGGCGATGTCGGGGCCACCTGGGCCCCTGTGACCTCGGGCATGGCCACGTTCGGCCTGGCTTCCTGCGGCGGGGCGTTTCTTGCTTTCGGGGGGCACTACACGGGGTTCTTCAGCCCCGACGCCGGCGCGACCTGGCAGAGCGGCATCATGGGCGGAAGGTGCTACGGCGAGGGAGTCGGCAAGGTGCTCTGGTGCCGAGGGGGGACGCTGTTCGACGGCGATCCCTTTGCAGGCAGCGGATCCGGTCCCGGGATCTGCGTCGGCGCCATGGCACCCGATTCCTACAGCGCCGCCCCGACGACGATGCCAACGGTCGTACGCTCCATCGCGGGTTCGGACAACGCCGTCGTCGCGGTAGGCCAGGCCGGTCTCATCGTCCGCCAGTCGTCGGGAACGTGGACCGTCGTCAACGGCCCTGCCCCGCGGGTGCAGGCATTGTGGTCCCAGGGCGCCCGAGCGGTCGCCGTCGGGTCGGACTTCGCGGGCCTGTCGGGCTCGGGTCCGAAGAACTGCGTCGCGCGCAGCGACGACGGCGGCGAAACGTGGCAGAACGCGGGGGTTTCCTCGTGGGAGTCGGTTTCACTCGGGGTCGTTGCGGGCGACGGGGCGACAGTTCTCGCGACGGGCGGACCATACGTCTATCGCAGCGCCGACGGCGGGGCGACGTGGAGCCAGTCCCCGTACATAGACAACGGCCTGACGTCGCTTGCGGGCGGCAACGGGGCGTGGGTTGTCGCAGCGGGCTACGACTGCTATCGCAGCACAAGCGCGGGCGCGACGTGGACCCGGTTGACCGACTCCGTTGGCGACAACCTCATTGTCGACTCGCTCTGGGGAGACGGCATCCGGTTCTTCGCAGGTTCCAACCAGCAGCCGCTCATCTACCGCAGCACGGACTCCGGCGCGCACTGGGCCGAGAGCCCGGCGCCGTTCGGCCACTTGCGGGGCTTCTGGGTCGCGGGAGAAACGGCCGTCGGTCTTCCGCAGACACCCGGCGACGCGGGCTCCGCGGCGCTGAGCACCGACGGCGGTGGAACCTGGGCCCCTGTCAACCTCAACGTCCCTTCGACCTCGTTGATGAACGCCATCGACGGAGCGGGCTCGCTCGTCATCGCGGTCGGAAACGCCGGGGTCGTCACGCGCAGCGCCGACGCGGGAGCAACCTGGACGCTCGTGCCGCCGCCGGGTTCCGCGGACCTGCTGCGCGTCCGCACCAATGGCACGGACGCCGTCGCGGTGGGCCCCGAGACACTTCTGCAGAGCAGCGACGGCGGCGCGAGTTGGACGCAGGTCGCCGCGTCGAGCGTGGAAGGGCGCGGGGCTGCGGCGTTCGGCACGGTCACCGACGCAGTCGTGTTCGAGGATGGCACCGCCCTGGTCGGCGGCGACGCCGGCATCCTGCGATTCGGGCCGCCCTGAGCACAATCAAGGATGAAGGATGAAGGATGAAGGATGAAGGACGAAGGACGAAGGACGAAGGACGAAGGACGAGCATGGGCTTCGCGACGAACGACGCGATGCTGCCGCGCGTGGGCCCGCTGCCGACGCCCGCGGCCGCGGCGGGCGCGCGCCGCGCTCAGTACGCGCCCATCGCCGCGACGTAGGCCTGCGTGTCGGCGTCGTTGAGCTGTGTATTGAATAGCGCCAGGCGGTCGATGTAGAAGTTGCCGCCCGTGAACGGGTCGTAGGGCGTGGCGGGCTGCCCGAGCCACCACCCGCCGATGCCCATGGAGTCGTAGCTGGAACCGGGTCCGAGCGACGCAGGGTCGAAGCGCTGGGTGGCCGAGTAGAACGTCACGCGCGCGCCCGTGAAGCGCATGCCGAACGGCGCGGACGTGTTGACCGACGGCAGGATGTTCGTCACCGCCGTGCCGTAGAGGTTGTACGTGCAGCAGGACGAGTGCGTGCGCGAGCCGATGCGGTCGCCGTACATGCTGATGCCGTCGTCGTTGCCGGAGCTCGAGGTCGTCGCGAAGAGGAAGCCGTACACGGAGGTGGAAGGCGCGAAGTCGCGTCTCGCCCGCATGACGATGGTGTTGCCCGCCGTGTACGGGAAGCTCGTGCCGCCGCTGCCCAGGCCGTTGATGTTCAGGCCGTAGCTGGCGTTGAACTTGGCCGCGGCAATGGAGAGCGTCTGGTGGTTCTTGTAGTCGCACGTCTGGGACTGCTTGAAGTCGTAGAAGTAGTACAGCGACGAAACCGCGAAGAACGTGGGCAGCGTGGACGTGACGCCGCCGCAGTCGGTGTGGTCGCAGTAGACCTGGTACGCGGAGGCGCCGCCCGCGCCGTCGGGGTCGATCCAGTACGTGCCGTTGGATGTGACGCCGGCGGCCTTGAGCGCGGCGCAGCTCGCGAGCGCGGAGTTCGCCGACGATCCGGGCGTCTCGTAGGTGAACGCATTGGCACTGCCGGCGATGCCGTCCGGGTTCGTGACGACGACGCTCGCGACTCCGGCGGTCGCGGCGGGAATGGTGCTCGTGAGCCGCGTCGAGTCCACGAACGCGATGCCCGTGCAGGCGTTGCCCTTGAACGTGACGGAGGTCGGCGTCGCGGCGAAGCCCGTGCCGTTGACGGTGACGACCACGTTGCCGGTGGTCGGGCCGACGGCGGGCGACACGGACGAAACCGTCGGCGGCACGTGGTAGTTGAAGCCGTTGTACAGCGTGCCCGCCTGGAAGTCCGGGTTCTGCACGACCACGTCCTTGGCACCCGTCGAGCCGCTGGCGGGGGTGTTGCAGGTGATCGACGTCGCCGACGAGGCGACCACGACGCTCGTCGCCTCGACGCCGCCGATGATCACTTTCGCGTTGGACTGGAAACCCGAGCCGACGATGGTGACCGCCGTGCCGCCCCCCGTGCTGCCGACGCTCGGCGTGATGGTCCCCACGACCGGCGGCACGTTGTCGAGCGTGATCCACTTCGAGCCGTCGCAGCCCTTGAAATGCGTGCCGTCGAAGATGAGCGCCCCGCCGTGGCCCGACGCGCAGGTGCCGGCGACCGGCAGGCGCACCTCCTGCGTGAAGACCGCCCCGCCCGTCGCCGTGCCCGTGAACGTGCCCGCGAGTGTGTTCGACGTGCTGCTCAGCGCCAGCGTGCCCGAGTACGTGCCCGACAGGCGCGCGTCGGGCAGCGTGCCCGACGAGAGCGCGTCGGCGTTGAGCGCCGTGAGCCCCGAGCCGATGCCCGCGAACGAGTTCGACGCATTGGTGAACGAAATCGCCTGCGAATAGCTGGAAGCGAGCCGTCCGTCGGCCACGGCGCCCGTCGTCAGATTGCCCGCGTTGAGCGCCGTGAGCCCCGAGCCGTTGCCCGTGAACGAGTTGGACGCGTTCGTGAACGAAACCGCCTGCGCATAGCTCGACGCGAGCCGCCCGTCGGCGACCGTGCCCGTCGTCAGATTGCCGGCGTTCAGCGCCGTGAGCCCCGAGCCGCTGCCTGCAAAGGCGTTCGACGCGTTCGTGAACGAAACCGCCTGCGAATAGGCCGAAGCGAGCCTTCCGTCCGCCAGGGCGCCCGTGGCGATGTTCGTCGCGTCGAGGCCGACGAGCCCGGCGCCACTGCCCGCGAAGGAGTTCGACGCGCTCGTGAACGCCACGGGCTGCGCGTAGGTCGACGCGAGCCGCCCGTCGGGAACCCACCCGCTCACGAGGTTGCTCGCGTTCAGATTGCTCAGATCGCCCGCCAGTCCGCTCACGTCCGAGGTCGCGAGCGTCGCGGGCGTCCATGCGTTGCCGTCGAAACGCAGCACCTGCGCCGCCGTCGGCACCGTCGTCGCCACGCTCACGCCGCGCAGCTTCGCCACAACAGGATTCCCCAGCGTGCCGAAGAGATCTCCGACGCACTGCGTCGAAGCCTCGTACTTCGCGTCGAATCGGGTCCAGTCGGTCGAGGAGAGGTAGCCGTCGACGGTGCCGGTCGCCGCCGCCATGGAGATGTGCGGCGCCGTCGCGCCGTTGTAGGCCGTGAGCGGCGCGTCCACGGTCACGCTCGTCACCGTGCCGCCGGAATCCGAGTCGGCCGACGGCTCCCACTGCGACGTCGCGGCCGTCCACTTGAGCACCTGCCCGCTGCCCGGCAGATTCGACGAAACGGACCGCGACTGCAGCCGCGTCACGACCGGAGCCGCCAGACTGCCCGAGAGATCTCCGCCGCACTGCGTCGTGGCCCCGTACTTCGCGGTGAACGACGTCCAGTCCGTCGAGGAAAGAAATCCGGAGACGCCGGTGCCCGCCTGCGTCATGGAGAGCTGCGGCGTGGAGGATCCGTTCGTCACGCTCAGCGGCGCCGCGGCGGTCACCTCCGCGACCCGCGTCGCGCACTGCCACGTCAGGTCCTCGCGGAGCAGAATCTGGCCCGAAGGGCAGGCGCGCAGCGAGATCGTCTGGCTCGCGTCGTCGATGACGATGCCGGTGCCGGCGCCGTAGCGCGCGGCGCCAGCGAGCCGGCCCGAGCCGTCCACGACCGTCTGGCCGGCGACGCGCAGCGACGCCAGGTCCGCGCTGCCGACGACGCGCTGCGCCGTGAGCGCGTATGGTGCGGCGCCGATCTGCTGGCGCGGCGTCAGGGTCTCGCTGCCCACCTTCACTTCGAGCCATCGCGCGCCGTCGAACAGGCCGTCGGGCGCGGCCGTGACGAGTCCGAGGAACGTGGAGTAGTAGCCGTCGCTCAGACCGAGCGTCTGCGTCTCGAACCACAGGGCGGTGCCGCCCGAATCGGCCGCGAACAGGGAGAAAGTCACCGAGGCGGTGCCCGTGGCGGCAGTGCCGTCGGCACGCAGCAGGCGGCCCTGGTAGCCGACAAGATGCGGCACGTCGGCGAGGGCCGCCAACGGGACGAAAAGCGAGAGAACCAAGGGTGCGGCAGCGGTGCGCGATCGGGTCGACATGGGGCGATCCTCGGGACGATCACTGGCGATCGGCGGTGTCACGGCTCGCGACTGTAGCCGAATCGGCGGGAGGCAGCCACCGAGCGGCGCTCGAGCCGGCACACGGCGCCGTGTCCGAGCGGTCGTTGCGAACCATCCGCACATCGCGCTGGAACCACGGCGTGCGAGAACGCATGCGGTCGGTCTCGCAGCAGCGCCGAGCGCCCTCGGGCACAGCCCTCAGTCCCGGAATGGGACCGCAAGTCCCACTTCGGGACGCCTTCCTTCGGTCCGACTGCGCGCAGCCCCGGAATCCGCGGACGTCCGAAAAGAGGGGCCTCCTCCCCGCGGGGCAGCCTGACCCCGATCGGTATCCCGCTCGGCCGGACAACCTGACGCCGATCGGTTCCCGGAACGTTCCGGGAACCTGACGCCGTTCGGTCCCCGCATCGCACCGGCAACCTGACGGCGCGCCGCGCCGGCGGCACGGGTGCCTAACGGAATCGGGGGCCCCCGACCGAGCGGGTGGGATGGGCAGTCCCGCCGTGCGCCGCGCCTCGGACCTGGCCTGTTGGCAGTGCGGGCCTCGCGGCGCACGGTGGGCTGCCCGTCCGACGCAGACGACCGGCCGAAGATCGCTC
>Ga0172368_10007173_pt1 | contig 11753 bp, 8 predicted proteins | sample Lak11m_FD_114540 | JGI IMG/M metagenome (GOLD analysis project Ga0172368, IMG submission 114540) | Freshwater microbial communities from Kabuno Bay, South-Kivu, Congo - kab_022012_11m | ecosystem: Environmental > Aquatic > Freshwater > Lake | place: Democratic Republic of the Congo: South-Kivu...
GGATGGTCATGGATTGCGGATTGAGTTGTAGCTGAGAGCGCGGTTAACGCGTGCCTTTCCTTTCCACGAGGGGGGGGTAGCGGCCCCAAAGGTCCCTCATTCTACGTCACATGCCCAGAGTCTAATCGAGCCCCTAGGTTGGCAGCATCCCCAACGAGATTGCTTCGCTTCGCTCGCAATGACAGGAGGAGGGCTCGTAATGATACGAGGCGGTTTTGCCATTGCGAGGCGGCGCAAGCCGACGCGGCAGTCTCGGTCTTCTATGTTCGGCATTCCCATTCTCCGGCGCCGCGTACCTGCACGCGTGCACAGGAGATGCTCCACAATTCTGCGAGCGGGTGCTGAGTAGTAAATTTCAGCCAAGGCATCAAACAAATCGAGGTGTTATTGCTTCTGGATGTGCTCATGTGCGTCTTGCGGTTTTCTTGTGCGGGTCTGTTCTACGGCTTGATCATACAATCGACGAATGTCCTCGAGTCGCTCTTGGGAGAGGTTGTAACGAGGCGGGGCAGGCTGGTTCATCTGATGGCTGTTCCATTGTATTTGGGCGGCGTCGTCCCGGCCAATCCCTGGCTGTTGAGACAAAGCCGTGGCTGCGCACGAGGCAATCAGCACCAGCGATGCAAGTATTATTAACTTCATAGACTAACTCCGACAGCCACTGTGGGCTTGGTTTGGTGATATTGCGATAACCCATATCACCTGTCCATCCAATCCTAAATCATTAAAGTAAGCGCCTTTACTATAAGGGCAGGTCCGTTGTTGCGCTCAGTGGTCGCTCCATTTGCCATAGCGCTCTCGCAGCACGCGGTGAAGTATCTTGCCGGTTCCTGTCCTGGGCATTTCATCGTCGGCGATAAAATCTATGGACTTTGGTACTTTGTATCCGGCAATCCTCTCTTTACACAATTTTCTGATTTCTGTTTTGAGTTCGTCTGATGCGGTATGGCCGTGGTGTAAGATTACGACAGCATGGACGGCTTCGCCCCATTTCGGGTCAGGGACTCCAATCACAGCTACGTCCCGAACAGCAGGGTGAGCTCCTGCGGCGTTCTCGACCTCTGATGGATATACATTCTCTCCGCCAGAGATGATCATATTGGCCTTTCGATCTACCAGGACGTAGAATCCGTCAGGGTCTCTGTAACACATATCCCCGGCTGTGAACCATTCGCCCCGGAAAACTTCTTTCGTCTTTTCTGGTAGGTTCCAATACTCTTTGAAGAGCATGGGAGTGCGCGCATACAGCTCGCCGACTTGGCCATCTGGAACCTCATTGCCCTCGTCATCTAGGACTTTGATCCTATCTATACCGAAGATCTCGCGTCCTATTGTGCCGAGCTTACGGAGTTGATCTTCAGGCCTGCAAAGCGTTACAAGCCCAGCCTCTGTAGATCCATAGGCTTCCCAGAGTTCTGCGTTCTTGAAAAAATCGAGTATTGCAACTTTCGTATCCTTACGAGCGGGTGCGGAAGATATGAGGAGCTGCCTCATGCTCGAAACATCATACTTGTTTTTAATCTCCGGAGGCAGGGCCAATATCATGATGTAATGAGTCGGTACAAGTGAAACGAACGTAATCTTGTGATTTTGCACTGTGTTGAGGAAGTCCTCGGGGTTGAAGCTGGATTCGTTATACACGCACACCGGCGCAGACACGAGGGTGTATGCAAAGGAGTAGTATATTGAATTCACATGGCACATGGGCATGACCATAAGGACCTTGTCTGTGGTGCGAACCGCCATGTTGATGTTGCTCAAATAATACATTGCCATGTAGCTTTCGTGAGATCGAACCACGCCTTTTGGCTTTCCAGTAGTGCCAGACGTGTACATGAAGGTCCACGGAGCTTGTGCGTCAACGATGATGTCAGGCTCTAGGGGTGAAGAGGCTGCAAGCCAATGCTCGTAAGAGATATATCCGTCAGGGGCCACATCACCTGGTTCACCCAGATAGATATAATTTTCACGCGGTATGGGCAATTTATCCCTTATGGAATCAATAAGAGCCACGAACGGCTTTTCGACAATGAATGTCTTGCATCCTGCGTCATTCACTACGTAACTAATCTCAGGACCGGCAAGACGGAACATGACTGGCACACAGATTTGTCCACCCTTGGCACAACCTGCATAGATTTCCATCCACTCGACCCTGTTATAGGCTATGACGGCAAATCGGTCACCATTGGTGCATCCCATTTTCTGAAGACCATTGGCGAGGCGGCAGCTACGGTCGTTCCACTCTTTGAATGAGAGTCCCCTCTTCTTATCTTCGCATCCTAGTTTATCAGGGTAGTGCTCGGCCTGACGGGATAAAATAGTGCCCATGTGTATCCACTTGCTTACAGTCATTACAGCCTCCTCAGAATCTATTTTGCTTCCTTATCAGGTTTTTCAATAATACGAGCCGCAGGAAAGTCCCACACTGTCCTCAGGCCTGACGGTTTTTTCTCTATGGCTTCTAATATGCGTTCTGGCGTTAGGGGAAAATGATTGAAATATATCCCCAGGGCGTGGCCTACTGCGTTCGCGTAAGCTTGTGCCGCAGACATCGCCACCGACATACCCGCTTCTTTTGCGCCGTATGGTCCCCCTGGATCGATGGTCTCGACAATCAATGGGACGATCCGTGGCATGTCTTTCATGATAGGCATCTTGTATTCAAGCATGGTTGGGTTCAATACGTGACCCCGATGCCAGCGATGCTCTTCTCCAAGCATGCCGCCTTGTCCCCCCATAGCCACCCCGCCTTCGAACTGTCCTTCTACTACCATTGGATTTAACGCAAAACCACAATCCTGAGCACACGTAACTTGTTCAGCTCTGACGATTCCTGTCTCGGGATCCACGACGACTTCCGCTACGGTAGCTCCGAACGAGAATGCCTGAGAAAGCTGCCCCCGCGGGTTGGAGATCCATTCACGGCGCTGATCCACATCAGGCGAGAACGAGCCGCGTCCCATGATGGGCTTTCCTTGTAAAAGGGCTTGTCTCACTATTTTTGGTATGGGGATCCCTCTGTCAGGCGCGCCCTTCACAAAGACCTTCTTGTCTCGAGCTACCAGGTCCTCGGGATCAGCCTCGAGCATCTCAGAAGCTATTTCTAAAAGCTGCGCTCTGGCATCCGCTGCGGCTCGTTTGACGGCGTTACCACCGGCAAAGGTTGATATCATTGAATACGAACCAGCATCCGTTGGTGTGACCTCAGTATCGGCCGAGATCAGGCGTATCTCTTCAACCGGCAGTCCAAGTTCTTCAGCAGCTATCTGGACCAACATGTGGTCGTTCCCCTGACCGTTGTCCACAACACCTGAGACAATGGTTGCTCCGCCGTCCTCATGAAATTTTATAAAAGCTTGGGAGCCGCCTCGGATTCCCAGGGGAAATCCCGTCTGGACGGAGTTGATCCCTATGCCAATCCCCCGGTAAGGGATGCGTTGAGCAAACTTATCCGTGAAACCGCTCTTTTCCGCGCTCTTTTCTATGCACTCAACCAGACCACAGCTTGCTACAAATGAGCCTGTAGGAGTGGTTTCGCCCGGACAGCGAGCGTTACGAAGTCTCATGGTGACAGGATCTATGCCCAGTTCTGCTCCGATCATATCCAACTGCGTATCTATACCACACGCAAAAGACCTTCCGTGTATGCGAATCATGCCTCGGACGGGCTTGTTTGTGTAAATACGGTAGCCGTGAAATCGGACGTTCTCCATCCGATACGTCTGTTCGTGGCAGAGAAACGGTACAGAAGTAGCTATGGGGCCTGTACTGGAATAAGCGCCTCCATCAAGATAACAGACAATGTCCCGAGCTAATACTTTTCCGTCTCTATCTACGCCAGTCTTGATGGTCGTGATCATGGCGTGGCCCATGCGCGTCGCAATCGAGTTTTCCTCGCGCGTATAGACCAGCTTCACAGGTCTTTGAGCTCGCAGACTCAAGAGACATGTTATAAATTCGGCAGGGAATACGTCCGAACGGCCTCCGAATGCGCCCCCTATGGTAATTTTTCGGACGTTTACTTTGGACAATGGAATCCGCAGAGCATTTGACAGGGCTTTCGCCTTGGTATGGGGAGAGGCGTTCGGCATCCAGACTTCGACTGATCCATCAGCATGGCTGTTCGCCACCACGGCGTATGGTTCAGTCATGAAGTACGAATCCTCTTCTGCTACAAAGGTGTCTTCCCGAACCAACACGCATTTCTTGAACGCTTCTTCAACGTTGCCAACATCTATCTTGACGGCTACGTTGATGTTCCGTTCATAGCCATCGTGGATAAGAGGCGCGCCGGGGGAGATACCCGACCAACAGTCAAAAACGGCAGGCAGCTCCTCATAATCTACGTTTATGAGGCTTAGAGCCTCAATCGCAGTCTCTTCATCGACTGCCGCCACTGCCGCCACTTCGTCCCCAACGTAGCGAACCTTGTCCACGCACAACAATTGCTGATCCCTGGTGTATCGAAAAACACCCCACTTTTCTCCCACAGTGTCCCTGCCCGTAACCACAGCATATACCCCCCGCAGGGCCCTGGCTTTGGAAGCATCTATATGAAGAATTCGCGCATGAGGGTGGGGACTACGCAAGATCTTCGCAGTCAACATCTTAGGGAGCACAATATCGGCTGTGAAGATTGCTTCACCCGTTACCTTCGCGCGAGAATCGACTCTTGGTATGCTCTTTCCTATAATACTGTAATTCTCTTCGGGCATCGCCGTTCCTCCTCCTTATAACGGCTCCGCTCCCATATAAAGGACAAAACGTAGTTGGGAGCTTTTCGCTGTTGGATCTGTGCTTGCGAAAAAATTCTTTATGTCCCTTCAGGACCTTTCTTGGGCGTGTAAGCCTCCGATGCAGCCTTCACGGCGTCGAGAATCTTTGCATACCCGGTGCAGCGGCAAAAGTGGCCGGCAAGCGCGTACTTGATGTCCTCCTCGGTCGGACAAGGATTCTGCTCCAGAAGAGCCTTTGACGCTATAATCATCCCAGAGGTACAAAAGCCGCATTGAACGGCTCCTTTGGTTGCAAAAGCCTCTTGGATGGGATCGAGGCTTCCCTCATTGCTCAGGCCTTCAACTGTCGTTATGCTCTGACCCTGGACATCCAACGCCAAAGTCAGACACGAACGAACCGGCCTGCCGTCAACCAAGACTGTGCATGCCCCACAGACTCCCTCGCTGCACCCCTCTTTGACTCCTGTTAGGCCAAGGTCTTCTCGGAGCACTTCCAAGAGCGTACTGTTTGCCGTCACGGCCAAGTCTTCTTCTCTACCGTTGACCTTTATGTTCAAAAGATACTTTTTCATGCAGCCCTTTTGTCCTCCATTTGTTTGGACTCAACTGGTGGTTCCCGATTATTCCGTTACCGTTCTCTCCCGCAATTCTTTGGGTATCATCCGATTCTTTAATGTAGCCGCAAATTGCACACAAGACTCCACTTGTCATTTCCGCAAAAACGGGAATCCAGGAGTAATGGATGCCTGATCACGCCGGGCATTACTAAGGAAAGGTCTGAAACGCTAATGCCGCGAATCGCACCGTTCCCGAGTACACTTGAAAGACCATGACACTCCACCCAAACAGTTTTAGATTCCTACACTACTTTGTAAAGACACTGTAACCTCGGTAAAGGATTTCTAACCCGTCGGCTTGCCTTATGCCTAGTTGGTATCAAGTCCCATCGCTCTTCGTATGCGACGTTCTAGGACTTAATATGAGTCGTTAAAGGCCCAAGGCCGTTCTTACTGCTCGTTTAGCCGCCACGCCCGCCATTCTTGCACGATAGTCCTTTGAAACCCCTGTGTTGTCTATAACAACTCCCTCTGCCAGCTTGCTGGCTGCACGCTGAATCTCGACAAGCATCTCCTCGCTGGGCTTTGTCCTCTTTGCCAAGGTCTCAACATCCTTGAGCATCAGCGGGCTAGGGCCGCAAGCGGACAAGGCAACTTTGATCGACTGAATCTTACCTCCCTCGATGAACGCGACCGCTGCCGCGTTGACAAGCGGATAGTCCACAGCGGATCGAAAAGCAATCTTCTGAAATGAAGAAGCGATCTCTCCCCATGGTAATGGGATTCTTATCTCTGTAAGAATTTCCTCTGGCCCTATGTTGAGATAGTTTTCTCCCTTGCCGGAAAATAGATCAGTAAGGGCGATCGTACGGCTGCCTCTGTAAGAACTAAGGACTGTCTGGGCCGACAAAGCAGCCAAAACAGGAATCGTGTCGCCCGAACAAACAGCTTGGCATGACGATGCCCCTGGTAACGCCAAACAGTCTCGACCTCCGGTGCGGTGGCATAACCCCTTACTGGTCCTCCAAAAATGTGACTGATTGTAAAAGATACATCGGGGGAGACTACAGATGTTGCCACCCAACGTCCCTCTCCAATGTTGGATGGTTAAAGCTCCTATGGAACGAATAGCGTCTCGTAGCACGGGGAAATGATGCACTACGGCTTCGTGACCGGCTATCTTAACAAGTGGAGCCGCTGCCCCGATTACCAAGGTGTCCTGCGTAACGTTTATGTCGTGCAGTCCGGGTATGCTGTTGAGACTGACCAGCGCTGCCGGTGTAAAAAGCCTGTGCTTCAGATTTACCACAAGATCCGTGCCGCCGGCCAACACCAGCGCCGAACTCCCCAAAGATTCTTTGATCTTCAGAGCTTGGTCGAGAGTCTCCGGCCTTTCATAATCAAAAGGGGGTAATCTCATGACAACTCCTTATCCTATCTGGCTGTTGCGCACGCAAGCTCGAAACAAACGTTCCTGTGCTCGGTTGCCCGACCATTGGATTTCCCAATTCCCTTCTCGACGCAAATGCCTTGTCGGGGCTCCTCTCATAACGTTGTCTGCCGTGGCGCTGCAGCATCCACAACCAAAGAGTTCATCAATACAAAAAAAAGTGGGTAAAGCCAATATTCTTGACACAATTATCTTGGTCAGATTAACTTGATGCAAACACAAAGATCTGTCAGAGTGGCAATCTTAGGCGCTACAATAAAGACTGTCAACAACATTTGCCGCAGTGTTCAAGGAGAAAGTGTGCAATGAATCTATTCAGAAAAATTACTGTGTTGTCGCTTGAGCAGGCGACGGTGCTTCCCTACTTGACATATCGTCTGGCCATGGACGGATGTCGCGTCATCAGGCTGGAGCATCCAGTTTTTGGCGACCCAAATCGACTCGTGGGGGATCCCTTCCTCCCGGGCGAGGAAAGGATGAACAGCTATTTTATGGCCATCAACGCAGGAAAGGAAGCTATCACCCTGAATCTAGGGGAATCAAGAGGCCGTGATCTATTGCTAGAGGTCATCAGACGCCTCAAAGTGGATATATTTGCAACTAACCAGCTCCCCAAAAACTACGCCAAACTGGGTATAGACTATGACACTTTAAGAGGAGTGAAAAACGATATCATATGGCTAGGGATAACGGGATTTGGCCCCACCAGAAATGAAGCGGCATACGACCCGATTCTACAGGCCCGTGGGGGCTTGATGGAACTGACGGGCGAACCAGGAGGGACGCCGCAGGTCACCGGCATTCCGCTGCCTGACATGGGAACCAGCGAGCACTCCTATGGGCAGCTAATGAAAGCGCTATTCGTCCTGGCAGCAACAGGGCAGGGTAGTAGAATCGACGTGTCGATGCTCGAAAGCACCTCATCCTGGCTCACCGTCCCGATTACGATGACCAACTCTTTTGGAAAAAAGATCTCACGCCGCGGCAACACTCATGAGTTCTTCGCTCCTGTGTCCGTGTATCCGACGTCCAACGGCTATGTCTATCTAGCCGTTGGCAATGACAAGCAGTTTGGCGCGTTTAGTTCCCTCCCCCAATTTGCGCACCTTGCCAAAGAAGAATACAAGACCAATGCCGGAAGAATTGCTGACGTACAGACCCTGAATCAAGCAATTTCTCAGACGACGGAGAAGATCTCTACCGAGGAGCTGCTCGGGATGATGCGCCAAATCGGCGTGGCTGCATCGAAGATACAAACCATTCCGGAAGTGGTCAGGGATCCCCTAGTCGCAGACAAGCTGCTCCACGCAGTTGACCCCAAGACGGGCTTCCGATTGACTCTCGCTCCCCCGCCTGTAACTACTGATTTTCTTGAAAAAAACCAAAATGTTCTTTCATTCCCGCCCCGCTTTGGAGAGCACAACGAAAAAGTCCTATGTGGTGAATTAGGACTCTCCTCAGAAGAGCTTGCAGCTCTGAAGGCCCAGGGGATCATTTGACCCAAGAATCAATAAAGAGAGAAGAAGGCTGAAACCATGGGTGTCGCAAAATATATAAAAAACGCCAAAGACGAGATAGAAGATGTCATACTTCAATCTGGCATCAAGGTTAAAACTCAGTATGGTCCAGAGGACCTTCAACAAGTGGGATTCGATTACGCAAAAGACCTTGGAGAAGGTGGACAGTATCCCTTTACGCGGGGTATTCACGCAAAGGGATATCGCTCCAGGGCGTGGACCACGAGACAATACTCAGGATTTGGGACTCCCCAAGAAACAAACGAGCGATTCAAGCTCCTGATTTCTCACGGTCAAACCGGGCTCAATGTTGCTTTCGACCTGCCCACCCAAATGGGGTACGATTCCGACAATCCCGTAGTGGAAGGGGAGGTGGGCAGGGTAGGTATGGCAGTAGATACGCTCAGAGATTTCGAAATAGCGTTCGCTGACATCCAACTGGACAAAATAGGTTCGGGCCTGACGATCAATGCCGTAGCCTCGATTATGCTAGCCATGTACAAGGCCAATGCGGAAAAGAGAGGCTTCAACATCCAGCGGATCAGTGCCACGCCTCAAAACGACATCCTGAAAGAAATGATTGGCAGGGGCGCATGGATATATCCTGTGGATGATGCGGTACGGCTTATTGGAGATACGATTGAATACTCGATCAATACGCTTCCGAGATGCAATCCTGTATCAGTGTGCGGTTACCATATCAGGGAATCCGGTGCCAATCCCGCCCAAGAAATCGGTTTCGCACTGGAAATAGCACGTACGTATATCGACGAGGCCGTGAGGCGGGACCTATCGGTGGATGACGTGGCGCGGAAAATAACCTTTAATTTTAATATCTTTGGCAACCTGTGGGAACAAGTTGCAAAATTCAGGGCAGCAAGAAAATTGTGGGCGCGCATGCTCAAAGAAGAATGCGGGGCCAAGGATCCTAAAGCTATGCATCTCAGAGGCCTTTTCGGCGGCGGCGGGTTTGGACTCACCAAAGCGCAACCAGAAAACAACATCATTCGGAGTTCCTATTACGCATTGGCAGCCGCTCTCGCAGGGGCTCAGACGACGGCGCTGTGCTCTTTCGACGAGGCATTTACTATCCCAACCCCGCGCGCGGCCCTTCTGTCACTTCGAACATGCGAATTACTCATGGATGAGATTGGGTTGCGGGATACGGTGGATCCCTTGGCGGGCTCTTACTTTATCGAAACCCTAACCAAACAAATGGAAGAGAAAATTCTCGAGGAGCGAAAACGTATTCAGCAAGCAGGAGGCATGGTGCAGGCTGTGAAAACTGGCTCCGTCCAAAAGCTGGTTGCCCAGCAGGCTTATGAGTGGGAACTGGGACTCAAAAGGGGAGAATTCATCAAAATAGGAGTCAATAAATATGTTGACGAAGACGAACCCGAGGTGGAACTCCATGAGTATGATCCCCAGACTCAACAGAGGCAAATTCAGAGCCTCAAGCGTGTGAAAGCCGAGAGGAGTTCCAGCGAAGTATCGAAAACGCTTCATGAGCTGGAGAAGGTCGCGCAAGCAAAGCAGAACGTCATGCCCGCCCTTGTGGATTGCTGCAAGGTCTATTGTACAGTCGGTGAGATGGCCGATGTGTTCCGAAGCGTATTCGGGGAATTTAAGGAACCGAATATATTTTGATGCGTCGCTGTCTTTCAGGTGGTTTGGTCATCGGCGAGGCTATGGCCGATAGCGATTCGTAATGGGCAGACGCCTGTCTCTACCAAATGCTTTGGGTGTAATTTTAATGCCTGGCGGGGCCTGACGCCTTTTGTATTCGTTGCGATCCACCATCCGAACCACCTCGTGGACTAGCTCAGGCGGAAAACCAGATAGAACAATCTCCTCAGGAGCGCGATCTTCCTCGACGTATTCCTTCAGGATCTTATCCAACAAGTGATAAGGAGGAAGGGAATCTTCGTCCTTTTGGTTGGGTCGCAATTCGGCTGTTGGTGGTCTTTGAATGATGCTGTCTGGGATCAAGGGTTTACCGGCTTTCGCATTTACGTACTCAGCGAGGCGATATACCATGGCCTTGGGAACGTCCTTTATCACGGCGAACCCCCCGGCCGTGTCGCCATACAGAGTGCTGTACCCGACCGCTGTCTCGCTCTTGTTTCCCGTGGTCAGGACAAGCCAGCCAAACCTGTTGGAAAATGCCATCAAGAGGTTCCCCCGAATCCGCGCTTGGAGGTTCTCTGCTTCCAATCCCGGCGGCCTCCCGTCCAGGAACCTGGCCAACTCAGCCATATATGCCTGGAATATGCCTGCAATCGGAACGGTCAAAAGACCTATCCCAAGGTTACGCGCCAATAGGGCTGCGTCTGACAACGTCTCCGAAGATGTGTATTGAGACGGCATGGTTACCCCAGCCACGTTCTCCTTCCCCAAGGCCTCGACGGCAACCACTGCGGTTAACGCCGAATCTATTCCTCCACTCAACCCCACGACAGTCTTCTCGAAGCCGTTTTTCCAGACGTAATCTCTGGTGCCAAGCACGAGAGCCTCATAGACTTCTCCGCTTTCGCTTAGCTCAGGCGATACTCGCGGCGCGACCGGGGAGGTTGGCCGAGGACGTAGGGGGTTAGACGCCTTGACAAACGAAACACCATCTTGAAATGCCCCGAGCTCAGACTCCTGTCCTACAGCGGTAAGCGGCGCCTCCAAATCATATAAAAGGAGGTCTTCTCTGAATCTCTTGGCCATGCATCGGAGGGCGCCCTGGGCATCCACCACCATGCTCCCCCCGTCAAAAATCAGTTCGTCCTGACCGCCAACGAGATTATTGTACAAAATCGTGGCGCCCACTCTTGATGCAAATCTTCTCAATACGTCCAGTCTGACATGATGCTTCCTCGCACAAAAGGGTGATGCCGAAATGTTCAACACTCCAATGACCCCGTTCTCGCGCATAAAAAGCTCGCTTTGACTCGATTCGACCCAGATGTCTTCACAAATGGTCAATCCGATACGCGCCTCCCCAAGTTCCAGGATCAGGGGGTGTGCACCTTGTTGAAAATACCTCTTCTCATCGAACACTCCATAATTGGGTAGTTCCATCTTTCGGTACACCCCCAGGATTCTACCATCGGCCATCAATGCCGCCGCATTATAGGTCCTTCCACCGGAGTACTCGGGAAAACCGACCATGGCGACAACACCCGTGCAACCTGCCGCTATCTCGTTGAGACGCTCCCGACAGTCAGCGAGGAAATGTCGTTTCAAAAGGAGGTCCTCAGGCGGATAACCCGATACCGCGAGTTCCGGAAAAGTAACCAAGTGAGCGCCATTGTCTTTGGCTGTTTGAAGCCAGGAGACTATCTTGTCTCTGTTGCCGTCAAGATCACCAACGGTGACGTTGATTTGAGCTAGCGCTATCCTTATCCGCGTCATGTCCAACTCCTATGACCAAAGCAAGGACGCCGAAATCCACGTCAGGCAATAAACGCTAAGCTCGGAATCGAAGTATCCAGTTTAGCGTGCA
>Ga0172368_10007175_pt1 | contig 11746 bp, 5 predicted proteins | sample Lak11m_FD_114540 | JGI IMG/M metagenome (GOLD analysis project Ga0172368, IMG submission 114540) | Freshwater microbial communities from Kabuno Bay, South-Kivu, Congo - kab_022012_11m | ecosystem: Environmental > Aquatic > Freshwater > Lake | place: Democratic Republic of the Congo: South-Kivu...
CGTCGACCAGAAGCGCAGCGAGGTGTCGTCGCCGGTGGGCGTGCCGCCGTAGCCGCCTCCCTTCGCGACGAGCGTGTCGAAGGAGCTGTCGCCGCCGCTCGTGGCGTTCGCGTTGTTGCACGCGGTCCCGCCGGAGCCGCCTCCCCCGACCACGACCGGGTAGGCTTGGGTGCCGAGTGCATAGGTGGCCCGGTAGACGACGCCGCCGGCGCCCCCGCCGCCCCCGGCATTGTTGCCCCCTCCTCCTCCTCCTCCTCCTCCCACGACGAGCAGCTCGACGTTGCCCGGGGTGCCCGTGACCGTGAAGCTGGTGGTGCCGACCGTGGCGAATCTGTGGATGCGGTAGCCCCCGACGTCCGTGACGGTGCCGCCGGTGGCGGTGAAGGCGCCCGCGACGCCCTGCCAGGCGGTGCCGTTGAAGACCTCCAACTGGCCGGTGTCGGTGTTGAAGCGCACCCATCCCGTCTGCGCGCTGGCCGGCCGCTGCGCCGTCGTTCCGACCGGGAGGCGCACCGCGCCCGAACCCGCGACGTCGAGCGTCGCCTGCGGGTCCGTCGTGCCGATGCCCAGCTTGCCCGCGAAACTCGAGCTGCCGGCGCCGCCCACCGTCAGCGTGCCGGGGACGGTGACCGTGCCGTTGTTGCCGATGACGAACTCGTCCCGGCCGGCCGTCGACCAGAAGCGCAGCGAGGTGTCGTCGCCGGTGGGCGTGTAGGCCCACCACTTCGTGCTGCCGCCGGTCGCCCACATGTAGCCCGCCTCGCCGGCGGAGGCCGCGGCGCGATTCGCTTGGAAATACGCGTGTCCGGACGCCGGCTGCGCGGCGATCTGCGGCAGCGTCGTGTTGGCCGCGTAGATCCGGCCCGACGCGGTTATGTCGCCCGCGGCGATCATGTTGCCGCTGCCGTCGTCCAGCGTGTTGCGCACCGAGGTGTTCACCTGCGTGCCGATGGCGCCGCCCGTGTTGCGCCCCGTGTGGACGGCGCCGTCCGCGGTCACGTCCAGCCCGACCGAGTAGCTGTTGGCGGCCATGCCGCCGCACGCGCTCGAACCCTTGTTGGCGATGCCGATCATCGCCTTGTACCAGTTCTCGATGTAGAACGCGCCGAGGTTCGCGCCGCAGTCGCCCCACGTGACGAGCGGAGAACCCCAGCCCTCGAGGTTGTAGCCGAGGTGGGCGTAGCCGGGGTTGCCGGGCGCGCCTGCGACCTCCAGACGTGCGCCTGGGCTGGTCGAGCCGATGCCCACCGCGCTTCCCGTGTTGTTGTAGAGAACCGAGCCGTTCCCGCTCCAGTAGCCGCCGATCTGGCTCCAGTCGCTCCTGCAGTCGGAGCCGATGCAGAACCCGCTGGCCCGCACCTGCCCGTTCACGTCCAGCTTGTAGCCCGGGTTCGTCGTGCCGACGCCCACCTTGCCCGTGTAGTCGAGCACGAGGTCGCCCCCGCTCCAGCCGTCCACGTAGTGCTGGAAGACCAGCCCGTACGCGGGCGTCGATGTCGAGGGCAGCATCGCGACGTCCCACCGGGCGACGTCGCCGTTGGTGCGCAACTGGATGCCGGGCACCGTGTCGGTTGCCGCGCGCAGGAACATGTACGGCTGCCCCGTGGCGGCGTACACGTCCAGCGGTCCGATGGGCGTCGAGGTGCCCACTCCCAGGCGCGCGTTGGTCGCGTCCCAGAAGAGCCTTGCGTTGTCCTGGGAGACGCCGCCGGATGCGGCGAAGAGCACGCTGCCGGTCGTGAACGCGGCCGCCCCGGTGCCGCCGCGTGCGACGGAGAGGGTCCCGGTCGTGATCTTCGACGCGTCCAGGGAAGGCAGGTCGTCGGCCGCGAGGCCTCGGAACGCGGGTGGCGCGGCGACGGAGCCCGAGGCGGGGCCCGCGAGGACCTGGTTGGGCGGCGCGGCGGCCGCTCCGGTGCCGCCGCTGGCGGCCGACAGGGGCGTCGAGAACGCCGGGGCCTCGGCGAACGTCTTGGCGCCGGAGACGGACTGCGTGCCGGTGAGGTCGAGACACGCCGACGCGAGCCCCGTCATGTCGCCGGGCTGCAGCGTGGCCGGGGTCCAGACCGCCCCATCGTAGCGCAGCACCTGCGCGTTCCCGGGGGCGTTGGTGGCGACGGAAAACCCTTGGATTCTCGCTACTTGCGGGGCCGCCCACGCGCCCGCGAGGTCGCCGCCGCACTGCGTCGAGGCGTCGTACTTCTGGTCGAATCGCGCGAAATCCGCCGAGGCGAGGTATCCGTCCGACGCGCCCGTGGCCTGCAGGATCGAGATGTCCGGCGCCGTTGTGCTGCCCCACACGCTCAGCGGCGCGTGCCCCGTGAGCCCCGTGAGCGTGCCGTGCGAGTCGGCGTCGGCCCCCGGCTCCCACCGGCTCGCCGAGGCACTCCACCTGAGCACCTGCCCGTCCGTCGGCGCCGTGGCCGCCACAGGCCGCGACTGCAACCGCGCCACCACCGGTGCCGACAGATTCCCAGCGAGATCGCCTCCGCACTGCGTCGCCGCATCGTACTTCGCGTCGAAGCTGCTCCAGTCCGTGCTCGACAGGTATCCGCCGGCAAGGCTCCCGGCCTGCGCCAGCGAGAGCTGCGCCGTGGCGCCGGAAACGGAGGCCGAGAGCGGCGCGGCGGCGTGGACGTCGACGATGGCGCCGGGCGTCGCGCACGTCCACCCGGTCGCGTCGCGCACCAAGGACTGGCCGGCCGCGCACGTCTGCAGCGAAACCGTCTGCGACGCGTCGATCGCGATGCCCGGCCCGCCCGTGTAGCGCGCCGCGCCCTGGAGCCGCCCGGCCGAGTCGATCACGGTCTGCCCGTCGACCTTCAGCGACGACACGTCCGCCGCGCCGCGCACGCTCGCCGCATGCAGGGCGAATGCGACGGTTCCGATCTGCTGGCGCGGCAGCAGCGTCTCGCCGCCGACCTGCACCTGGAGCCAGCGCGCGCCGCCGTCGAGGACGCCGTCGCCCGGCGGCGACACGAGGCCCAGGAACGTCGCGTAGTAGCCGTCGCTCAGCCCCAGAGTCTGGGCTTCGCTCCAAAGGGAGCTGCCTGCGGTGGCGGCGTCGTGGACGGAGAACGTGACGGTCGCGGTGCCGGTGGCCGCGGTGGCGTCGGCACGCAGCAGCCGGCCCTGGTAGCCCAGCAGGCGCGGCACCTGCCCGAGCGCGGGCGCTGCGGATGCGCCGACGGCGGCGAGCAGCGCGACAATGGCGCGAATCCCCATCGGAGCCTCGTGGCCCGCAGCCGCGGCAGGGCTCGGAGCGGCGGCGGGCGGATGTGTGGACGACATTGTATCAGGTCATGCGCAAGGTGTCGGCAGCGCCCGGGTCAGCCACCCAGGGAGCGCCGATCTCCCGGCGCCAGCGGTCCATCCGAGGACGCGCGCCGTCCGGTTCTGCAGGCAGGCGGCGAACCCGGGTCGAAGGCTTGAGCCGCAGGTTTCACCCGCCACGCAGGGTCCGCCGGTCCCCGACGCGCAGCGTCACGCGCTCGCGATCCAGCCATTCGCAAAGCGGAATCGCGAACTTGCGGCTCGTCCCGGCCAGGTCCTTCAGGTCCTGCGTGGTGAGCGATCCGTTTCGACGCAGCGCGTCGACGACCCTGCGGCGGAAGTCCGCCGCGGCGGCCGCGTCGGCGTAGAGCTCCTCGGTCAGCCGCACTGCACGGCCCTTCTTCGCCAGGGCCCGCAGAGCCCCCGTCACCTTCGCCGGATCGGCGCGCAGCCGGGCGGTCAGCTCGCCCGACGTCGGCGGCGTCAGCTTCGACTCCGACAGCGCCGAGGCGATGGCCTCCTCGCACGGATCGGGCGGCGCCGCGTCCAGCGAAAGCGTCTCGCCGACGGTGAATCCGGGCCCGAGACGGGCCAGAACGCGCGCGAAGGCTTCCGGCGCCACGGCTGTCCCGAGCGCCGCACGCGCCGCCTCGCGCGACACGCCCGGCTGCGAGGCGATCACCTCGCGAAGCCGCGGCAGCAGCGCGTCCAGCACGGCCGGGTCGAACCATCGCCCGCCGAGCCGCTCGACGGCCGGATTCTTCGGCAAATCCGGCAGGTTGAGACGCAGCCGGAGCAGCGCCGCGTCGGCTCCGGCGGCGCCTGCGTCGCGCACGAGCGCGCGCAGCGGCGCATCGCCCGGGCCCGCCAGCGCCTCGAGGAACGGCCGGTCGGAGGCCCTCCGCCGCCGATCGCCCGCGAGGAGGACTCGGCCCCCCGCGACCGTGTGACCGCCGCGCGCCAAGGCTCGGAAGCCCCGCAGCACGAAGCGCTGGTCGCGCAGTGCCGGAAGCGCGCGGTCGAGACGTAGCTGCGCCAGGCCGCGGGCCCCCGGCGCCAGCGTGCCCGAACCCAGCAGATCGACCGTCCCGAGCGCGTGGGCCGTGCCCAGGTGCAGGGTCAGTCGCGCACGATGCCGAAGGGGAGGTGCATCCGGCACCGACTCGAGCTGCGCGTCCAGGATGGATCCCGATCGCGCCTCGCCGGTGCCCGCCGCGACAAGGGCTGCACCGCGCGCTACCTGCGCGACCTCGACGCCGGGGACATTCACCGCCGTGCGCTGGCCCGCGTGAGCCTCGACGGCGTGCCCGTGTACCTGGACCGTGCGCGCACGCAGGCTCTCGGCGACCGCGACGTGCCGTGGTGATGGCGCGACCAGTTCGATCGCGCTGCCGGCCTCCAGCCGTCCGGCGACGAGGGTCCCGGTGACGACCGTTCCGTGGCCGCGCAGCGTGAAGACGCGATCGATCGGCAGGAATGCGGGAACGGCGGTCGGCTTCGCGGGAAGATCGCGCGCGGTTTCCACGAGCGCCTGACGCAGCGCGTCAAGTCCGGCGCCGGTGCGGGCGCTGGTGCGCACGACACGGGCCGTCGCGAACGGCGGGCCCAGGCTGCGCACGTCGTCGGCGACCAGGTCGGCCCACCCGGTGCCCGGCAGATCCGAGAGGTCGTCCTTGGTGAGCGCCACGACGGCGCGCGTCAGGCCGAGCAGCCGGCAGATGTCGGCGTGCTCGCGGGTCTGCGGCATGACGCCCTCGTCCAGGGCGACCGCCAGCAGCACCACGTCGACGCCGTGGGCGCCGGCCACCATGGCGCGCACGAAGCGCTCGTGGCCGGGCACGTCCACGAACGAGGCGGACGCGCCCGGCGCGAGCTCCGCGGAGGCGAAGCCCAGTTCGATGGTGATGCCGCGACGCTTCTCCTCCGGCAGCCGGTCGGGGTCTGTCCCGGTCAGGGCCTTCACGAGCGCGCTCTTGCCGTGGTCGACGTGGCCGGCGGTTCCGACGATGAACGGCCGCATGATGACCGGCTTTCGGCGTCCGGCATTCGGCTTTCGGAGAAGCCCGGGGGGCCGGCCGCACGTCGGGGCAGAATAGCCGGCTTTCGGCGTTCGGCCCTTCGACTTCGCGCAGCGAGGGCTTTCGGCTTCCGGAAGAGCCCGGGGCCGCCGCCGCACATCGGGACAGCGTGTGCTGCTCCGGCATGCGCGGCGCGGCGGCGTGTTCATCTTTGGGGCGTTCCCGCGACACGCGGAGGGAGGAGGCGCGACATGGCGATCGTGCGGCGAGGCGAAGAGCAGGAAGGCACCCGGGGCATCGTGCGGCGGCGCGAGTGGGATCCGTTCGAGCTGATGCGGGACATGTTTCTGCGCGATCCGCTCGACGAGATCCGTCGGGCGTTATCGGCGCCGGAGACGGGCTACCTGCCGCACTTCGACGTGAAGGAGACCCGCGACGCGTACATCTTCAAGGCGGATCTGCCCGGAATCCGCGACGAAGACCTGGACGTGACGGTGACCGGGAATCGTCTGACGGTGTCCGGCCGGCGCGAGCAGGAGAAGCGCGAGGAGGACGAGAGGTACTACGCCTACGAGCGCAGCTACGGCACGTTCAGCCGCTCGTTCACGCTGCCGGAGGGAGCCGACACCACCGGCGTGGACGCCGAGCTGCGCAACGGCGAGCTGACCATCCGGCTGGGAAAGAAGCCGGACGTACACACGAAGAAGATTCCGCTGCGCAAGGGCTCCGAGACGGGCAAGGCGCGGGCGTGAGCCGGAGAGAACGGGTGGCGACACGGCATGAAGGCGACCGGCGCGCCGCGTCCTCGGACGCGGCCGCCCGTCGCTGGTCGCAGGAGGTCACGCGCACCAGCAACGCGCTGGACTTGGAGCCGGGCGTGTTCACGCTCGTCCCGGCCGATATGGCGCGCTCGCTGCAGCGGTCGGCGGCCCGGAGCACGAGACGCAAGACGACGCCGTTCCGTTCGGCCATGTCGATGCTGGTCTTCTACGAGAACCGCGCCGGGCGCGCGCTGCCCGAGGAGCGCCGGCGGGCCATCCGCGAGGCCAAGGACGAGCTGCGCAGGCTGTACGGCAGGGTGCCGCGCGGATGAGCCCGCGGTCCGGGCGGCCCCATCGACCGGCGCTCCGACCGGCAGCTTCAGGACGGGGCGACAACCCCGGTTCTCGGCCGGACCGGAGGAAGGCCACGCACCAAGGCGCTCCGCAGACCGGGCCGCCGCACCCCCGATTCCGCACCCCTCAGCCCGGCCCGGACGTGCGCCCGGGCGGAAGGATCGCACCTCTATCCATGTAACGTGTTGCCACCGGCAACACGTTATGCTGTTAGAGTATCCTTGGCCCGGGTGAACGGAGGGATCGGTCGCCGCCGGGTCGCCCGCGGGCCGGAGAGCTTCACCCGCCGTCCGCCCTCCCGCACGGCGCGCGCAGCGCGGCGGCGCTATGCGCGGCCGCCGCGGCGCGGTCCACGTTTCCGGCGCTTTGCCACAGCGAGGCCTGCCGTGCGTAGAGATCGGCGAACCAGCCGGAAATCCGCGCCGCCTCGGGGTGATCATTGCGATAGCAACGATTCCACCCGTTCAGGAAGTCGGGCCGGTACTTCAGCGCCTCGTCGACGATCGCCGCGGCGCGCGCCGGGTCCCCCGCCTGCTGCGCCTGCGCCGCCAGCGGTGCGTAGCGCAGGTTCCAGGGCTGGATGTAGTCCGCGAAGCGGATGAACGGCACCGACTCCGCGCGCGGGCGCGACATGGCCAGCACGACGGCCGCGACGGCGGCGGTCCACAACCAGGGGCGCAGCGTCCACGGGCGCGAGAACGCCCGGACCAGCTCGAACAGCCCGATTCCCGCGAAGGGGAGCAGCGCCGCGGCGAGGGGCAGGCGGAGGCGTCCGTTGGAATGGAAGACCAGCAGCGGCGCGAGCGCCAGAATCACCGCGCCCCACAGCAGCACGCCCGCGCGCCGCCGGGCGAGCATCCCCGGCAGGGCGAGCGCGCACACCAAGGCGAAGTCGATCGCGGCCGCGCTCAGCACGGGGATATGCTCGCGGTAGAAATAGAAGCTGGCGTTGTCGGGGTGCTCGTAGCGCTGGAACACGGCGGCGAGCTTGCGCAGGACCTGGACGAGCCAGCCGGAGACGTTCTCGTGCAGGCCCACCGTGCGCGCAGCCGCCGAGAGGAAGCTGTCGTGCGCGGCCGGCATCACGCGCGCCAGAGCGTCGAGGTCGAAGTAGTCGCCCGTTTCCGGGCGGAAGGCAGGCGAATTCGAGTTCACGAACGTGGCCACGCCGACGCTCGAAAGGCTCAGGGGCGGGGCGCCCGCGTACAGGTTGCGGACGAGCGCCGGTACGAGCGCAAGTCCGAGCCCCGCAGCCATCCAGAGGGCGCGAAGGCGCTGCCCCGGGGGCATCCGGCTCCAGGCCACGGCGACGGCGAGCGCCCCGAACGGGGCGAACGTCGACTTGAGCAGGATCGCTGCGCCCAGGCACGCCCCGGTGCCGAGGAGAACGGCGGGACGGTCGGCGGGCGATGTCCGGTCGGCGAGGAAGAGCAGAGCCGTCGTGGCGGCGAAGAGCAGGCTGTCGCGCAGGAGCACGCCCTCGAAGAAGAGCGGCGGGCCGTAGAAGGCCGCGAGCAGCGCCGCGCACCAAGCCGCGCCGGCGCCGAATCGTCGGCGGACGAAGAGCAAGAGCAGCAGCACCGCGCCCGCGCCGCAAAGCGACTGCAGCACGAGGGCCGGCCAGACCGTGCCTCCGGACATGGCGTGGACGGCCGCCAGTCCGTAGGCGTAGAGGGGCTCCTGGTGGAACCGCGGGCCGCCGTACCAGGCGTCCCAGAGCGCGTCGGCCGCGTCGATGCCTCGCGCCCGCCCTGCCTGCGTCCAGCGCTCGCGCTCGCCCGGTATGCGGGAGAAGTACACCTCCGCCGCGCGCCGGTGCCAGCCGTGGTGCGGGTGGCCGACGCGGAGGCTCGCGAGGTCGCCCGAGGCGATGTCGCGCGCCCAGTCGTCGAAGAAGCTCATGTCCGAGTTGACCCAGCGATGCTGGTCGGCGAACGGACTGTGCAGGAGCTCCGCCAGGTACAGGCCGCGCAGCAAGAGCAGCACTGCTGTCAGCACGAGCAGCGCACGACCGCGGCGCGCGTCGAGCCAGGCCGCGGCACGTTCGGCGGCGTGGGTCGGCGGCGGCGGCGGTGCGGGGCGCACGGGCATTCGCGGGGAGCGTAGTCCGGACGAGGGTGAAGGATGAAGGATGAAGGATGAAGGATGAAGGATGAAGGATGAAGGACCGCGGATGGGAGACGTCCCAAGGAATCGCCCGGCGACGAAGGGCGGGCAGCGCATCGGTCGATCGTCCGGTGGCAGAGCGGGCGGCTTTCCGCCACAATGAACGACCACGGCGCGGACAGGCATCTTCTTCGCTGCGATCCGCGCCGCGCTTCGCGGCCGGGTCGGCGCTCGTCGCGCCCCGGCGCCGGCCGCGGGGAGAGCGCCATGACGCGGGCGCACGTGCGGATTTTCTCTGTCCTTTCGGGTACTTGCATGTTCCTGCCCGCCGCCGTCGCGGCGCCGCTGACGACCTACGGTCCCGGCGCGGCGCCGGACGCCGACGGCCTGACCGTGAGCGAGGTGCTGCGCGTCCCGTGGGGGAGCGCGGTCGGCAACCTCGGACGGCGTGTTCCCGACGAGGGCAACCCGGCGTGTCCTGCCGCCCTGGCGGCGGACGCGCAGGGGCATCTCTGGGTGCTCGACCAGGTGAACGCACGCGTGCAGGTGTTCGCGCCGCGGGGCGGCCGTCCGAAGGTGCTCCCGCTGCCGGGCGACTCGTTCCAGGACCTCGCGCCGGACGGCCGCGGGGGCGTGGTCGCGCTGGATCGCCTCGTCGCGGCGTCGCTCGCGTTCGTCCGGGCGGACGGCCGACTCGACCACGAGGTGCCCGTGGAAGGCCCGGGCGTGCCGACCGGCGGCGGCGTCACGGCGCTGTTCCGCCACGCGGACGGCTGGTGGGTGGAGTACGACCACGCGCGCATCGTCCGCGTGGCTTCTCCCGACGGGTCGCCGGACACCTCGCGGCCGGGGCTTCAGGGCAGGCTCTCGGCGGACGCGTCGATGCTGTTTTCGGCTGCGATCGGGCGTGGCGGAGTCGCGATCACCTCGCGCGCCGGGCGCTCGCCCCCCGGGCCGGAGCGCCCCTTCGCGCGCGTCGCGTTCGAGGTGCCGCGCGGTCTGCGTGCGAGAACGACTGTTCTGGCGCTGGAGCCCGACGCGCGCGGCGGCGTGTGGCTGGCCGCGGAGGTCGCGTCGGAAAGCGCTTCCGCGCCCTTCGCGCCGGGGCCCGCGAGGGTCGAGGTGCGGCGATTCGGTGCCGGCGGAGTTCCCGCAGGGACCGCGCACCTGCCCGTGCAGGACGGTCCCGACGAGACGCTGCGCCCCGTGCGGCTCGGAGACGACGGCGCGCTCTACCAGCTTGCGTGCGACACCGCGGGCGCGGTGGTCCGGAGGGTGGCGCCATGACGCGGATCCGGGCGATTTCAGGGGTGATCTGGACCGTCGCGGTCCTGGGCGCGACCGAGGCCGCCGCGTCGCCCCGGGCCGAGACGCGCGAGGAGATCATCGCGCGCGGCAAGACCGTGCGGGGTGCCTCGTACCGGTGGGGGGCCGGAGCGTGGCGCGCCGACGGGAAGTGCCCCGGACGCTGCTCCGGGTCGTGTCCGAACTGCTCCCACTGGGCATACCCCTCCGGGTGCCGCGAGTACGGCGCCGACTGCTCGGGCTACGTCGCCAAGGCATGGCAGGTGCCGTCGCCCTCGCCCGTGTCGACGAACGCGCACCCGTACTCGACCTGGCACTTCCAGAACCAGTCCAACTACTGGTCCTCGATCTCGCGCTCGTCCGCGAAGAAGGCCGACGCGCTCGTGTACAACTCGGGCAGCCACGGGCACATCATCCTCATGGCCGCGCCGCTGGACCGCTGGGGCAACGTGCGCGCCTACGAGTGCAAGGGCTGCTCGTACGGGTGCGTGTACAACAACCGCTCCGTCGCCTCGTACTACGTGGCGCGCAAGCGAGACCTCGTCGTCGACATGATCGACACCGACGGCGACGGCATCGCCGACCGCAACGACAACTGCCCGCGCACGAAGAACCGAAACCAGAAGGACACCGACCGCGACGGGCGCGGGGACGCCTGCGACAACGACGACGACAACGACCACATCCGCGACTCGCGCGACAACTGCCCGCTCAACTACAACCCGAAGCAGACCGACACCGACCATGACCGCAAGGGCGACGCCTGCGACAAGGACGACGACAACGACCGCGTGCCCGACTCGCGCGACAACTGCCGCACGGTGCGCAACCGCGGCCAGCAGGACACGGACCACGACGGCAAGGGCGACGCCTGCGACAAGGACGACGACAACGACGGCGTGCCGGACACGCGCGACAACTGTCCCAAGGTGCGAAACCCCGATCAGCGCGACACGAACGGGACGGGGCCCGGCGACGCGTGTACGACGGACGACGACGGCGACCGCATTCGCGACGAACAGGACAACTGCCGGCGCGTGCCCAACCGGGACCAGGCCGACACCGACGGCGACGGGCGCGGCGACGCCTGCGACGGCGATGCGGACGCCGACGGGATTCCGAATCCCCGCGACAACTGCGTGACCGTGCCCAACCCCGACCAGGCGGACCTGGACCACGACGGACACGGCGACGCCTGCGACGACGACGGCGACGGCGACGGCGTGGACGACGACGAGGACAACTGCCCGCTCGCGGCGAACACGGACCAGGAGGACTTCGACGGCGACGGCGCGGGCGATGCCTGCGACCTCGACGCGGACGGCGACGGCATCGACGACGCCTTCGACAACTGCCCCGGCGTGGACAACCCCGACCAGGCGGACTCCGACGGCGACGGCACGGGCGACGACTGCGACCCGGAGCCTCCGCCCGACGGCAGCACGGGAGACCCCGGGGAGTCGGCGCCGGGAGGGACGCCGGAGAACCCGGATCCTTCAACGAATCCGGATGCTTACCCCGATCCCGACGACCCCGCCGAGCCGCCGAACCAGCCGGACCCGGCCGCGCCGCCGGACCCTGGCGACCCCACGGACGGGGAGACGGAGTGGGATCCGGGGAACCTGCCGCCGGGGACGGTGGATCCGACCGACCCGCCGCCGGGCGAGGACCCGGACGAACCCGCGGAGGAGGATCTGCCGGGCGATCCCGTGTACCCGCCGGAGGACATCGTGGACCCGCCCGACGGAGGGACCACCGACCCCGAGGAGCAGCCGGACCCCGGCGAGGAGACGGGCTCGGGCTCGGGCGGCGAACCGGTCGACGAGTATGCCGGGACGCCTTCCAGCGGGTGCGGGTGCGGCGGGGGAGAGGCTGCGGCCGCGCTGGCGCCGCTTCTGGCGTGGGCGGGGCGGAGGCGCCGACGCGACC
>Ga0172368_10007176_pt1 | contig 11745 bp, 11 predicted proteins | sample Lak11m_FD_114540 | JGI IMG/M metagenome (GOLD analysis project Ga0172368, IMG submission 114540) | Freshwater microbial communities from Kabuno Bay, South-Kivu, Congo - kab_022012_11m | ecosystem: Environmental > Aquatic > Freshwater > Lake | place: Democratic Republic of the Congo: South-Kivu...
AAACAACGTGTTCGTTGGACGTATGGATTTTTGCGTAATTTGATGGATTATCGCGAAATGCTTTTCAAGAAACGATATGCAGGATTGGCATTTTTCACATTACCAAGCGCTATCATTTCTTTTATTACTGTTGTTGTTGTTTCTGTGTTGGTTCTAGTTTCTCTGGTGGATCTTGTTACACGAGTAGTACAAAAAATTTCTGCTGCGGGTGTTGATAGTGTTTCAATTTCTTTTAATAATGTTGAATTGTATGTATCAACTGCAGTGCTTATCATGGTGGTACTGTATATTTTGGTATTTATTGCTATTATGATTGGACGTATTATGGCACAACAACAAAAACGTAGTTGGAAAGATCTTATTATGTTCGTTATTATGTCGGGTACTATCGCACCGGTATGGATTATCAAATCAATGATTGATGCTTCAATGTCACGTCAATCACGCTGGAAATAACTTTGTATGCAAAATCCTCAATCACAACATGACTGGAAAAAATATCTTATTGTTTTTCTTATTACCATGGGTATTTTTTTGGTTGCTATTTATCTTTCGTCAACACTTTCAAATCGACGTTTTGCCGAACTAAGAACATTCCAAGATAAATTAGCGGGAGATATTTTATCTTCAGAAACACGTTTTGCATTACTTGAACAAACGTCATGTAAACATTTCGTTGATGATAAGGTGCTTACCGAAGAGCTCAGTGTATTTGGAAATAGACTTTCTATTATGGAACGCCAATCAGACGTTAATGAATCTGATATTGATCAATTGAAAGAATATTACGCTCTTTTACAGGTGAAAGATTATCTTTTGGTGTCTCGACTCGCTGAAAAATGTGGCACCCATCCCGTGATTGTATTTTATTTCTATACAAAAGATTGTCCTGAATGTGATCGGGAAGGTTATATACTTACTGATGTTCAAAAAGATTACGAAGGTCTTAATTTATATTCATTTGATTATAATATGGAATCATCAGCAGTGCGTACGCTTATTTCAATTCTTGATGTTCCTCAAGATAAATTACCGACACTTATCATCAATGGCGTTATGTATGAAAATGGCCTAGAAGAACAAGAATTACGTGATGTTCTTGATAAAGTATTTCCAAAACAAACAGTTAAAAATGAAAATGCCGATATTACCGGCACAAATAATTAGTTTTTTCGAAGAGCAGAAAATACTCGCTTGAGTATTTTCTTAAGGTGAGTAAGAAATAATTACCCCACATGCTTGCTATTTTGGCAAGAACCGCGTATACTATTGGTATTAGTTAGCTTATTACATATATAATATATGAGAGATTTTCATCGAGACGGAGGAAAAGAACGAGGAGGAGGTTTTAGAGGAGGATTTGGTGGCGGAGAACGCCGTGGTGGTTTTGGTGGTGGCCGTCGAGATGATCGTGGAGGTGGTCGCCGAGGAGGAGGTCGTGATTTCGATCGTGGAGAGATGTTTAGTACTACATGTGCTGAATGTCATAAATCATGTGAAGTACCTTTCAAACCAACAGGAGAGAAACCTGTATTTTGTAAGGATTGTTTTGACGCAAAAAGAAATGAAGGTGGATTTTCTCGAGATCGAGGCGATCGTCCTGAAAGAGGAGATAATCGTGAACGAGCACCATTTATTCGTCCAGAACGAAGTGCGTCACGTCCCGAAGATGCTGTACGTATCGAATCACAATTAAAATCACTTCATGCAAAGCTTGATGCGGTGCTTAATCTTCTTGGTGCAGAACCTATGCCAACAGATTACGAAAAGAAAGATATTTTTCGAGCAGCAGAAAAGCCAGTTGCACCTAAACTTCCTAAAAGTGTTCCACCACAAGCAGGTGAACTTTCCAAGATAGTAGCAAAAGCGCTTCCTAAAAAAGCAAAGAAGGTAGAAAAACCAGTTGCAGTAAAAAAGGCAGCAAAAAAGTTAAAGAAATAAGTTAATCTTTTCAAAGAAACAAAAAAACAAGTCCTCATGAGAGGGCTTGTTTTTTTTGTTGACTTTCTGTTGAAATTCATTACCCTTAAGATTAACTCAGAACAATCATTCACATTCATAAAAAAAAGTAAAAATCATGAATACGCCAACATTACTAAAACTCACCGTAACGTCTTTTTGCTATAATTGCGGAAGACAAACTGAACAAATTCCATTTAATTATTTGAAGAATTCCCACCCATGCTCGATTAACGTTTGCACAAAATGTTGGAAGGAAGCAACGGGAACTAACATTGATGTAAAAGGTGACTGCAAGGTATTAGTGGCAGAGATCCTTTCTGATTTAAAGAAAAAAATTCCTCAACCAAAAAATAATGGAGTAGGAGTTTACCAGATATAACTGAAAGTTACTACTCTCAAAAAAAGAAAAAAGATAAGTAAAATAATCATACTTATCTTTTTTTCGTATGTTATATATTACACACAAACTAGCAATTTCTTGTCATATCTTCAAATGTCTCTGCTCGTCTGATGATTTTTGTTGAACCATCAGCGCGTATTAAAATTTCTGCAGGAAGGAGTCTTCCATTATATTGATAACTCATACCAAAACAATATGCACCCGCATTTTTCACAATAATGAGATCCCCAATAGCAAGTTCTGGAAGTGGGAGATTATTCCACCAAAGATCAGTTTGTTCACATATTTGGCCACAGAGTGATGTTGGTTTTTTTTCTTTATCTTCTTTACCATCAACAACAACTTCATGAAATGCTCCATAAAGTGGAACGCGTGGTACGATATTCATGCTGATATCCGATCCCCATATGGTTGCATAGCTTTCTTTTTTTGCTTGAATTTTTCCTATTAAATATCCAGCATCAGCAACAAAATATCTTCCCGGCTCCATCATTATTTTAGGTTCAGTTATAGAATATTCTTTGCATTTTGAATGTATAACGTCGACTATTCCTTGCGCCGTTTTTTCTAAATCAAGTTCTTCTTCTTCGGGTTTATAGGGTATACCCAGTCCTCCACCTAAATCTACGAAGCTAAAATCAATACCTAATTCTTTTTTTATTTTTCCTATGATATCAAAAAGTCTTTCTGTAATGTCAGAAAAATAAGAAGGATCAGTGATACAGCTTCCTCCCATCATATGGATACCAAATTTTGTGATACCTGCTTTTTGTGCTGCTCGATAGGCTTCTATTGCTTGATCCCGATGAATACCGAATTTTGCCTCAGGTCCGGCGGTTACATCAAAATAGCCGACGTTACTTTTTCCAATGCCGGGGTTTATGCGAAAGGATAATATATCTGGTTTTCCGAACGAGAGTAATCTTGGGAGAAGTGAAATATCATCCAAATTAAAGAGCGCATGTGTTTCGAGGCCTTCAACAATATCTTCATCAGAAAGAAAATTTCCAGAAAAGATGATGTCGTTTCCCGAGAGACCTAAACTTTTTGCGAGTTTGATTTCATGAACACTTGAAGTATCGATGCCAGCACCTTCTTCAATAAGAATTTTTGCAACGGAAGGATTGTTGTTACATTTTATAGCATAGTACAATTTGAAATCTGGATAACGAGAGACGAACGCGTTTTTGACGCGCTGAAAATTTTCGCGAATGCGTGATGCATCATACACAAATATGGGTGTACCGAATTTTTCAGCTAAAGATTGTACGGGTATATCATGAATTTTCACAATATGAATACCTTATCACAGAGATTGTTATTTTAAAATAGCAAAAGCCATCATTCTCTTGAAAATAACTTGAAGTGTGGTATGCTCGGGAAAGAGAGAATTTCTCTCAATAATTGAATATTATATCAAGAGTGAGGCGATCCTCCTTCGTACAAGACTACGGACGGAGAACGAGAATTGGCTCGACGACCCTCCAGCAACTTGTCTTGAGCAAGTGCAACACGTCGAAAGACTTGTTGCCTAATTTAGGATAAAGTGCTCATTCCAACCCTTTGCGGGAAAGATAATTATTAGTCTGTAATTCCTCGCACGTCGAGGATTTTTTGTTTATTACTTGTATATGTCAAAAACAGCAGAATTTGTAAGTCCTAAACATCCAGATAAAATCTGTGATTATATTGCCGATTCGATATTGGATGCCTATCTAGCGGGCGATAGTAACAGTCGTGTCGCTATTGAAGTTATGGGTGGCCACAATCTTGTTACCATTAATGGTGAAGTCACGAGTCGTAGTCAAATTGATATCCCAGGTATTGTTAAAAATATTTTAGGAGATGACTATAAAATCGTTTCAAACGTGGCACTTCAAAGTCCAGAAATTGCTCGAGGTGTTGATATAGGTGGAGCAGGAGATCAAGGTATTATGAAAGGATATGCAACACGCGAAACTGAAAGTTTGGTACCACTTGAATATAAACTTGCACGAGATTTGTGCAAAGAAATTTTTAAACAATATCCCTATGATGGCAAAACGCAGGTGACTCTTGTTGATGGGCGCGTAACCACCGTTGTTGCAAGTTTCCAAAATGCAAAAAATGCAGATTTACTTCCTTTGGTACAAAGTCTTATCGCTGCGGATGAATATCTTATCAATCAAGCAGGTGAATGGAATCAAGGAGGCTTTGATGCTGATACGGGACTTTCAGGACGAAAACTTATCATCGATAACTATGGTCCAGAAATTCCTATGGGCGGAGGTTCGTTTTCGGGAAAAGATTATACTAAAGTCGACAGATCAGGTGCGTATATGGCACGCAAAATTGCTGTTGATTATTTGAAAAAATATAATGCGCAGGAAGTACATACGAAACTTGCGTATGCTATTGGAAAAGCCGAGCCTGTTATGGCAGTTGCTATTGTCGACGGAAAGATGATACCGATTGAAGGATATGATTTATCACCGCTTGGCATACGAAATGCATTAAAACTTAATGAAGTGAAATTTGCTAATACTGCGCACTGGGGTCATTTTGGACGCGGATTTTCTTGGGATGAATAAGAAATAAGTAATTTTTATTTGAATAGAGTATAATGAAAGCATGGAAGAGAGAAAAACAAAACAAGGTTTTGAGCATCATCGCATGGTGCCACGAATGGAACCAAGTCGGAAAAATCAAGGTTCGCGAAGTATAAAGAAACCTTCGTCAAAAAAAAATAATTATACTATTACTACAAGCCCAACGTGGAGTTTGGTGTTTAATTTTTGAGTTGTGATACAATAATGTTATTAATAGTTTTAGTCAAAAAATTTATGGCAAAAGGAAACAACAGTCAACGTAAAGAAGTTAAAAAACCAAAAAAACCAAAAGTAAAATAAAGGTTCCTTAGAGCAGAACGCCGAAGTATTATTAGAACTCGTTTCGTTTATACTCATTCGCTAGAGAGGAACGAGATATTGAACCTATAGTACGTCTTCGCTCGGACAAAATGAAAGAGTCCTCTCTTTCATTTTACTCCTCGCTAGCCGTAATAGATGCTTTTAATCTTTTGATATGATACAAAAACAAAGCACATACTTTGATGTTGTTGTTATTGGTGGAGGTGCCTCGGGTATGATGGCAGCGGGTATTGCAGCTACCCGTGGTAGTCGAGTACTGCTTCTTGAGAAAAATAATAGTCTTGGTGAAAAATTGAAGATTACAGGTGGTGGACGTTGTAATATAACTCATGCTGAATTTGATACGCATAAACTTCTTGCGTATTATGGTGTTGCCGATAAATTTCTCTATTCCTCGTTTGCACAGTTTGGCGTTAAAGATGCTTTTGACTTTTTTGAAGAGCGCGGTTTACCTTTGGCAGTTCAAGAAGGAAAACGTGCATTCCCTGTGACCGAGCGTGCCTTGGATGTATTTCATGTGCTTGAAAAAATACTTATTGATGCAAAAGTTACTATTTTGACTAATACACCAGTAATCGAGATTTGTTCTAAAGATAATAGTATTACTTCAATAATGACGAAACAGGGTATCTATACGGGTACCTATTATATTTTGGCAACAGGAGGGCAATCTCACCCAGAAACAGGTTCAACGGGTGATGGATTTTTATGGCTTAAACAATTGGGGCATACGGTCATTGCGCCAACACCGTCTATCGTGCCACTTGCTGTGCGTGATCGTTGGGTCAAGAAACTATCTGGAGTAAGTCTTGATTCAATGCGAATTACTTTTTATGTGAATGGTGAAAAGAAATTTAAAAAGCTTGGAAGAATATTGTTTACACATTTTGGTCTTTCGGGGCCACTGATTTTAAATATTGCTAAAAAAATTGAAGATTTATTACACGAAGGTATTGTTACGGCGACCATTGATGTTTATCCAACGTTTGATCATGGCGCACTTGAACGAAATATTCTTGCAATCTTTGATAAGAATAAAAATAAAATGCTCAAAAATGTTTTTAAAGATATTGTTCCTGAAGGAATGAAAGATGTATTACTTACTTTACTGGCAAATATACCGATTGATATTAAAGTGCATAGTATTACTAAAGAACAAAGAAAATCCATCGTGCAATTACTAAAAGCATTACCGATTACTATTACAGGACTTATGGGGTTTGATCGTGCAGTAGTCGCTGATGGTGGGGTGATACTTGATGAAATACAAACGAAAACCATGCAGTCAAAATTGGTATCTAATTTATTTATTACTGGTGATTTGCTTCACATTAATCGTCCTACCGGAGGACAATCATTGCAATTATGTTGGACGACAGGATTCGTTGCAGGTATTCATGCAAGTAAAAAACAAGATAGCGTTTCATAGTATATGCATAAGAAAAATATATTTTTATGGTCACTCTATGATTTTGCCAACTCGGTGGTGATGATGGTATTTTTTCTTTATTTTGCTCAGTGGTTGGTTGTAGATCGGGGAGTTTCAGATTTTTGGTATAACGCTCTATTTATTTTCTCAACAATACTTCTTATTGCGACAGCACCTATCGTTTCTGTGATTGCTGATAAAAGTGGTAAAAATTTTTCTTTTTTAAAGAAAAATACAATAATCATTTGGATATTATTTATAGTGTTATCACTGATAACTCTTTTTATTCCAGATCACCTAGTTCTTGCGATGCTGGTATTTGTTTTGGGTAATTTTATGTATCAATTAGCTTTTACTTTTTATACACCACTTTTAAATGAACTTGCTCCTCCAGAAAAAAGAGGTTTAGTATCAGGTATAGGAAATGCAGCAAATTGGCTGGGACAAATTACGGGACTTGTGTTGGTATTACCATTTGCAAGTGGCGGTATATATCTTTTTGGAGCAACGGGTAGGGCACAAACATTTTTACCTGCGACTATTGTTTTTATATTGTTATCTCTTCCTATGCTTCTTTTTTATAAAAAACAACAACCAACAACAGAAATTTCTGTTACGTTGTCTCATGTAAAAAAAGAATACATAAATGTATGGCAAGAAACTAAATCACTTTTTATAATTCCGAGTGTTTCTTTATTCTTGATTTCCTATTTCTTTTTTAATGATGCGATTCTTACAGCTTCGAATAATTTTCCTATTGTTATGGAAAGAGTATTTTCTGCCCCTGATACCACGAAAACATTTTTACTTATTCTCATTCTTGTAACTTCAGTAGTAGGATCAATTATATGTGGATATTTGGGAGACAAATTTGGTCTCAAACGTGTTTTGTTGTGGATTTTAGGAGGGTGGATAATTCTTTTTCCACTTATTGGTATAACTCAAACGATAGCAACGCTTACTGTTCTTGTAACTATTATGGGAATTTTATTTGGTGGCGTTTGGGCAGTTTCGCGAGCGTTATTATCAAAACTTGTTCCCAAAGAAAAATTGAATCATGCATTTAGTTTTTATACGATTGCAGAACGCTTCGCTTCTTTTTTAGGACCACTGGTGTGGTCGGGGATGATTGTGTTTATACCTTCTGCAAATAATTTAAATTATCGTATTGCAATGGTTTCTATGACGGTATTTATCATTATAGGATTTTTTATTATGAGAAAAGTAAAAGAAAATGTTGATATACATGGTCTATCAACTGAGATAAAGATATAAGATTTTAAATAAGGATCATAAAATACTGAAAAGGAAATATATCAGTTTGTTAAAACAGGAATTGAAAATTGCGATATCCATTAATTAAAAAAGATGGAATATTATTGCTCGATACAACAAAATATTTTAAAACGTTGTTATATATAACCACTGATTGTTCAATGATTAAATAAATAGTATCATACAAATATGACGTATAACATTCATCCAATTCTTGTGCATTTTCCTATTGCTTTTTTATTACTCTATTCATTATTGATTATTTTTCCACTTGATCGTTGGTTTCCACGTATTGTGTGGAAAGATATCAAAAAAATTATTCTTGTCGCTGGTGTATTAGGAGCTTTTGCTTCGAGTGCTACAGGAGAAATAGCAGAACAGTTTGTTCGTGGAGATCATTCCATTGTAGAAGTACATTCATTTTTTGCTGGGTTTTCGACGATTGTATATGCGGTATTATTAGGAAGTGAATTTTTGCATACTATCAATGAAAAGATTATTGTGAAATTAAAAGTTATATATGTTACAAAATTTTTTGTAATTCTTGAACATATACTTACTCATCGAATCTTTATGGTTTTTGCGTCTATTGTGGGACTAGTAGCGATATCAGTTACTGGATTATTAGGGGGTATACTCGTGTATGGTGTTACTGCTGATCCACTCGCACCGTTATTGTTACAAATTCTTGGTTTGTAGGATTTTTTTTGAAAAAGCGTATAATAGAAATATGAAAGGATATAAAAACAATGTTGAAAAACTTGTTCTCGAAAACGATGCATTTCGTAAAGTATTATACACAGGTAAACACTCACAGTTGGTGCTTATGAGTCTTGCTCCGCATGAAGAAATTGGTCTTGAAACTCATACAGAGAATGATCAATTTTTTCGTTTTGAAAGTGGAAATGGAAAAGTGATTATTGATGGTACAGAATATAACGTAACGGGCGGTGATGCTGTTATCGTTCCTGTTGGTGCACAACATAATGTGATAAATACTTCTGGGGTGAATTCTTTAAAGCTCTATACAATATATTCTCCTGCACATCATCAAGATGGTATTGTACGTGCGACCAAAGCTGATGCTGTAGCAGATAGTCCAGAATTTGATGGCACAACAACCGAGTAAAAAATATAAAAACATTATAATTATGAAAACAATTTTAATCCCTAATTCCTCGATGCTCTGCATCGGTCCACATGGTATTCTTGACATATGGAACACCTGCGTAAAAGACATAATGTCACCCTCATAATTTACCATCTAGTCTGTCCAGCAAAATACAGAAGAGAAATTTTTTCCGAGGGAGTATCAACCACTCTCAAGTAGACCTGTTTGGAATTGGGAATACGATATGAGATTAATTTTTTCGAAATCGGAACAGATGATGATCATGTTCATTTTCTCATCCAAACAATTCCAAACAGGTCTGTGTCGGACATGGTTAAAATCATAAAAAGTATCACTGTCAAAAAGATATATGAGAAACATCCCGAGTTAAAAAATTTCTCTGGGGAGGCAACATCTGGACCATAGGATATTACATAAACACCGTGGGGCAATACGGCAACCTGCAAATGATCTAAAACTATGTCAAAAAACAAGGCATTCCCAACTATACCCAATTACACATGCAAGCCCCCAGTCTTTTCGATGAGCTCTAAACGAAGCAATCATACCTCGATGCTCTGCATCGGGGTGGTTGATTTAGGTATAACTCTTTTAGTTCTTGCTCTTGCAACGTGGTTTTTTAATAAGATTGAAATTTAAAACGATATGCACTATTTTGTTTATGTCATGTGATATAATACACGTATTATTAGTTATCTTACACACACTATGCAGAAAATAATCACCATTATAATAGTAATAGTACTCGTTATTGTAGCGGGAATTTATTTTATTGCTTCAAACAAAAAAGCAAACAATATTCCAGAAAATATTTCACCAACAACTACAACAACTTCTTCTTCAAATAATTCTACAACTCCAACTGGAAATAATATAACAATACAAGTCCCCAATGACTCCGCATCACTAGTAATAGACAATTCTGGAGTAGTTCAAACCCCCCAAGATGTTACGATTGATATAAATAATTTTGCATTTAATCCAAGCACTGTGACGGTTACAGCAGGTACCAAAGTGACATGGGTTAATAATGATAAAGTCGCTCACACCGTTACAGCTAGTCCGACAGATTTGGGTGATGTTCCTGACTCAGGAACATTAGCACCAGGACAATCATTTAGTTTTACTTTTGATAATGCGGGATCAATGATAGGATATTATTGTGCGCTTCATCCAATGATGAAGGGGACGATTAATGTGGTAGTAAAATAATGCATTGTTTACAAAGGTTTACAGAGATCTCTTGATATTATAAAAGCCGATTATGTTTTCAATAATCGGCTTTTTGTGTTATTGAAAAACTACGAATGTATAAAAATATTTTATGGTTTGAACCATTTTTAAGAGAGGAGTATACTACAAATATTAATCGTTATTAGCTAACGCTGTTAGCCTATCTCCTTAATTTTATGACTACACAAAAGCAAAAGAAGGCATCACAAAAGAATATCGTACAGGCACAGAAAAAATGGAAAAGCATGACGCATCGACAACATGCACTTGCGCAACCACAAGGACGATCACGAAAAATGGTCGGCATGGGTGGAACAGGAAATTTTTATCGTATTGAAGTTCGTCCTAAAAGTCAGTTTACAAGTTTTCGTGTGCAGGATGTTGGCAAGAAGGGTGGTATCGAACGACTTGCTGGCAGGAGATCGAGTGGCAGTTGGAATACTCACACATGGCTTATTGCTAAAAATCTTGCACATAAACAAGGAACATTTCTTGTATCAGATAATAAAGATGTAGAAAAAGTATTTGCTCAATTAGGTTCACAACCGAAACATGTGAAAGGGGATATCTTCAAGGCAAAACCCCGCAAGAATGTTCCTGAAAAAGATAAACCGACAACTGCTCAAAAACGAGCTTGGGCAGCGAATATTAAAAAAGCTCAAGCAATACGTGCAAAGAAAAAATAAAAGCGAGTAACTACTCTTGGTACAAATTTTGATCAAGCAAAGCCCATTAATTGTCTTTTGTCACTCATAAAAAATATAAATAATCTTTTCGCTTAATTCGTTCCTTGTGGTATACTCGGGACTCTTAATTTGTATACTATGAAACCAGGCGAAACGATCATTAGATTCGAGGATGTCTCATTTGAATATGGGCATACAAAACCAATCTTGCGAGAGGTTGATTTTTCAGTGCGTCAAGGAGCCAAAATGACACTTATGGGACAAAATGGTGCTGGAAAGAGTACGATTTTTGGTCTTATTAATGGTAATCATGTACCAGAATCTGGAAATATTCATATCGTTCGTGGTGTGACGATTGCGACCAGTAGACAAGTAATTCCGCGCGATGAAATGGAATTAACGGTTCGAGATTTTTTTCAAAAATGCTTTTCTGAAAGAATATATAACATTGATCCGAAGATTGATGAAATATTAGAAGTAGTAAATTTGAAAGGACACGAAAAACTTCACGACCGAATCATTAAAACATTTTCTGGTGGACAACAAGCTCGACTTCTTCTTGCATCAGCGCTTATCCAAGATCCTGATGTACTTCTTCTTGATGAACCAACAAATAATCTTGATACAGCAGGAATTGAACATTTGACACAGTTTCTTATTGATTACGATAAAACAGTTATCGTTATTTCTCATGACGCTGACTTTTTAAATAAATTTAC
>Ga0172368_10007177_pt1 | contig 11745 bp, 11 predicted proteins | sample Lak11m_FD_114540 | JGI IMG/M metagenome (GOLD analysis project Ga0172368, IMG submission 114540) | Freshwater microbial communities from Kabuno Bay, South-Kivu, Congo - kab_022012_11m | ecosystem: Environmental > Aquatic > Freshwater > Lake | place: Democratic Republic of the Congo: South-Kivu...
AAAATTTTGGTGTCGCTTTGCGACTTATCTAATAAATGCGCAAAGCGCATACATTAATTTTACATTTTGATTTTTGATTTTAAAATTTTTATTATGGTTTTTACGGCAAAAAAAGTAGAAGAATTACCTAGCTTTAGCGAAAAGATAAGAAAGGCCAGAGAAGAAGCCGGGTTTTCAAAAGAAAAGATATCCCAGTTATTGAATTTTCCTGCCAGGTACTTGGATTATTTGGAGCGGGGCGAATTGGAAAAATTACCGGCGGATGTTTATAGCCGGGGATTTTTAAGAAAATATGCCAAGCTCCTGGACATCGAACCGAACATTTTAATTTTGGAATACGAAAAAGAGACGAAAATTATTCGTCATTTAAACAAGGGGGTCGGTAAGCACCGGCCTTTGCCCTTTTTGCGGTCTACTCGCTTAGTCATTACGCCGAAAACTTTAGGATTGGCCGCCGGTGCGATTATTTTTTTATTGGTATTGGGCTATTTGGCTTACGAAGTCCATTTTCTAATCAGTCCACCCGGCCTTTTGATAAGCACGCCGTCACAAGATCAAATAACGGAAAATTCAGTAATGGTGGTGGCGGGAGAGGTTGAACCCACGGCCAAGTTGACGATTAACGGTCAGATAGTATATGTTGAAAAAGACGGAAAATTTCAGCAGGAAATAAATCTTAGCCAAGGACTAAACGTAATTAAAATAGAGGCGGCCAATCGCCTGGGGAAGAAAAATTCAGTGATAAGGCAAGTTGTCTTGAAGTAGAAGATAAATCACATAAACAAAAAAGCAAAAACGTTTAAATATTATGACAAAACAAGACATCGGAGAAAAAAATGAGAAGACAAAAGCGCTGGAGACAGCCATCGACGAGATAAAAGAAAAGTTTGGCGAGGGCTCAATTATGAAGTTGGGCGAAGCCAAGCGGGTTAACGTCGATTCGATCTCAACCGGCTCTATTTCTTTAGATTTGGCGCTGGGAGTGGGGGGAATGCCTAAGGGTAGGATAATAGAGGTTTATGGTCCGGAATCCAGCGGTAAAACGACCCTGGCTTTGCATACAGTGGCGCAGGCGCAGAAAAAAGGCGGTCTTTGCGCCTTCGTGGATGCCGAGCACGCTTTAGATCCCGAGTACGCCAAGCGGATCGGCGTTAAGATCGATGATCTTTTAATTTCACAGCCCGACACCGGCGAACAAGCTCTGGACATTGTGGAAAGTCTGGTTCGTTCGGCGGCGGTCGATTTGATTGTCGTTGACTCGGTGGCGGCCTTAACGCCGCGGGCGGAAATTGAAGGCGAGATGGGTCAGCAGCATATGGGACTTCAGGCTCGGCTGATGTCGCAAGCCTTGCGGAAGTTAACCGCGATTGTTGCCAAGTCCGGCACGAGCGTGATTTTTATTAATCAGATTCGAATGAAAATCGGCATCATGTTTGGCAATCCGGAAGAAACGCCGGGCGGTAAAGCTTTGAAGTTCTATTCTTCGGTCAGGATTGACGTGCGCCGCACTGCGCAAATCAAGCAAGGAGAAAATATTATCGGTAACCGCGTGAAAGTAAAAGTGGTCAAAAACAAAGTCGCCGCGCCGTTTCGCACCGCTGAGTTTGACATCATGTATAACAAAGGAATTTCATATGAGGGCGACGTGGTTAATACCGGTGTAAAATACGGCTTGGTCGGCAAATCCGGTTCCTGGTTTACTTATGGTGAAGTAAAGCTTGGCCAAGGTATGGAAGGAGCCAAAGCTTTCTTAATTGAAAATCCCAAGATTACAGCCGAGATTGCCAAGAAGATAAAAGAGGAAGCCAACAAAGAGGCGATCGAGCAAAATTTATAACCAACTTAAAAACTGCTCCCGTATAGCACGGGAGCAGTTTTGTTTTGGCTTAGTTATTTTGTCGTAAAAGGTAGCAGGGCCATAAAGCGGGCGCGTTTAACGGCGCGAGCCAATAGGCGCTGGTGTTTTAAACAAGTGCCGGTTCGGCGCGGCGGCAAAATTTTTGCCTGGCCGGAAAGGAAGTTTCGCAACACTTCGGTATTTTTATAATCGATATTGGCGATATTTTCTTTACAAAAATAGCAAGATTTTAACATAGTTTTTTGAGCCCTGGTGCTAAGTTATTTAGCGGAGCCAATTTTTTTATAAAAACCGGCGGGCTGATTAATTATTTAATTAAAATGGAATGTCTTTTACGTTCACGCCGCTTGATTCTTCGTCATCAAAGCTCATCGGCTCTTCGGCGTCAATTATCGGGATCTCTTCTTCGCTAGCGGCGCCGGAAGACTTATTATTCATATTGTCTGAACCGCCGGCAATGCCGCGTGGTCCCAGCTGCATATTTTCCATAACGATTTCGGTGCGATAGCGCTTGGAACCGTCTTGCGCCTGCCAGGAACGAGTCTGGATTCGACCCTCAACCAAAACCATTTTACCTTTATTAAGAAAGCGGCTGCAAATGTCGGCTAATTTGCCGAAGGCGACGACGTTGTGGAATTCGGCAGTTTGCTGCTTCTGGCCGGATTTATCGGTAAAGACGCGGTTGGTGGCCACACTAAAATTTACTACTTGCTGGCCCGATGGAAGGTTTCTTGCTTCCGGGTCGCGGGTTAAATTTCCCAAGATGATAGCTTTATTGAAGTTCATATCATTTTAACATTTTAGCATTTAAACATTTAAATATGGGACGTGATTGAATTCTTTAGCTCCTAATATTTTTATGTTAGTATGCTCGAATGTTTGTATGTTTAAATGATTACTTTAATAGCTCTTCTAGTTTTTTATCGAGTTCTTCGATCTTTACTTTGCCGGTCTTGGGCGCGGCTTCAGCGGCTGGCGTTTCACCGACTGTTGATTTTATTCTCGCTGGTTTTTTACTGACTTTTTCTGTCCGCAATTCGGCTTGATTGATGATCAGGTGGCGAAGAACGTCATTGTTCATTCGCAGGAAAGTATTTAATTCGTCTACTTTTTCCGGTTCCATTTCCAGCTCGACAGTGGCGTAAAAACCGGAAGACTGCTTTTTGATCGGGAAAGACAGTTTCTTCTTTTCGCTGATATATTCTTTTTTCACTTCGCCGCCAAGTTCTTTGATTTGTTGGCGCACCTTTTCGGCGGCCAAACTGGTGTCAATGTCCGCGGAAAGAGGATTTATAATGTAGGTTAATTCGTACATATAAATATAAAGCGCTGCTTTAACGCTAGGGTTAAAGCATACCCAAGGCGCCTTTTAGCGTCGGGTATTGGAGCAACTTTTAATTAATTATTAAATTTAAAGACCATCACGTCTCCGTCTTTGACGATGTACTCTTTGCCCTCAGTCCTTATTTGGCCGCTTTCTTTGGCCTTGTTCCAGGAAGTGGCAGCTAGGAGCTTTTCCCAAAAAATAACATCCGCCCGGATAAATCCCTTCTCAAAATCAGAATGGATCTTGCCGGCGGCTTGCGGGGCGCGTGAGCCTTTTTCGATAGTCCAGGCTCGAGTTTCGTCTTCCCCGGTTGTCAGAAACGTCTCTAGTCCTAATAAAGAATAGCAGGTTGTTATCAATTCGTCAATGCTGTTTTTTGGGTGCGGCAAAGCGTTTCTCATCTCATCGGCGGCCTGACTTTCAAGCTCAGAAAGCTCGTTTTCCAGCTTAACATCAAGCTCCAGCGCCGGCGAGGCGCTTTGAGGGTAATCAATTATTTGCTTGTCCGAAAAGCAATTAATAACATAAAGAACGGGCTTGGCGCTCAAGAGGTTAAGATTCTTTAAAAAAGCCGTTTCCTGGTCCTTGGTTTCAATGTCTTTTGCCGGTTTACTTTCTTCCAGCCACGGCAGCAGGCGTTGTAAGAAAGCGTATTCAGCGGTGGCTTCTTTGTCGCCACCCTTCATATTTTTTTCTACTTTGGGCAGATGTTTTTTTAAAGTGTCGATATCTTTTAGGATAAGTTCCAAGTTAATAATTTCGATATCATCGGCTGGCTGGGGCGAATCGCTGACGTGGATGATGTTTTTATCTTCAAAGGCACGGACCACCTGGACGATCGCATCAGCTTCCCGGATATTGGCTAAAAATTGATTGCCCAATCCTTCACCTTGGCTGGCGCCCTTAACCAGACCGGCAATGTCGGTAAATTGGATGGCGGTGGGAACAATTTTTGTGGAATTAGAAAAGGTTGCTAATTTTTCCAGACGCCCGTCGGGAACTTCAACAATACCGACGTTCGGTTCAATGGTGCAAAAAGGATAATTTTGGATATCAACTTGGCGGCGGGTTAACGCCTTAAACAGGGTTGATTTTCCGACGTTGGGCAAACCGACAATACCGATTGATAGCATAAAAATGGTTAATAGTTATTAGCGAAATAATTTTAATTTTATTTTTTTATGTTATACTAAAAATAGTTTTCTGTCTATGAAATTAATTATTTAATAAATACCTTTATGAAAGTTAATCCACATATTTTTAGAGGATATGATTTGCGGGGGGTGGCCGGAAAAGATTTAACGCCGGAAATTATGGAGTGTTTGGGCAAGACCTACGGTACCTTTTTGAAACGGCGAGGCATCAGCGAAGCTTTGGTCGGTTACGACAGCCGTTTAACCAGCGCCGAATACAGCCAGGCTTTGATTCGGGGCTTTAGCTGGGCCGGCATAGACACGATTGACATCGGCCTGACGCTAGTTGGGACATTTTATTGGGCGCAATATTTTTTGAATAAAAAAGGCGGAGCGTTCGTTACTGCTTCCCATAACCCGGCTGAATATAACGGCTTGAAATTGGCCATAGATTTTTCGGAGACGCTGGTCAGCGACAATATCCAAGAATTGCGGAAAATGATGGAAGATGATGATTTTGAACAAGGGGCAAGCGCGGGGAAAATTGAGAAAATAAACGTTAAAGAAGATTACATTAAAGATTTAAACAAAAGAATAAAAATTGAAAGGAAATTCAAAGTGGTAGTTGATCCCAGTTGCACGACGGCCGGGCTGCTGATTCCGGATGTTTTGCGGAGCTTTGGCCTGGAAGTTGTCGAAAGCAATTGCCAGCTCGACCCCTCTTTTCCTTTGGGGACGCCGGATCCGACCGAAACGGTGGTGGCCCAGCGGGTCAGACAGAAAGTTTTAGAAGAAAAAGCGGACGTGGGTTTTTCCTATGACGCAGATGGTGATCGAATCGGGATCGTTGACGAGCAGGGGAATATTATTTGGAACGACGTGCTAATTGCTTTATTTGCGATTGATATTTTAGACCGGTATCCGGGTTCAAAAATAATGTTTAACACTCTTTGTTCCCGGGTTGTTGAAGATTCGATCGTGTCCCATAAAGGAGAGCCGTTTATGTGGCGGACCGGTCATTCTTTTTTAAAAAAGAAGAATCAGGAAGTTCGGGCGCCGTTTATCGGCGAACTTTCCGGCCATTTTTTCTTTTCGGCTGATTTTTATAACCACGATGACGGCTGCTATACAACACTGAAGCTTCTTGATTATCTGTCTCGCAGCGGTCAATCGTTATCGCAAGCGGTGGCGGCTTTGCCAAAATATATTTCTAGCCCCGAAATAAAAGTCGGCTGCGCCGACGATAAAAAAGTTGGTTTGATCGTTAAAATAAGCGAAGTTTTGAAAAAAGATTATCCGGAAGCGAAAATAATTGATGATGAGCGAGCCGGGGACGGCGTGCGGCTTGATCTATCCGACGCAATGTTTGTGGTTCGCTACTCCCAAAACGGGCCTTATCTGACGGTCAAATTTGAAGCCCGGATGCCAGCCAGATATGATGAGCTCAAAAAATACCTCAACCAATTATTGCATAACTATTCTGAAGTTGATTGGAGCTACGGAGTAAATGTTGAAAGTCTGGTTTAATGAGCTTCTGATCAGAAAATCGAAAGACCCTCGTAAAAACGGGGGTCTTTTTCATGGGAGGTCGAATTTGAGATTAGGATAATTCAGTCTCAGCGTCAGGGGGCAATTGAAGCTGACTCTTGGTTGAAGACAAAAACGCGTCTTTTTTCGCCCGGTGCATCAGATAGCCCGTGCCGGCTAGCACCAAGCCGATAAAGACAATGACCGCTAAAATCTTTAAAGTTATCATAATCGGCCCTCCTTCCTAATGAAATTCGATCAATTAAAATAAAGAACTTCCATTAATTCCGCACCTGACTCTTTAACATCAGTTAAAGAGTCAAATTCGATGTTAATTACACTTCAATTATCACCGGTAACACCACCCCTCGCTTCGCCCCTTTGGCTTTCCTCGATGCTGTTCGGATAAATTGCTCAGGGGCTGCGCTCGGGGCAAGACTCAGTAGCAAAAAGTTAAAATTTATTTCTGCGATGTGAGTTATACCTCAATTATTACTGGTAACACCATTGGCCGACGTTCGGTTTTAGTGTATAGGAATTGACCGATTTTGTCACGGATGTTTTCTTTGACGTAATTTTGGTTGATCGGTCCCTGATCGCCAGTTGAGTGATGGACAATATCTTTCACTTTTTCCCGAACCTGATAGAGTAATTCTTTGGATTCGCGCATATAGATAAAGCCGCGTGAGATAATATCGGGGCTTTGGCGCACTTTGCCGGTTTTTCCGTCAATGGTCACAATCACTACAAACATTCCGTCTTTGGCCATGGCTTGGCGGTCGCGCAAAACTACTTGGCCGATGTCGCCGACGCCTAGGCCGTCGACAAAAACGTAGTTAGTCTCAACTTTTTTGGCGTGAACCTTGGCCGTATTGTTTTGAAATTCGATTACCGAGCCGTTGTCCAAAACAAAAATCTTGTCCTTGGGGACGCCAACGGAAGCGGCTAGTTTGGCGGCTTCTTTTAGAAAATAATGGTTGGCATAGACCGGCAGAAAAAAGTCCGGTTTGATCTGTTTGATAATTTCTTTGATGCTATGAGCGTTGCAGTGGCCGCTGGTATGGACGTCCATGATGTCGTTATGGATAACATTATCGCATTTTCGGTAAAGATTATCTTTAAGCCGCTGAATGGTCCGTTCGTTGCCCGGGATGACCGAAGAAGAAAAGATGATGGTATCATTTTTTCTAACTTTGATGAATTTGTGGTCGCCGCTGATAATGCGCGACAGGACCGAGTTGCCTTCACCTTGGGCGCCGGTGCAAATAATAACAATTTTGTTATCCGGGTATTTATGGATGTGATTGATGGGAATCAGCGTTTCTTTGTCGGTTTTGATATAGCCAAGTTCCCGGGCGATCTCCACGTTCATTTTCATGCTGTAACCGTCCAGGGCCACGCGCTTGCCGATCTTTCGGGCGTATTCTAAAAGGTGCCCGACGCGCCTAATCTGAGAAGAGAAGGTGCCGATGATTACTTTGCCGGTAGCCTCATCGATTAATTTTTCGAGGTTAGCATACATTTCTTTTTCCGAAACCAGTTCGGTTGAAGTATCGGTTGAACCTAAGCTTTCCAGCATTAAAACTTTCGGGCCAGGCAGATTAGCCAAATGGTTGTAAGTAACCGGCGTGCGATTTTCCGGATCGGCATCCATTGTCCAGTCTCCCGGATGGATAACGGTTCCCTGGGGCGTATTAATAATTACGCCGACCGCGTCCATAATGGAATGCTCGACATTAAAGAATCCGACGCGAAAGTGACCCAGGGTAAATCGTTCGTCAATTGATTTGATGCGGTGGATTTCCAGGTGCCTCGAAGAATCGGGCGCGTAATCTTCCAGGCGTTTTTTGATCAACGCAATCGTCATATCCCGGCCGATGATCGGCGGATAATTTAATTTTTCCAGCAACAGGGGAGCGGCGCCGATATGATCAAGATGACCGTGGCTGAAAATTACGGCTTGAATATTTTTTTCCTTGCCTTTCAGATAGTTGATATTGGGAATAATATAATCAATGCCCGGCATATCTTCTTCCGGGAATTGAATGCCCATATCCAAAATAATGATGTCGTCGCCGTATTCAAAAACGGTCATATTCCGGCCGACTTCTTCCATTCCGCCCAAAGGAATTATCCGCAAGGTTAAGTCTTTTTTGCGGGCTATTTTTGGTTTTGGTCCCGATTGTTGAATCGGCCGTTGCCCGGTTGGCCGATGCTGGATCGGACCCTTCTTTTCTATTTTTTTCTGGCCATCGCGTCCGGCCTGAAGTGGCGAACGCCGACGGCGGCTGCTTGAGTAGGTTATCATATAGATTTTTAAATTCTAAACACTTTGGATTAAGTGTTTTAATGTTTAATTTGTTTAGAATTTATGATTTTAAATTTAGAGTTTCAATAATTTCACGCCGCTTTTGGCGGGGTGAAAGTTAGTAAGTTTGAAGCTGGTGGGGATGGAGAGATTTGAACTCTCATGCCTTTCGGCACACGCTCCTGAAGCGTGCGTGTCTGCCAATTCCACCACATCCCCGGCAAGTTCTAGATTATGCTTTTTAGTCCATTAAATTCAATTAATTAGTTTCGCCCGGATATAAATTACATCTAACGGGCCATTTCTGATACACAGACAAACAAAGCATAATTTAAAACTCGCCTAAAAAGACGTAAAAATAAGAAAAAGTGGCTTAGTCCCGAGAGCGGGCACTAAAAACTAATATTTACTGAGAGAGTCTTAACTATCAGTAGTATATCACAAAGTCAATTAAAAGTCAACTCTGTCAGAAGTTTTTAATAAGAAGGCTATCTTTTTATTAGTTTTTTAAATTCTTCGACCATCTCTACTGGCGTGGGATCTTGGCCATAAAAAAGCGCCAAGTGATAGGACAGCCAGTTGCCCAGAATTAAAGTATTGAATAGTTTTTCTAGAGCAGTTTTTCCGGTTATTTCTATAGATTCAACCGGCAGTTGCCGCTCTTTTAGCAGCTGGGCGGTTATTTTCATTCTATTTTTAATTTCTGGCAGGTCATCGGGATCGTTTAGTAATAGCAAAATGAATGGTCCTAGATTTTTTGTCCAGCCGACCATTTCGTTGTGGTTTAATTCCGGAAAAACATTCCAGAAAGCGGGAATTTTGGAGTTTTCATTAAATCCAATTTTCCAGATCTTGGCCATTATTTCGTTATTCTGCGAGGCATAAATTACGGGAATTTTGTGGGCGATTTTTTGGCACAGTTCTCGAGCTTGGCTTTCCAGTTCCGCCGGGTTTAATTTTTCTACCAGAGCGTTGATCTCGTGCTGGGCAAAAGGAACTAGCAACCCATAGGCCATAAGGATTTTTATCAGACCGTTGAATTGATAGCCCAAAGATAGCCGGGGCTGAATATTAGGGGGAATTTTTATCCAGGGTGTTTTGTTCTTTTCAAAAAGCTCTCCCAATTTTCCGCCGCTGGTTAAACCGGCAATTTCCAAGTTTTGTTTTTTGGCTTCTTCAAATGAAGAAATAGTCTCTTCGGTGTTGCCCGAATAAGAGCCGATAATTATCAGCGTTTCGTGATCCGCGTCAGTCGGCAGAAAGTAAGAATTGTGCGCCTGCAAGGGAATCGGCAGTTTTAAGGGGGTAAAATCCTTGAGGTGCTGGAAAAAATCATCCATTAGTCCGGAGCCGCCCATGCCGCAAAACAATATTTTTTTAAATGAGCGCCGCTGCAGTTGGAGCTGGTTTAAAAAAATTAAATCGGCCCGCAGTTGATCCGGGAAATTTAAAATAACCTCGCGAAAATTATGTTTGTCTCCCTCCATATTTGAAATTTAAATATTTATTATTTCCAGCCGCGGCTGGTTTTTAGATACCACTCATTGATCTGGCAGAAGCGGGATGACGGCAGATCAATATTTTGAAGATTAATGCCTTTGATATCTTTTTTAGCGACAAAAAGATAATCGGGACTAAAGAGAAAAATTGCTGGCAAGTCTTCGGTGATTAGGCTGGCCACTTGCTGATTTTTGGCGGCGCGGGAAGACGCGTCCATGTCTTCGATCGAAGCGGAAAGCAATTTATCAACTTCTAGGTTATCGTAAAGCGCCAAGTTGAGGCCAGATTCTTTTTTCTGGGTTGAGTGCCAGAAATGGAAAAGATCGGGTTCAAAACCGATAATCTCGCCAAAGAGTAAGGCCTGATATTGCCGGGGCTTGATGATGTCGTTCTGGATCTTGGCGGTTTCTTTGATGTCCAGGTTAATCTTTACGCCCAGCGCTTCCCATTGTTTTTTAATCAGCTGGGCGCTTTGGGCCAGCTCCGGCCAATCGATGGTCGTCAGATTAATTTCTAATTTTTGGTTGTCTTTTTCTAAAAAGCCATCGCTGTCTGTGTCGCTCCAGCCGGCGGCGGCCAGAATATTTTTAGCGTGCTCCAGAGCAAAATCATAAACTTTGACTTGGTCGCTCCAGCCCGGCATGCCTTTAAGCAGCGGGGAATTGACTTCGTTGCCAAAGCCGCCGAAAGCCTGTTCGATGATTTCTTTTTTATTAAGGCCCCAGGCCAGCGCTTGGCGGATAGTTTTATCGGCTAAAAATTTATTTTGGGTTTGATTGAAAAAAACGGCAAAATATCGGGGCAGGGTCAATTGATAGATAGAAATCGTAGCATCTTTTTTATTCTTCAGGTCGGTAAAGTTTTTGGCTGAAGCCAGGCTGAAGACGTCAATATTGTCTTTTTTATAAGCGGTATATATTTCGGCCTCCGATTGGTAAAAGTTAAAAATTAAGGTTGAAATAAACGCCTCTCCCTTAAAATATCCCTTAAAAGACTTTAGCTCTAAACTTTTAATATTTCCTTTTTTGTCTTTCTGAAATTTGCTGAAAGAGTAAGGGCCGGAACCGATCGGCTTTAGATTCATTTCGTTAAGGGCAAATTGGGCGGCCGGAATGTTTTCCCAAAGATGTTTTGGCAGGATGCCGAAGGTCAGATTATTAAGAAGCGGTGAATAGGGATTTTTCAATTTTAAACGGATGGCCAGATCATTGATCTTTTCAATTTCGATGCCTTGCCAAAAGGCCCGAAGGGGACTGCGAAAATCAGGATTTTGGATAGTTTGAATAGTGAAAATAACGTCATCGGCCGTCAGCGCTTTTTGATCCTGCCATTTGATATTTTCTTTTAAAGTTATTTCGTAGATTTTTCCGTTGTCGCCGATAGCATATTGTTGGGCGATATCCGGTACGAGCTTTCCTTGGTTATCGAATTTGAAGAGGCTGGAAAAAATTATCGCGGTCAAATCTTTGTCTACTTCGTTAGCGGGACTAAGCACGGGATTTAAAAAGCGCGGCGATCCGGCAATCGCCAGGCTGATTTGTCCGCCGGTGGCCGGTCTGACCACGGTGGCCAATTGGTAAGAACGCCAGGAAAGCAGCGCCAGGCCGATGATCGCCAAAGCGGCGAAAGCAAAAAATTGATATTTTTCTTGCCGGGTGGAAATATGAAAAAATTGCCGCCATTGTTTAAACTTCGGCCATTGGAAATTTTTTTTCCACTGATTAAATTTTTCTAGTAGAGAGATAATGAGTTTCAATTTTAGTATCTAGTTGAGACAAAAATCGAAGCGATCGCGGTGAGAACAAAAAGAGAGGCTAAAATGACAATCGCGACGGACAGGATCTTTTCAAAACCTCGCTTAGTATAGTAAGAAGCGCCGCCGCCGCCCATAATGGCCGAACCGCCCGCGCCTCGCTGTTGCAGCAGGATGCTCAAAATTAAAAAAACCGAGATAACGATTTGAGAAATAGCGATGATTTTGGGTAGATTAGCGATCATATTTTTGATTAAGCCGGTTTTTTCTTAAGAAAAAAACCAACAATCCAATTAGTTAAACTGATAATAATGGTTGCCCAGAAATAGGCCCAAAGCC
>Ga0172368_10007179_pt1 | contig 11745 bp, 10 predicted proteins | sample Lak11m_FD_114540 | JGI IMG/M metagenome (GOLD analysis project Ga0172368, IMG submission 114540) | Freshwater microbial communities from Kabuno Bay, South-Kivu, Congo - kab_022012_11m | ecosystem: Environmental > Aquatic > Freshwater > Lake | place: Democratic Republic of the Congo: South-Kivu...
TACGTTTCTCATTTCTGAGAATCACCTCTGGGGCCTTGATCTCAATCAGTCTTTTCAGACGGTTATTCCTGATAATTACCCTGCGGTACAGATCATTCAGGTCTGATGTGGCAAACCGGCCGCCATCCAGGGGCACGAGAGGACGCAGTTCCGGTGGAATCACCGGTACCACTTTTACAATCATCCACTCCGGACGGTTGACTGTTTTAGATGCCCTGAAGGATTCAACAACCTGGAGACGCTTAAGCGCTTCACTTTTCCTTTGCTGGGAGGATTCACTGTCGGCCCGGTGCCTGAGATCATATGAAAGTTCATCCAGATCGATCTTTTCCAGAAGCTTGTAGAGGGCCTCTGCGCCCATTCCTGCAATAAACTTTCTCGGATCACTGTCATCCAACAAGTGATTTTCTTTCGGCAGCGATTCGACGATATCAAGATACTCCTCCTCACTGAGGAAATCCATTTGCTTAATACCGTCAGCTTCCTTGATACCGGCATTGATCACAACATAACGCTCGTAATAAATGATTGCATCCAGCTTTTTACTGGGCATTCCGAGCAGGTATCCGATTTTATTGGGCAATGACCGGAAGTACCATATATGAGCTACCGGAACGGTCAGGGAGATGTGTCCCATTCTTTCGCGGCGGACTTTCTTTTCGGTCACCTCAACGCCGCAACGGTCGCAAATGATACCCTTATACCTGATTCTCTTATACTTGCCGCAATGACACTCATAATCTTTGACCGGTCCGAATATCCTTTCACAGAATAATCCGTCACGCTCAGGCTTATAGGTGCGGTAATTAATTGTTTCCGGCTTTAGCACTTCGCCACTTGACCTTTCCAGGATCTCCTCCGGCGAGGCCAGTCCCAGGGCGAGTTTGGTAAAAACTGTTTTTACCTTGGTTTCTTTTCTGAACGCCATACTAAATAGAGTTCTTTATTTTACTAACCATTATCAGATCAACTTCACACTGAGGCCCAATCCCCTCAATTCATGCAGAAGCACGTTGAGAGATTCCGGAATACCCGGAATCGGAAGGGGTTCTCCTTTAACAATAGCCTCATATGCTTTTGCGCGCCCCATAACATCATCAGACTTAACCGTGAGGATCTCCTGCAAAATATGCGCTGCTCCGAAAGCTTCGAGTGCCCAAACTTCCATTTCACCAAAACGCTGACCTCCAAACTGGGCTTTACCGCCAAGAGGCTGCTGGGTGATCAGGGAGTACGGTCCGATTGAACGGGCATGCATCTTATCCTCAACCATATGGCCGAGCTTCAGCATATATATTATACCGACAGTTGCTGGCTGGTCAAATCTTTCACCAGTGCCACCGTCATAAAGGTAGGTACGTCCGTACCGTGGAATGCCAGCCTGGTTAGTCAGAGATGTGATTTCTTCCAGGGTTGCACCGTCAAAGATCGGACTTGCGTATTTCATACCAAGCTCAATACCTGCCCAGCCAAGAACAGTTTCATAGATCTGTCCCAGGTTCATACGGGAGGGCACGCCAAGCGGGTTCAGCACAATATCAACCGGGGTGCCGTCCTCAAGGAAGGGCATATCCTCCTGGCGGACGATCTTGGCAACAATACCCTTGTTACCATGTCGGCCTGCCATCTTGTCGCCAACGGTGAGCTTGCGCTTTTTAGCAATATAAACCTTAGCCAGCTGGACAATCCCGGCGGGAAGTTCATCCCCGATGGTTACATTATATTTTTTCCTCCGGTAATCGCCTTCAAGTTCCTTATATTTAATCAGATAGTTCTGAAGCAACTCCCTAATGGTGTCATTCTTATCCTTGTCGGTTGTCCACTTATTGGGATTAACCATTAAGTAATCAATCCCCTGCAGAATTCTTTGCGAGAATTTGGTGCCCTTGGGAACGATATCTTCATTCAGATAATTCTTAACACCCTGTGAAGCTTTTCCGTTGATCAGGTTAAAAAGCTTCTCAACCAGAACTGAATTAAGGTCCTCAACCTGGCGCTTGAATTCCTGATCAAACTTATCGATCAAAGTCTTTTCAGCTGCCCGGATCTTCCTGTCCTTCATGCTTTTTGAGAAAAGCTTCTTGTCGATCACCACCCCACTCAATGATGGTCCTGCTTTCAAACTGGCATCCTTCACATCACCGGCCTTGTCGCCGAAAATTGCCCGGAGAAGTTTTTCTTCGGGTGAAGGATCGGATTCACCTTTCGGAGTGATTTTTCCAATCAGGATATCCCCAGGCTTTACCTCGGCTCCGACGCGGATCAGTCCGTTCTCATCCAGATTGCGGGTAGCTTCTTCGCTCACATTTGGAATATCAGCCGTCAGTTCTTCAAGACCACGCTTGGTATCCCGCACTTCAAGCAGGTACTCGTCAATATGAATCGAACTGAAGAGATCTTCTCTCACAACTCTTTCGGAGATTACGATAGCATCCTCGAAATTATACCCTTTCCAGGGCATAAAAGCAACCTTCAGGTTCCGTCCGAGTGCCAGTTCTCCTTCAGAAGTTGAATAACCACCGGTCAGAATCTGACCTTTGGTTACCCGATCACCCTTACTAACAACAGGCTTAAGGTTAATTGTGGTATTCTGGTTGGTTTTCTTGAATTTGGGAAGCTGGTATGTTTTGAGCTCATTGTCAAATCTTACAAACTTCTGATATTCATCACGGTCATACCTGACAACGATCCTTTCAGCATCTGCATACTCTACAACGCCGTCACCTTCAGCGGTAAAATGAATCCGGCTGTCATGAATCACTTCCCCTTCAATCCCGGTACCAACGATTGGAGCTTCCGGATTAATGAGGGGTACAGCCTGCCTCATCATGTTCGATCCCATCAGAGCACGGTTTGCATCATCGTGCTCGAGGAACGGAATCAGAGCTGCAGCAATAGAGGCAATCTGGTTTGGAGCAACGTCCATCAGATTCACCTCAGTTGGAGCAGCTATCGGGAAGTCTCCCTGATAACGGGCCTTAATCCTTGGGTTGACGAAGTTTCCATCATCATCCAACGGAGCATTGGCCTGTGCAATAATATTTCCTTCCTCTTCCTCAGCTGTCAGATAGAGAATTCCTTCATCACTGAGATTAACAACTCCGGTATCAACTTTCCTGTAAGGGGTTTCGATGAAACCGAGTTCATTGACCTTAGCATAAACGCAAAGGGACGAAATCAGACCGATATTAGGTCCTTCAGGGGTTTCAATCGGACAAAGACGACCGTAATGGGTGTAGTGTACGTCACGAACCTCAAAACCTGCCCGTTCCCTGGAAAGACCACCAGGCCCGAGGGCCGACATACGACGCTTGTGTGTCATCTCGGCAAGCGGGTTGGTCTGATCCATGAACTGAGACAAAGCATTGGTCCCGAAGAAGGAATTGATAACGGAAGAAAGGGTCTTTGAATTGATCAGGTCGATGGGTGTAAAGACCTCATTATCCCTAACGTTCATCCTTTCCCGGATTGTCCTGGCCATCCTGGCCAATCCAACTCCAAACTGTCCGAATAGTTGTTCGCCAACAGTTCTGACACGTCGGTTGCTCAAGTGATCGATATCATCCACATCAGCTTTGGAGTTGATAAGCTGGATGAGATACTTGATTATGCTGATAATATCCTCCTTGGTAAGGATCTTGGTATCCATTGCGATATCCAGACCGAGTTTCTTGTTGATGCGATAACGTCCAACATCACCAAGATCATACCGTTTGTCGGAGAAGAACAGTTTATCGATGACATCCCTGGCGGTTGCATCATCCGGCGGATCCGCATTCCTCAACTGCCTGTAAATATGAATTACAGCTTCCTTCTCGGAGTTGCAGGGATCTTTTTGCAGTGTGTTATAGATTATGGCAAAGTCAGAAAGGTTCTGGTCCTCCTTGTGCAAAAGAATGGACTTTGCTCCTGAATCCACGATTGCATCCACATGATCATTTTCGAGGATGGTTTCGCGGTCAACAATTATTTCATTTCTTTCAATGGAGACAACTTCACCGGTATCTTCATCCACAAAATCCTCAATCCAGGATTTCAGAACACGGGCGGCAAGCTTTCTCCCGACCACCTTTTTAAGAGCGGCTTTGGAAACTTTGATTTCATCAGCGAGATCGAAGATTTCCAGAATATCACGGTCACTCTCGAAGCCGATTGCGCGCAGCAGAGTTGTGACCGGTAATTTCTTTTTCCTGTCGATATAGGCGTACATCACATTGTTGATGTCCGTCGCGAATTCAATCCATGAACCTCTGAACGGTATTACTCGGGCTGAATAAAGTTTGCTTCCGTTTGCATGGATGCTTTGGCCGAAGAATACCCCCGGAGATCTGTGCAACTGTGAAACCACTACTCTTTCAGCACCATTGATGACAAAGGTACCCCTGCGGGTCATGTATGGCACGGTACCAAGGTATACGTCCTGGATCACCATGTCGAAATCCTCATGTTCAGGATCGGTGCAATACAGTTTGAGTTTGGCCTTCAGCGGAACACTGAAAGTCAGACCACGCTCAATACACTCCTCAATGGTGTATCGCGGCGGGTCAATGTAATAATCGAGAAACTCCAGAACGAAATTATTCCTCGTATCTGTGATAGGAAAATTTTCCTGGAAGACCTTAAACAGGCCTTCGTTTTTTCTTTGCTCCGGAGTCGTTTCCATCTGAAAGAATTCCGTAAAGGATTTCAGCTGTACTTCGAGAAAATCCGGGTATTTAAGCTGGCTTTTTGTGGAACCAAAATTGATTCGCTGTGTGCTTTTCTGTGCCATCGACCAGGGGTTAATTATAACAGGAATGGGAAACAACAGCAAAAAGGCTTAGAACCCCGGAAACCGGGATTCTAAACCTTGAGAAATGGGTATGGAAGTAAAGGTCTTACTTAATTTCAACTTCAGCTCCTGCTTCAACGAGTTGTGATTTCAAGGCTTCAGCTTCTTCCTTCGATACTTTCTCCTTTACAGCTTTCGGAGCAGCATCAACCAATTCTTTTGCTTCTTTCAGTCCAAGACCGGTGAGTTCCTTAACCAGTTTTACAATCTGGAGTTTTGCTCCACCGGGGGATTTCAGAATAACATCGAATTCGGTCTGCTCTTCAACAGCGGGGCCTTCAGCGGCACCACCACCGGCAGGAGCATAGGCTACTGCAGCAGCAGCCGGTTCAATTCCATATTCATTTTTAAGGATATCACCCAGTTCGTTAACTTCCTTAACGGTAAGGTTAACCAGTTCTTCAGCGAGCTTTTTTAAATCAGCCATTTTCTTATGATTTTACAAATGGATTCAACAATAAAATATAATTATCTCTCTGACAGCGTTTTAACAACTCCTGCCAAAATGTGTTTACCGGAATTGAGTTGTGAAAGTACATTCCGCATCGGTGATTGCAGCTGTGCTACGATATCAGCGATGAGCTCATCACGGCTCTTCACGGCGATCAGTTGATCTACGAGGTTCTCACCAACGTAGACACACTCTTCAACATAGGCACCTTTGAGTTCCGGTTTTTCATGATTCTTTCTGAAAGACTGAATCATTTTTGCCGGTTTGTTACCCGTTTCCGTGATCATGACCGATGTCGGTCCGTTCAGGATGGGATAAAGCTCCTCATACTGCCCCTTGGCGCGTTCCAGGGCTTTTTTCAGCAGGGTGTTCTTAACAACGAGTAACTTAACGTCCTCCTTGAAGCACATTCTGCGAAAAGCCAACGTATCACCAGCATTCAGACCACCGATATCTGTGATATAAAAGTGTTTAGCCTGATTTATCTCTTCGGTGAGCTGATCTATGATGGCGTTTTTATCTTCCCGTTTCATGATTTGTGCAATCTCATTTTAGGGTTTTACGCTTCAATTGACCTTGGGTCAATCGGAATTCCAACGCTCATGGTACTTGACATGTAAACGCTTTTTACATAGGTACCTTTTGCAGCCGATGGTTTCAATTTGAGAATGGATGTTAACAGCTCGCGTGCATTATCAGCGATCTTATCCGGATCAAATGAAACTTTTCCGATTGCCGCATGAACAATACCGAACTTATCCACCTTGAAGTCAATTTTACCTTTTTTTACATCGGTAACTGCTTTTCCAACTTCAACGGTAACCGTTCCGGTTTTGGGGTTCGGCATCAGCCCACGCGGACCGAGAACCCGGCCCAATGGTCCGATTTTAGCCATACAGGAAGGCATTGTGATGATCACATCGACATCTGTCCAGCCGCCTTTGATCTTCTCGACATACTCATCGAGTCCAACAAAATCGGCACCTGCTTCTTTGGCTTCGGCTTCTTTATCGGGAGTTACAAGTGCAAGCACCCGTACTTCCTTGCCTGTACCATGCGGCAGGGTAACAACGCCACGTACCATCTGATTGGCCTTCCTGGGATCAACCCCGAGACGAACATCAAGATCCACCGAAGCATTAAACTTGGTGGTTGTAACCTGTTTTACCAGGGCTGATGCCTCGTTCAGGGTATACAACTTATTCGCATCGATCTTGTCGATGACGAGTTTCCTATTCTTGGTCAGTTTAGCCATGATTCTCCTTAATTAAAAGGGTACATCACCTTTGATTGTTATTCCCATGCTCCGTGCTGTTCCTGCAATCATCCGCATGGCCGATTCAATAGTGAATGCGTTTAAGTCATCCATTTTTTCCTCGGCAATCTGACGGATTTGGTCCCATGTTACGGAACCGACTTTTGATCGGTTCGGTTCTGAAGAGCCCTTTTTAATCTTGGACGCTTCAATTAACTGGACGGCTGCAGGTGGGGTTTTAGTGACAAATTCAAAAGATTTGTCGCTATAAACCGTAATCACCACGGGAATAATTTTTCCGGCTTTGTCCTGAGTACGGGCATTGAATTGCTTGCAGAAGTCCATAATATTGACTCCCTTGGAACCCAATGCCGGCCCTACAGGCGGTGAGGGGTTTGCGGCCCCGCCCCGGATCTGCAATTTGATGATTCCCGTTACTTCTTTTGCCATACGATTTAAATCAAAGTTTATAATGAACACTCACACAGGCTGCCCTAGTAACAAAATCAGGCGAAGAATCAGACAGGGGGAAGCTTTGTTCCGGAAAATTGCTGGAAGCTGCGATTAACCAGAGCCCTATTCTTTTTCAACCTGCATAAAACTGAGTTCCAACGGTGTCTTTCGTCCGAAAATCTTGACGATTACTTTTAGTTTCTTCTTTTCGTTATTTACCTCTTCAATGACTCCGGAGAAGCTGTTGAAGGGGCCGTCAACTACCTTGACTGCTTCACCGACGAAGAACGGAACATTCAATTCTTCGTCTGTTTCAGAAAGTTCATCGACCTTACCCAGAATGCGGTTGACTTCGGATTGCCTCATCGGAACAGGATCACCGCCCCGTTCAGCTCCGAGAAAACCAATCACATTCGGTACGTTCTTCAGAATGTGGGCAATCTCACCAACAAGAACTGCCTCAATCAGAACGTAACCCGGCAGATAGCTTCTTTCTTTGGAAACCTTTTTGCCATTACGAATCTGATAGATTTTTTCAGTTGGAATCAGAACTTGCGTAATATATTCCTGCAGGTTAAGGTGAGAGATCTCACTCTCAATGTATTCCTTCACCTTTTTCTCCTTGCCACCAATTGCGCGCAGGACATACCACTTCTTTTCGTTCTGGCTCATTATTAAAGGCCCCTGTTAAAAAAATAGTCCGTAAATAAGCTGCATCAGATTCCTGAACGATGCATCCATGATCAGCACCACGAGGGCGATAATCAGAGAGGCAACCAGAACCACGATAGCTGAACTCTGCAGCTCGGGCCACGTTGGCCATGATACCTTATGGACCAATTCGTCGTAAGCTTCTTTGAAATAGGTCTTGACTTTCATTGCTTCAGCACTAGGCACGGATGGAGAGAGTCGAACTCCCAACCTGCGGTTTTGGAGACCGCTGCTCTGCCAATTGAGCTACATCCGTGTAAGCGAAAATGATCCGGCACTTTTCGGCCGGATCATTTTCGCTATGTTGTATAAATTATTCAACAATTTCAACAACCTGTCCGGCTCCAACCGTACGTCCACCTTCGCGAATTGCAAAACGAAGACCGCGGTCAATAGCAACAGGGGTAATCAGATGAACGGTAATGGTCAGGTTGTCACCCGGCATAACCATTTCTGTTCCTTCCGGAAGGTGAATCTCACCAGTCACGTCAAGGGTACGCAGATAGAACTGCGGACGATACTTGTTGTGGAAAGGAGTATGACGTCCGCCTTCTTCTTTCTTCAGGATATAAACCTCAGCCTTAAATTTGGTGTGAGGAGTAATGGAACCCGGCTTGGCAATAACCTGACCGCGACGGATCTCATCTTTATCAACACCACGGAGAAGCAGACCAACGTTATCACCGGCTTCACCACGGTCAAGAATCTTACGGAACATTTCAACACCGGTAACAACTGACTTGCGTCCTTCACCCAGACCAATGATCTGAATTTCATCACCCGTATTTACAACACCGGTCTCAATCCTGCCGGTAGCAACCGTACCACGTCCGGTAATGGAGAATACGTCTTCAACCGGCATCAGGAAGGGCTTGTCAATATCACGGGGAGGCAGCGGAATAAATTCATCAACTGCATCCATCAGTTCATAAACTTTATCAACCCACTGCTGCTCTTCGTGCATAGCACCCAGAGCTGAACCGCGGATTACCGGGGTGTTGTCACCGTCAAATTTGTAGAAGGTCAGCAGGTCACGGATTTCCATCTCAACGAGGTCGAGAAGTTCCGGATCATCAACTGCATCACATTTGTTAATGAAAACAACGATACGTGGAACGTTAACCTGGCGTGCAAGAAGGATGTGCTCGCGCGTCTGGGGCATCGGACCGTCGGTACCGGCAACAACCAGAATTGCACCGTCCATCTGAGCGGCACCTGTAACCATGTTCTTAACATAGTCAGCATGACCGGGGCAGTCAACGTGAGCATAGTGACGGTTTGCCGTCTGATACTCAACGTGAGCGGTGTTAATAGTAATACCTCTCTCCTTTTCTTCAGGAGCGTTATCGATCGAATCAAAGCTCTTTACATCAGCAAGACCTTTTTTGTTCAACGCCATCGTAATGGCTGAAGTTAAAGTAGTCTTACCATGGTCAACGTGGCCGATCGTACCGATATTGACGTGAGGTTTTGTCCTTTCAAATTTTTCCTTAGCCATGGCTACTTTTTTTTATGTTCCGATTTACTTGTTATGATACTTAAAAATTTGAGCCAACGACGGGAATTGAACCCGTGACCTCGTCCTTACCAAGGACGCGCTCTACCATCTGAGCTACGTCGGCTGGAGTGCTTGAGCGGGAAACGAGATTCGAACCCGCGACCCTTAGCTTGGAAGGCTAATGCTCTACCGCTGAGCTATTCCCGCCTTAAATTGTGGGGAGAGGAGGATTCGAACCTCCGAAGTCGTCAGACAACAGATTTACAGTCTGCCCCAGTTGGCCACTTTGGTATCTCCCCGCAAGTTACTGACCAAATATGAGCCAATGGAGGGATTCGAACCCCCGACCAGCTGATTACAAATCAGCTGCTCTGACCTACTGAGCTACATTGGCAAAATTCAGTCTTTATCATCAGAAAAATAAAGAACTCGCCCAATTCTCATTTTGGGTCTGCAAATGTAGTACATAGAAATCAGACATCAAAACTTTTAGTCGAGATTTTTTCTATCTGGTTGTTTTTTTGCCCTTCTGTTTGGTAAGTTGGCGACGGAGCGCTTCAACGGTCTGATCAGTAGCCTCTTCAAAGGATTTACACTGCTTTTTGGCAAACAGGTCATTCCCGGATATTAAGAGCCGGACCTCAGTAACTTTATTTTCGGTTTTTTGATTTTTGTCAAGGCGCAGGAACACTTCGGCACCCAGGATCTTATCGTCAAACTGGTTGAGCTTGTTCACTTTCTCATTGATAAAATCCAGCAGTTTGCTGTCTGCATCAAAATGAACGGAATGAATCTGAATGTTCATAATGGGTCCTCCTTATTAATATAAATATTATGCTCTCGGATGAGCTTTCTCGTATACCTTCTTCAATTTCTCAAAACTTGTATGGGTATATACCTGTGTGGCACTCAGGCTTGCATGCCCTAAAAGTTCCTTGATAGCATTTAGCTCTGCCCCATGATTAAGCAGATGAGTGGCATAGGTATGTCGCATCACATGCGGGCTTTTCCTCCCGTTGATGTCTCCTGAACTCAGAATTGCATTGACTACCCTGTAGATCATTCTGGGATAAACCGACCTTCCATGATCCGTCACCAGAAAATGTCCCCCGGCAAGATCAGAAAACTCAGACTCCCTTATCTCCAGGTATTCTCCAATCAACCCGGCCAACCCCTCATTTATAGGAACAATCCTCTCTTTAAGTCGCTTGCCGGTAACCTTAATCTGGCCTTTGGTCAGATCTATGTCATCATCCCTGAGGCCGACCAGTTCACTGACCCGGATGCCTGTTCCATACAGGATTTCCACAATCAGCAAATCCCGCAGGGCAGAAAACTCAACAGGAGGCTCAGATTGATCCAAAACCTGCCTGATCTGATTCTCCTCAACAAAAACCGGAAGCGGACGGGAGGTCTTTAATGATGGAACAGATTCTGCAGGATTGCTGCGAATCTTTCCATCCTGCTGACAGAAACGGAAAAACCGTCGAAGCGCTGTTATCTTGCGATTAACACTTCGGGGACTCATCCCTGCATCAAGCAGATGAATTACCCAGGAACGTATATGGCGTGAGTTAGAGGAAATCAGATCGTCAGAATAATGATGAGCTCTGATGAATTCTTCGAACTGCATCAGGTCATTTCTGTACGACCTTACGGTGTGAGTGGAAAAGCGCTTCTCGGTGATAAGATACCTCAGGAACAAATCAACAACAACCATAATCGACCGAAATCTTTACTTAAAGATAACGAAAAAAAGCAAAGATTGTTTCGGGCCGATTTTTTTTGCCTGGCTGTTATTCGTTCTCAGCCTGCTGCTGCAACTGCTGTACATAAGCAGCGCGAAGCAGTTCCTGACGACGCTTGATGGAAGGCTTGGTGAAGGCTTGACGTGAACGGAGTTCTTTAACAACACCGGTCTTTTCAAACTTACGCTTAAACTTTTTCAGAGCCCTTTCGATGTTCTCGCCTTCTTTTACCGGAATGATAATCATACGCTTTACTTAAAAATGTTACAGTTAACTGAAAATTGGACTGCAAAGAAAAACAAAAAAGTTTATTTAACCAAACCCTTTGAAGGTTTTTCAACAGAATCCGATCCGGCAAAAAAATAGGGTAAAAGTTTGACCCTTAGGGAATCCGGCAATGCTCCAGCTGCCCACAATTCGCCCGGAGAATATAAAATTCCTTTTGATTCCCTGAATCGGCAGAGCGATTTGACATGTTCATATTCCAGGTAAGGATGAGCCAACAGCTCCTTAAAAGTGGCCCGGTTGACATCCAACTTGATCAAACTAAGGGTATCAAGGGTAATTTGATTCCTGAAACCTACAAATCTGGCTGAATCCATTCCGTATACCTCGAGGAGCTGATCAATCCTCACAAAACCTCCCAGAGACTGCCGATACCGAATAATCCTTCGGGCAAAAACAGGCCCTATCCCGTTCAGATCAAGAAGCCTGACACTGTCAGCCTTGTTAATCTCAATCTTTGCCGGAACCCTTTTCTGCTGAACGGAATCATTCAGGGCAGCACCTTCAGAAAAA
>Ga0172368_10007181_pt1 | contig 11741 bp, 10 predicted proteins | sample Lak11m_FD_114540 | JGI IMG/M metagenome (GOLD analysis project Ga0172368, IMG submission 114540) | Freshwater microbial communities from Kabuno Bay, South-Kivu, Congo - kab_022012_11m | ecosystem: Environmental > Aquatic > Freshwater > Lake | place: Democratic Republic of the Congo: South-Kivu...
AGGCGGGACATCTGCCGAGGCGTTGTATTATCTCGAGAAGGCGGGATTTCGCACGGCCATCTCACGCGCGGTGTGGGCGGCCTATCAGAGATCGCTTGAATTGGGGAAGGAAAAGCCCGGTCACATGGCGGATGTGAGTGATGAAGAAGAGAAATGAAATTCACCCTCACCCAGCCTCCCCCAAATCATTTAGATTTGGGGGAGGTGTTACGAAGTGATGGAGGGGGCGGGTTAGGCTTTATAATACGCGGCGGGAAAATCCATGTCTCTCATCACCGTCTCCGCGCTTTCCAAATCCTACGGCCCCACTGACATTTTCAGCGGGGTGACCTTCTCTGTCACCAAAGGCGCTCGCATGGCCATCGTCGGGCCGAACGGAATCGGCAAGACCACGCTGCTGAGAATCCTTGTCGGCGCGGACGAGGCTTCATCAGGAACAGTCACCCGCTCAAAGGGAGTCCGAAGCGGGTATCTCTCACAAGAGGCAGATTTCGAAATGACCGGCACTCTCTGGGAGGCGTGCGAATCCGTCTTCAGTCATTTCAAAACAGAGCAGGAAGAATTACACCGCCTCGAAGCGTTGATGTCTGACCCCGCGCAGGCCGACGAAGTGCTGGCGCGTTACGGAAAATTGCAGGACGATTTCGAGCGGCGCGGCGGATACACCTACCTGACCAAGATTCGTCAGGTGCTTTCGGGGCTGGGGTTTAGCGAAGCGGATTATCAACTGAGCATCGACCATCTTTCCGGCGGCCAACGCACGCGCGGGTTTCTGGCGCGCCTCCTGCTCTCGGACCCCGACCTGCTCCTGCTCGACGAGCCGACCAACCACCTCGACATTGCCGCCGTCGAATGGCTCGAAGGATATTTGAGCCAGTGGGAAGGCGCGGCGGTCATCGTTTCGCACGACCGTTATTTTTTGGACAAGTCCTGCAACGTCATCTTTGAAATGTTTCCCGGTGCAACGGAAATTTATCGCGGCAACTACAGCGCGTACCTCAAGCAACGCGCCGAACGCGCCGAGCGCAGGCAGGAAATTTTCGAGTCTGAAAAAGAAAAGTTGCTGAAAGAAGTGGAATACATCAAGAAGAACGTTTCGGGGCAGAACGTGCTGCAGGCCAAAGGGCGGCTCAAGCGTCTCTCGCGCATCATGCAGGCCATCGAACAGATCGGCATGGAAGCCGCGCTCAATCAAAAGTGGAGCGAGACCGCCAGTGAAGTTTCCGTCACCACATCCATCATGGGCGTGGAGGAAGCCGAGCGCCGCGTGCGCGGATTGATGTCACCGGTGCGAACTTTGCCCAACCTGCACCTGCGCCTTTCATCGCAAACACGTTCCGGCGACATGGTCATCCGCTCCGAGAATCTCAAAGTTGGATACTCTGATAAATTTCTTTTTTCATCACCAAACATTGACTTAAGACGCGGCGACTGCGCGGCATTGATCGGACCGAACGGCGCGGGCAAATCCACTTTTCTGAAGACGATCCTCGGTCAGATTCCGCCGCTGGCTGGTGACGTGACTCTGGGAGCGAGTCTGCGCATTGGGTATTTCGCCCAGGCGCACGAGGGCCTCGATCCGCAAAAAAGCGTGATCGACGAGATCATGGACGCGACCAACTGGCTTCCGCAAAAAGCGCGCGAGTATCTCGGCAAATATCTTTTCTCCGGCGACAACGCCTTCAAAAAAGTTTACATGCTCTCCGGCGGTGAGCGCGGACGGCTGGCGCTGGCCAAACTCGCCTTGCAAGATACAAATCTGTTGTTGCTCGACGAACCCACCAACCATCTTGACATCCCTTCGCAGGAAATCCTCGAGTCGGTGCTCGATGATTATCAGGGCACGATCCTGCTCGTGACGCACGACCGCTATCTCGTGGATGCGGTCGCAACCCAGATCTGGGAGATCAACACAGATGAGTCCAGCCTGGTTATCTTCAAGGGCGCGTACTCGCAAATGAAAGAGGAAAGAGAGAAGGAAGCGGTGCGCCGTCTTGTCATGCAAACTGAAAAAGAATCCGTTGTTGTAACGGACAACCGCAAGGCAAGATCGGTAAGCTCAAAAGAAGAAAGAAGAAAGAATGCCTTGAAGCAGGAACTTGAAAACAGGATCGCCGCGCTGGAAAAGGAACTGGGCGAGATCGGCGACAAATTGGCGAATCCACCCAGAGATGCGGGCGAAGTCATCAGGCTGGCAAAAGATTACGACCGCGTGCAAAAAGAGATGGATGAGAAACTGGTGGAGTGGGAAGGGTTGCAGTAACAGACCGTGTACGGTTGACCGTGGTCCGAGAACTGGAACAGCAATGCAAGAAAAGCGCATGGCGATAGCGCCTTGAAAGTGCTATATTGAACGTAGGAGGCGGTGTAGCCTTCATAATTGCGAGGAGGCAGGGTATGTCCTGGCAAAATCAATTAAGGGGAGATTCTGAATCCTGGCTGCTCGAGTCCGATTCGCCGGGCGTCAGTTACCTCGCGCTGCGCGATCTGGTGGGACTTTCTGACGAAGATGCAGAGTTAAAGTCCGCGCGGATAAAGGCGCACAAGGAGGGACCGATCGCGGTAATTTTATCCAACATGGAACAGGCGGGATATTGGGTGCAGGCAGGCCCCGGCTACAACCCGAAATATCGCTCAACGGTCTGGGCTGTCATTCTGCTTGCCCAACTTGGCGCATCTGCCCGGGAAGACAGGCGCGTTGAACAAGCCTGCAAATACCTGATGGCTCATGCTTTGGGGGAGGGTGGTCAATTTACCATGGCGCCGTCCGCCACAGCCACTGGGACTTCTGACTGCCTGCAAGGGAATTTGTGCTGGGCATTGATGGAACTGGGCTACGATCATCCGCGTTTGAAGAAAGCCTACGAGTGGATGGCACGATCAGTCACCGGCGACGGCATCGCGCCGATGAAAGAGAAGGATGCTCCCGTTCGATATTATGCGGGAAAGTGCGGACCAACCTTTGCCTGCGGCGCCAACGACAAACATCCCTGCGCGTGGGGCGGGTGCAAGGTCATGCGGGCATTCAGCAAATGGCCTGTCAAAAGACAGACGGCGCTGATCAAGAAAGCCATTCAGCATGGCGCGGGTTTCTTCTTCAACGTTGACCCTGCCTCGGCAGATTATCCACATGCCTATGCTCAGAAACCCAGCGGCAACTGGTGGAAGTTCGGATTCCCTGTTTTTTATGTTTCAGATATTTTGGAAATCGCCGAGGCAATGACAGGGTTGGGTTATGGAAATGATCCGCGCCTGGCAAACGTCCTGAATATCATCCGTGACAAACAGGATGAGCATGGCCGCTGGCTGCTTGAATATGATTACAACGGCAAAACCTGGCTGGATTTTGGCGTGAAGAAAAAGCCAAACAAATGGGTGACTTTGCGAGCGCTGCGGGTTTTGAAAGCAACTGCTGGATCGGGATGAATCAGCGGGGCGAATGCCCGGGAAACTGATTCAGCCCTTCGCGCGGAAGTGATGTGAATCTTTTTATCCAGATGAATATTTACGGTAAAGGCGGGGCCTTGAGGATGATCCCCACCAAATAGCCTGCCAGCGCGCTGAGAGTTCCGATCACCGCCATTTCAAATCCGCTCTTCATGGGTTTGCCGATGGTGACACGGGCTTTGTATGCGCCGATGGCAAACAATACCAGCGCGGTGATCACCACCGACAGCCACATGCTGGTGGAGACTGGCAAAAACATAAACGGAAATAACGGCACGAGTGAACCGATGATCGCTGAAAAACCGACCAGCAGGGCGGCGCGCAATGCTGTGCGGCGGTCGATCGGCGCGAGTTGATGTTCTTCAGCCATCATTACTGCCACCCAGACATCCTGATTCGCGGTGATTGTCGTCACGATATGTTCAAGCAATTCCCCTTTGAATCCTTTGCTTTCATAAATATCGCGGATCTCCTTGACTTCAAGATGGGGCGTTTCGATGATGTGGCGATACTCACGTTCGCGCTCGCTTTGATAGAGGTCGGCGTCAGCCAGCGTGGTCGTGAATGCAACCGCGCCCATCGAGATCGATTCTGCAAAGGTGGTGGCGAGCCCTGCCACGAGGACGATGCGCGCGTCATTGGTGGCGGCGGCAATTCCGAGCACAACCCCGAGGACGTTAACCAGCCCATCCTGCGCGCCGAGGATAAAGTCAGAAAGACCCGAAGCCCGTTTGTGCGGGTCTGTCTGGGTATGATGCAAAATTTCATTTATGATTTGGTCGTGTGTAATTGGGTCCATGCCATCATCATACCCACAAGCAGTAAACTTGGTAAGGGGCAAATCTAAAAATTTTGCGTATGCGCGTTTGTTTTATCCTTCAAGCGTTGATAAAATAGCCCATCCCAATCGTCCGGAGGCGCAGGTGAAAAAAATACTTTCGATCAGTGTTGGTTCATCGTTACGCGACCACACGACAAGGCATGAATTTCTGGGGCGCGAGTGCGAGATATCACGGCAGGGCACGGACGGCGACATGGCCAAAGCCGTTCAGCGCTACAAAGATATGGACGGCAAGGTGGACGCCTTCGGTGTGGGCGGGCTTGAATTTTTCCTGAGGGTTGCCGGCAGGAAATATTATTTCCGCGATGTCAAACGCGTTCGAGACGCGATCAAGATCAGCAAGGTGGGGGACGGCAACGGCGTGAAGGGACTGCTCGAAAGGCGCGCGTTTGAATTCCTTGAAAAACACCTGAACGAAAAAGAAGGCAGGACCCTCAAAGGCATGAAAGCGATGCAGACCACGGTGGTCGAAAGGTACAGCATGGGCGAGGCAATGGTCGATGCGGGGCTGGATGTCACCTTTGGCGATTTTATGTTCGCGCTTGGCCTGCCGTTCGCCATCAGAGGTTTGCGCGCTGCGCGCATGGTTGCATCTGTGCTTCTGCCTGTCGTCACCCAGCTTCCCTTCGCCTGGCTGTACCCGCTTGGCTCTGAACAGGATAAAACCCCGCAGCCAAAATGGACAAAGTACTATGAAGAGTCGCAGGTCATCGCGGGCGACTTTTTACAGATCCGCGCCCACATGCCTGATGACTTGGGCGGCAAAATCATCGTCACCAACACCACGACGGCAAAGAATGTGGAAGAGCTTCGCCAACGCAACCTGCACATTCTGGTGACTGTCACGCCGCGGCTGGAGGGTCGCAGTTTCGGCACGAACGTAATGGAAGCGACCCTGCTGGCGCTAATGGACAAACCTCAGGCAACAGTAACCCAGGCGGATTTTCTGGAATTGATTCAACGCATCCCAATGGAACCAAACGTCGAGGTTCTCAATTGATACAAACGGGAATTATTGCGAACAAGCAGTTCAAACTCAAATGATAAAATCAAGCCGCAAAGGTGACATGACATGAAACAACCCGCTTCTCATCTGACCGTTGGTAAGAGTCTCATTATGAGCATGATCGTCCTGATCATTTTTGGAGCCGCGACAGCCTTCCTCCGAAGATATGTCCATCCGCTGCCCGAAACCGTGGACATGGACAAGAGCACCCGTTCATTTGAAATGATATCGGTTGTGCTTGGCTTGCTTGCAGGCGGGTGCATGGCGGGTTATTTCTCCTTCGACTACAGCAAGGTAGCTTTCAAATATAAGAACGGAGCCCTGTTGGTATCCTGGTCATATATCAGCGCCATTTACCTGCTGGTCTTTCTCATCATGTACGCCATGCGTAAAGCGAGCGCATTTCGCATCATGGATGGTTGGGCTACTTTCCTGCTCTTTCTTGCCACATATGCTTTTTTGAACGGACTGGTGCTTTTCGAAAACTGGAAAATGGCGCAGTTCCAGATCAATGACGGCTGATTCGCCAGCGAGGTAAAAATAAACAAAAAACGACTTATCCTTATCTTCGGCATCCTGACCGCCCTTCTGCTGGTCACCTTGCTGGTGATCTTTAATTTGCGCAAGCCAAAACTTGAAGTAGACAAAATCACTTTGTGCGACATTGACTCCAGCAGACTATGCATCGTTAACTTTGGCGCAGACCTTCCGGGCAACATGATCATCAGCTTCCAGCTGCCCGATGCTGACTATCCTTTGTTCCATGTCAAGGCATCCAACCGGGGCATCGTCAACGACTATGTGTGCGAGGCTGTTCCAGACACAACAAGCGTATCCTGCGGCGGAGCGCGCGCGCCGCTGGGGGAATATCTTGAAGTGGAAGTTTATTCCACAGCGGAAGAGGCGCTGATGGCTCAGGGCAGGTTTATCGTCTCGGCGCTCATCCGAACGACTCCGAACAGCTCGCTTGGCATCCCGACTCCCACCGGCGAATCTACGCCAATACCCGGCACAGCTTATCCCAATCCGTGAACAATGAACTGCTCATAAATTCCGCACATGTTCTTGGACAGTATTGGGGACTCATTCCTGCCATCCTTGTCTGCGTAAGTTGGGGGACATTGCTTGTTTTTGGAATCCTGAAAAGAATCGCAAAACAGGAATTCACCAACGCAGAGTTGATCACGCTGGCGCTGGGCGGGTGGCCTCTGCCAGTGTTGTTTATTTCCCTGCTGATAATCGGGCTTCTTCCGTTCATTCCTGCCCAGGCGATTTTCGCCGCCGCATTGATCATTGCGGCAATCGGCGCGGGCTTCGCCATTCAGCTCGCTCGGAAAGACCTTATACCTGATCTCATTCTCCCCGTTTTATTTTTTCTAACCCTGTTCTTTTTACGCCTCGGTTTTGTCGCAGGTGCCAGCCTGCCCCCATACTTCGACTCGGCCGAACATTACCGCATCATTCAAGTTCTTCTAAACATGCAGGGCGCGCAGAAATTCACCGCGCCTGTGCCGGCGTATTATCACCTCGGATACCATGTCACCGTGGCGGCGCTCGCATTCATAACGAATGGAAATCCTGCGCAGGTCATGCTTTTATTCGGTCAGGTCATGCTTGCGGCAATTCCATTTCCTGTTTATTTTTTCGTTCGCCGTGCCACAGGCTCATCCATCACAGCAATCATCGGCATGACGCTGGCAGCCTTCGGCTGGTATATGCCGGCACACGCGGTCAACTGGGGGAAATATCCCGCGCTGCTGGGCTTGCTTTTAATTCAATTCATGCTTGGCGCGATGGTCATAAAAAACCGCTGGCTGATTTTGGCAGGCATCATCGCGTCTGTTTTGATTCACACGCGTACCGTGATCCTGCTGGGCATCTTCGGCGCGGCATGGATTCTTTCCGGCAGAATCCAAAACAAACGAATACAGCTCTTCGCGGCGGGCGGGGCAATGTTCGGGATGGCGACCCTGCTGCTTGATCGGAATCAACTATTTGGTCCGACCTTTGAGCCGTATCGTATCTGGGTCACGCTTCTGGCCGTACTTTTAGCTGCTTCTGCTGCCCGGACATATCCCCGCCTGATATTTTTTTCAACCCTCGCCATGTTAGGGCTTTTCGCCGCATCGCTGATTCCCGTTTCCAATTCATACACCCTGCTCGACAGGCCGCTGGTGGAAATGACGTTGTTCCTGCCGCTGGCGTTTCTAGGCGGGCTGGGTTCTGCGCGCCTGCCAAAATTTGCGGCGCTGATGGTTGTTGCTGTGGCTGCCTTCCATGCGCTCGCGGCTTACAACTTTTCCCCTTCAGATTGCTGCCAGTTGGCGGGGAGGGATGATGTCACAGCATTGAACTGGGTGAAGCATGAGTTGCCCGTTGAAGCGCGCATTGCAATTGCCAGCGCTGATTTGAGCGTCGACTCGTTCAGCGCGCCCATGTTGAATACCGGCACAGACGCGGGAATTTGGGTCGCGCCGCTGACCGGGCGAACGGTCATTGCCCTGCCTTATTACGCTGATTTTCTTTCGCAAGACATCCGCGCCTTTTTGTGCGGGAAGCAGGTGACGCATATCTATATCGGGACAAGACCGCAAAGTTTCAAATTTGATTTTGTTCTGGCAACCCCAGACTTGTATAAAACCGTCCTTGATCTGCCAAACGCAAAGATCGTTTTGGTAAAAGGCTGCGGAGATAAATAAAAAGATGACGGACTCTCATAATGCGGGGCCGCCATCTTTGGTCAGTTACAAAAACATGCGGTTACGGGAAAACAACATCCACTGCCAGCGGGGAGTGATCGGATGCGGTCTGCAAGGTATTCTTTGATACCAGCGGTTCCTTGCTGGGGTTCGGAAGTTTTATAGGCTGGAAAGCCAGCATCGCTTCCGTCACCCAGACATGGTCAACCCGGTTGACGTCTGTGAAGAATGACCAGCCCGCCGCTTCAAGCAAAGGCGGACATTCCACCTGGCTTACCGGGTAGCCTAATTTGATCTGGGGCGGAGGCATTGTCATATCGCCCAGCAGAATGGCCGCGCCTGCCATGAAAGGCTGAGTGGCCTTCACCAGATTTTCAACATTCACGCAGCCTGTGTTGTCAAAATCCGGGTCGAGCTGTGTGGCAAAGACCTGAACCATGCTTCCATTGGGAACCGCAACCTCGGCGCGGATGAGGCAATTCTGCACATCCGCATAGGTTTCGGAGCTTGCGATCTCCAGCTTCGACATCAGAACCATGTCATAAGTGTTTCCATTTTTGTCGAGCGTGGTTGACGTCGATGAACAATACACAAATTCCATGCCAAGATCGGCGGCAACCTGTTTGGCGATCGCAAAATCATCCAATTGCCAGCCGTTGGTTTCTTCAACCGCAAGGACATCGGCGTTATATGCCTGCAAAATGGCTGTAATCCCCGGCAGTTTATCGAGCCCGCCCTGTTGAATCTTGTAGCTCATAAAACGGACCATGCCTTCGTGTGCCTGGAGCGCGGCGGCAGTGGCAGTGAGGAAACTCGAACCTGGCACGGTCGGGGTGACGTAAGGCGTCTTGGTTGGGATCGATCTGGTTGGGGTATCTTCAATGATCCTTGCCCCTTCCGGAATTTTCGGTCCCCCGCAAGCCTGAATGATCGCCATTGTCAGCAGTATGAAAATGCATAATATGGCCAGCCTCATTGTTTGGCGCGTCTTAATGGAATTTTTTGCGGTCATAATTTTCTCCTCGATTGGTTTACCTGCGCATTGTTCCGCCTTCATTCAAAAAGAGATGACTGCGAAATGCCAATTAAAAGAAAAATCCTGTTGCTTGACAGAATTTTTCGATCCCATACTCGAAAGTTATCATTAAAACCGAAAAAATACCAGAGTGTTACAGCCATGAATCATGACTTTTCCAGGGTCCACCCAGCGAGCGTTGTAAAAATACAACCCAAAACTGGCCTCTTCCCTCTGCCCGGTGTATCTGTAACTCGTGGAGGTCGTTCCGCTCGAATACCTTGTCTCACCCCATGCCTTGTACCTCAACTCTGAGACCAAAGCCCCGCTGCTGTTTGTGGTGACACTCGTCGAGCCGAGATGATCCGAGAGGAAGTAGGTGGGGGCTGTGCAGGTCGTGCTTGAACAAGTCCGCATGGCGATCCGTTGACTGCCTGCGAAGTAATACTTGTGCCATTTCCCGCTGTAGGTGTAGGCAGGTGACGGGATTTGGAATGTGTTGTTGAGGAAGACTGCGGTCATGTCTTTTGCCACATAGCTGTTCGGACAGAAATTGCGTGGATTGGTGGAACAGCCCGAAGTAATCCCTTGCAAATAAGCCGCATCAGCCCAGGCTTCAGCCCAATTTCCAGCCATATCTGCAAATTGATGCGTAGCGGCGGGCGGAGAATAGATGGCTCCGTGTTTGGCTTTCAGCAGGAGAATCACGATCTCTGCGCGGGTAATGGCGTTGTTCGGGCAGAAATCTTTTATTATGGCACTATCTTCAAACTATTGAAAAAATATTCGTAGCCCTGATCAAATTCACCGCCACGCTCTTTTTCCGCGACTGTGTAGTAAATTTGATGGAATTGACCATTGATGATAAGAAACATCCTTCTGACAAACATTGTTGATATGTGATTCTCTATATCCTTCAACTTATATTCTAGAACACCCGCATCATATGTGTCAATCTTTATTTTATAACCCTTTAACTCCGTTATCATCGGCTCTTTGCTATAACCCTGCATATATTTTTCGAGTTCAGAATCGGATGTCTGCCCTAGATCGCTTGGCGAGACCCAAATAACAATTCTACCGAAGTCGTTTGGTGGAGGGTAAGGATTATCGGCTGAAATTGGTAAAGTGTTGAAGCGTGGATCAGCAAAGCCAAGAGTCAAAGTATTTTCATCTTCCTTGTATTCACTAAAAATCCAAGAGCCTGGAAAATCAAACTCCAAGTAAATATTAAAACCTTCAGGCGGTGAATAGTGAATATGTGGAGGCGCAAGAGTGGGGTCTTGGATAGTTGGCATGTTTGTCGGTAGTTTTGAAACGGAAACAGCAGTAGTCAATTGGGAGGAAGACACCTCTGAAGCCTGTGGGTTACAGCCAGCAAGAAGAATTGATAGTAGGCACACTGAAATATAAAGGAATAAATTGCGTTCTTGTAATTTTTTCATTGTAGTTCCTTTTAATAACCAGAATAAGTATCAGTGATCCACGGTGATGGAAGGGCGGGCAATATTCCATAGCCTTTAATGCCATTAACCGTAGATGTAGTTGGGGTTTGATATAACGGCTCGTACTGATTAAACCAGTTTTTTAAATCTTCGCTAAGTTGATATAGATCTGTGTTTTCTAAATTTACTGTGTAGACGCTTAGGTCATGTTTTAAATCAGATTTAGAGCCATAGCCCAATGTAATTAGGTCATTTCTAACGATGTCGTCTTCCATGAATGCTTGATATTCCTCATACAATGTGCCATCAGCATGAACCCTGTCGTGTGTAATCTCGTGTGCTATTGTGCCCGCATCGTATACTGGAGACCCACATGGATTCACTAAAATTGGGTTTCTTCCTTGTCCCTGACATTTTGCATTGTAACCACCAATGACAATGTTATTAGCCTGTGCATAATTCCAATCGTCCAACCCATTCTCTGAAAGTTTTATAAGCATAATAGCTTGTCCTAACGGGTCGCCAGTGGGTGTTGGTACTGATGTAATAGTTGGCGTTGGTGTTGATGTTGAAGTAGGGGGCGGCGTAGGCGTGGGGGTAGGTGTGGATGAAGGATGACACCCAATACCATAGTAATCGCACCTATCATGCGTAGGGTCATGCCCTGATGGATCCGTATATTTAAGCGGGTTATTTCGCACATGTGGGGCAAATAACAAGGCGGGGTGCACTCCCGCCGCCGGGCATCTTCCGGGCATATACTCCCTGGTGGCGAGCGAGCGGAAACGCTTGAGCGATCAATTGTCAGGGAACGCCGGGCATGGCGTTGGGACCGGTCGAATATGCGTATGAGAAATATCCTTTGGGATATAAGCTCGCTCACGTGTGTGACCGTCCCGCTCGATTCCGCCCGCCTGAGAAGCCTGAGTAAAAACGAAGGCAAGCTCGATTGCATGTGTGAAGCCTTGTCCCAAAAATCGGAAGAGCCCGGCCCCTTTCGTTCTCTCTTTTAGAAAGGAGGTTGTTATGCCCAGTCCTAATCGGTTCATTGGTTTGGATATCCACAAGTACTACATGGTGGCCGCGGGCGTGGACGCGGATCAGAATGAGGTGATGAGTCCTCAACGGGTAACATGGGATCGCTTCGATCTCTGGATGAAGCGAACACTCAACCCCGGAGATGCGGTAGTCATCGAAATGACAACCAACACCTGGGATGTGTACGATGCCTTGATCGAACATGTCCATTCGGTCTGTGTGGTGCATCCGCCGCATGTCAAGGCAGTGG
>Ga0172368_10007182_pt1 | contig 11739 bp, 3 predicted proteins | sample Lak11m_FD_114540 | JGI IMG/M metagenome (GOLD analysis project Ga0172368, IMG submission 114540) | Freshwater microbial communities from Kabuno Bay, South-Kivu, Congo - kab_022012_11m | ecosystem: Environmental > Aquatic > Freshwater > Lake | place: Democratic Republic of the Congo: South-Kivu...
AAAGTTCGATTGGCACATTGGTACAAAGTGAACGGTCGCTGCCCAGATCCACCTCAGGGTAAGCGCTGTAGGTCACGGAAATGGTATCGGCAAGGGTGCAGCGGTTGATATCCGTAACCGATACAATAATATTTTCACGGGGCCCCGTGATCCGAATCTTACGGGAGGAGGCGCCTGTGTTCCAGGTCCAGTCGAGGTAGCCGCCGCCGGCATCAAGTTCAACCGTATCCCCGTAACAGGCATGAATATCATCACCCAGATCAGGTTTATCATATGGGATCACCTGAACGGTACATTCGGCAATGATCACACATTGGAATCCGTCGGGGTCCGTCTGGGTGGACATTGCCTTGTAGGTAGTGGTATGAAGCGGATACACCACGACTGAGGTCCCGGCAGATCCTGCCGGATTGACCCATTCAACGCTCGATCCGTTCACCACGGTCAGGTTTACCGGCGTTCCCGGACAAACCGCCTGATTGACGGAGGAGATGATATGAACATTGGTTCCGGCCACCATTTCAACCGTTTTATTCCAGGAGCATAGGTTTTTGTCGGTGATATGGATCTGGTAGGTACCCGGACCCAGATTCTGGATTTCCTCTGTTGATTCAACCGTGTTCACCCAAACCTTGAATGGAGGCGTTCCGCCCTCAATGTTCGAAACGGTGATGCTACCGTCTTTGCACTCCTGACAGCTTGGCGGATTAACGCAAGTTTTGGCTGTGATCAGCGCTGGTTCCCGGATGGTTACCGGAGTTGGATAACTGACCCGGCAGGCTGAATCTTCCCACACGATAATCCGGTAGCCGGTTCCCTGCTGCAGGCTGGTGAAGCGTGAGGTATCTGAAAAAGAGGCCCCGTCATCGATGGAATACAAATAGGCAAGTCCGTCACCTGATGCTTTTATCCGGATCTCCCCGTCGCCGTTGCCAAAACAGGAAATATCCCTAACGTCCAGCGTATCTATTTTAAGATGAGCCGGATCATTGATCCTGATCCGGGCAGTATCCGTCAGGGAACAGCCGTCGGTTGTAATTTTCAGCCAGTATTTATCATTCCGGCTAGCCAATATCTCCTGGGTGGTTTCACCGGTACTCCAGAGATAGGACTCTCCCGTGCCTCCGTTAAGTTTCACCGGCTCGCCGGAACAGATGCTCCGGTCGTTTCCGAGATCCACCAGCGGTTTTGGCTTGAAATGAACCTTCAGCGTATCGGAAAACACGCATTGGTTATGATCTGTGGCGAACAGGACCAGCGGGTCAGCTTCCTCCGTCACAGGATTGATCCGCCCGGTATAGCCATTGCTCCAGGACCATCCTGCATAATCCTCCGGGGCGGTCACAAAAACCGTATCTCCCTTGCAGCCTGTGAGATCGGCTCCAATTTCAGGCTTATGTACAGGATAAACTTTTATGGTATCTATCAGCGTTCTCTCGCAGATTCGTCCCTCATCGATTGAGATGGTCTTTACCTCAAAAACTGTGTCCCGGTCAAGTATGAGGGTCACGGTATCTCCTTGCAATCCCTGCGGCCTTATCCATTCAAAGGTTGTTGAACCTGTTACTGTAAACGTTGTGGGAACCCCCGGACAGAGGGTTTTAGGGCTGTAATTCAGCTTGACGCTGGCACCTCCCAGCTCATCCACATGAATGGTGTCAGTGATTGAGCAAAGGGTCTGTTTGGAAATGACGTGAACAATGTAATCGCCTCCATTCAGCCCGTTTAACCGATTGGTTCTTTCATCCGCATACCCTTCCCAGCTATACTCATAATCAGCAACTTTCCCTCTTGGGTAAACAATGGCGGCACCGTCATGTTCCCCACAAAAGGCTCTGATTGAACGAACCGAATCAATCCTGGGATTCCGGATCTTTTTGATCCACACGGTATCCCAACCGATGCAGCCATTGTTATCAGTCACCTTCACCCTGTAATCCACGGGATAATCATAGGGATCATTGATGCCTGTGGTGATATCCCTTTCACGTACCTTGATATCAGGATTTTCCCATTCATAAAATGAGTGAACCCCCGCGTCAAGATGGATATAGGAGCCTTCGCATAAGGGAACCGTGTCTTTTTCGGCCAGTTTCACCACCGGAAGAGCCCCGATGGTAAAATCCCTGGTAAAACGCTGCACCTGCCCTGATCTTACAAGATTCAAAATGGCCCGGTAGTTTCCGGGCATGGGGAAACGGTATTTGACTTCATAGAGTCCCACGGTCGGTCTCAGGGTTACCGGATTCATACCGCCGCCGATTCGGCTTATGACAAACGTTGTAGAGCTTTGTGTGATACCTGTCTGGTTTGTCACCGAGAAGACTGTCTGGTCACCATAGCAGGTGTTTTCCACCAGGAAGGGTTCATTGGTTTTTATCATGGCTGGCCGGGCCGGAAGACCCATTCCCGAAACACCACCAGAGCCGTCCTCATTATCAATCAATACGGCACCGTATTCTTCAAATCTGCAATCGGGTTTGAACCGGTTGGGATAATTAACCACCCCGAGGTAGTCCTGACCGACATAGGCCATATAAATTTTCCCGTTGGGGGCGATCTGCAAGGCGCCGCCTGGGACGGCAGGATTATTTCCAAGCACCTTACCGGTTTTGACCAACTGAAGGGGATCCGTTTCCGCCAGGTTCCACTGATACAGATAGGCACCGTCGCGTGTTGAGCCATACAGGAAATTTCCCAGTGTCGGAACTTCCGCATAGAGGTAGGTTATGATCGGCGAAAACTCAACTCCATATGCACCGTATTTGTAATTATTCAGGCCTCCCTGATCGCCGGCCGGGATCTTCATCGGGTTTGAGAGCATCCCGGTTGCGGTGTTGAAATTGAACACCTCAAAAAACTTTCCGCCGGTGACCGCCAGCGCAACTTTGGTACCGGGATCATTGGCCTTCATCTGGCCCTGGGCACCCAGATTTGTACCATCATCTATCGAATCATTGGCATGAACACTTCCGATAGTCTGATACACCGGATCCGACCAGACACCTCCGTCCAGTTTGACTTTCAGGAACCTGGCCGAATTGAATTCATGCATCAGAAACCAAAAGGAAGTATCGCCAGTAACATTTCTATAGGGAATCGCACAGAATTTCTCAGTGGCATTCTCCAGTAATCCTGGCTTTCCGGAAGCCGTTGAATAATCGAAAATGATCCTGCCCGTCTCACCAGGTTTAATATCAACCGTGTAATAATTGCCGGCCCAATTGCGGCCGTCACCGGTGATGAAAGTCCGGGTGGTAAAAACATAGTACCGCCCCTCGACCTCCGGATCAGGAACAATGGTCGCCGCCTGTGTGGCGTTGGGATCCCCCGAGAGAGCCGAGGTGTTTACCCTGTTATGATTTGAATCCCAGATATTTTCACCGTCGGTATAAAAAACCAGTTGCCCGGTGGAGTCGCAAACAGTGGCGACCCCTCCGGCGGAATTGGTTTGGCCGTCAAGAAGCGGTACCGGATCAAAATGGCTGAAATCCAAACCGGCATGCTGACCGAAATACCACTTGTATGTCTGTTTTTGCGCAAAAAGGGAAGTGCCTGTAAACAACAGAACAAGCGACAACAAGACTGCAGTCAGCCGCCTTGTGGTTGGTCTGATTGGTATGAGCACTTCCCTTTTCACTAATAACTGTCAGTTGGTCATCTCATGACCGGGATCTTCTGCGTAAGCGGCTTGCCATCATTACGCTTCAAAACCACCAAATAAATTCCGTTCTCTGGTCTTTGGCCCAGACGAACGATCTGAGAATCCGTGAGATTCTTTGAGATCATCAGCCTGCCATCCAGCGAATATAATTCAATATTAGTGAATTTTCCCGGTTCAAACCCATTGATGATCAACTCATTTGCTGCCTGATTGTATACCACCACCGTATTTTCGAGCGGCAGGATTTCAATGCCGGTGCTGTTCTTGTTGGTTATCTTAAGCTCGTCGATATATCCGGAACCGCCACTGACGGCTGCGGTGTTGACAAACCGGATCCCCTTCCAGAGGCGGGTGTTGGCGGTTCCGTCCATCTGGACAAACCAGTTCCACTCGGCTATCTTGACATCGTTCAGCCAGAAATAGGCTTTTCCGGAACGCATATGCACCTCAACCACTGCATGATTCCAGGTACCGGCCGTAACCTGGAAGGCCAACGGCGAACCGGTATGGGTGAAGGAACCCAGTGTTTCGCCAAACAGATTGATCCTGGCGTTAACCACCGGAACATCACCCGAGGCGGGCTTCTGCAGAATCTCTATGCCCAGCTCACCGTACTTGTTCATCATCATGAAATCGAGGTTGAACACTGAATCGGTGAGATCGGGGAATACGAGGCCGGCATCGCTCTTCGGCTTCATCTCCAGCGAATAATAACCCGATGAGGTGTATGCGTTGCTGGTTATTGCCTTGCCAGTGAGCGAATTATCAGATTTTGCCCAGAAGGGAATCTCTTCCGTAACCGGACAAGCCTGATAGTATTTGTCGAAATTCTGGGTGTAAGGGAATGGAATGGATGTGAGCGTTGAGAAATGATAAATACCTGAATAATAGACCGTATCACCATGGAATGCTTCCACCCTCCAATAATAATCCTTATTTGCATCAAAGGTTCCGTTATAAGTCTTATCGGTCTGGAATACCGATACAATCTCCATGCTGTTGCGGCTCGGACCGACATATACATTATAATATACATCCGGATTATTGGCAGGGTTGGCAACCCAGGCCAGGGTGGTTACGCCGGGAACATTGGCCTCGCGGGCAGGGGTTGGATAGCAGGGGGCATAAACCGTAGGCTGGGTGTTGACCAGCAGATCTGAATTGGCCCTGATTTTCGGTACGACATCTTTATAGGATTCCACGCTGATGAAGCACTGCGTAGGCACTCCGCTGATTCCCTGGGTCCAGGTGTTCAGATAGAATTCCGAAACCTTGGGGAAGTATTTATCAGCCCCGTAGAGGTCCATCAGACTGTTCAGATATGGCAGGGTATTCTTCATGTTGATGAAGGTCACCTCTGAATTGTGTCTGAAATCATACAGATCGAAGGGCAGAAAATCATACCCGTACAGCTGAATCACATTCTTGAGGTCGGTGAAGCTCGTAAAATCGAAAGCGGTGCACTTGAAGAACCTGAAATGAGTGAGGCGGCCCAGGTACTCGCCCGGCTGAACCCTCACCATGCTGGTACCGTCGACTCTCAGGTTCCTCAGTTGCGGCAGCTTTTCAATACCGCGCTGGTCGGCAAAATCAATTTCCATTTCCCGAATAAGCTCAAGTTCTCCCTTGAATGGTTGCCTTACAAGGTTTGTAGTGTACCCCAGCTTAGTATTTATGAGGGTTCTCAGCGGTATGCTTGGGATATCTGAAAGGGTTTGATCGGTAAGCCAGAGAACCGGCGTGCTCAGCTCTGACGAGCCTTCGTTGCCATAGTGAGCCATGACCATGATCCTCGAACTGCGACCCATGGCGGCTGAATCAAGGATGATTTCCTGATTGCGGGTTTCTGCCAGCGGGAACAGCCCGTCGCGGAGTATGACATATCTGGATACCAGATTTTTAATCGAATCATCCACATATTGCATGCTCCAACTGATCTTTACGCCATTGCCCGATGGCTCAAGGGTAACATTCTGCGGCACCGGCCAATCGAAACGGGGATGATAATTGACGTACAAATTCAGTAGATTATGCTCCGATCCAACATTAACCACAGGATAATCAATGAGATAGAATCCATCCAGCACACCGCCTTCTCCAATGTTGAAATGAAACAGATCAGTTCCTCCATATCCGTCGATTACCGAAGCATGACCAAGCCAGTCGACCGGTACTGGGCGACGGAGTGACAACTGATGAACCAGGATCGGGGTTACCTCATATTCCCAGATTTCAACCCGCTTCATGTCGGGCGAATACCCATAATACTCCACCATGGTCTGTGCATAGGACTCCAGATCAGCCCCAGCCGGCTGAAGCCTGCAGGCGGCCGACATACAGTATACCAGGCTGTCGACGGCCGGATTGCCCTCGGTATTGGACATCCGGGAGAAATTGAACCGATAGTCCGAAAATTTCAATTTGAAATTACCTACCCCATTCAGGACATATTCGATCTCCCCTGAGCCCTGGTAAGGGAAAGCATAATATTTATATACCTGGGCCATCGCGATCGGAATAGATCCCCCCTTGCGGTAATCTCCGGGATACAGATCAAAATAGGAAGCATCCGCTGCCCATTTGGTGGCCAGGAGAGGGGCTATCAGTCCTTTTTCTGATGTTTTAAGCGGCCCAGCCTGGGTCATTTCGTTCCATTCCGAACGTACCTTCTCCGACGGTTCCGGCTGATCGGTATAAAACCTGATCTGCTTATCGAGCGTTTGGATCAGGGTGCCGAACATTGCAGGAGCGGTTTGGGGATTCTGAGGGAAATCGCTCTCCCATGAATATCCCAGCACCGGCGGGCATTTATCATCTTTCGCCACCAGGACGAATCCCCGCGGCTCAACGTTATAAACAAAGAATGGCAGACCGGATGCATATCCGGATGCCTGCAGGGTTCCTTCACTCCCTGCGGGGAAATATGCCTTCAGAATTTTGGAGGCAATCGCAGCAGCAGTACCCTTATCAATCTCTGAAGATTGTATCTGACTGATGCCCAGCATTAAAAAGATCATTGACGCAATGACCAACCGAATTTCTTTGCCCTTGAACATGTGTAGTTAAATATTTTGTTTCAACCTCTCAATATACGACAAACACCATATACTGGTATTGCACGCAGGGCATATAAATAGTGGAGTTTTGGAGAATTTATCAACCGTCAAATTCCGACAGTTCGAGCCATCGCAGTTCTTTTTCATCGAGGAGTTTCAGGATCTCCCCATGGCGAAGGCTAAAAGCCACCAGATCAGATCCATGGCTTCCACCGCTGCTGAGTTCATTTTCAACTGAGGCCTTTTCTTTTTCCAGATCAGCAATTTCGGCGGTAAGCCGGTCTAATTCCCTCCGTTCATTGAAACTGAGCCTGGTTTTTGGCTGGTCATTCCGTGGTTTTTCCTTTTTTTCTGGCGGGGCCTGATTTTTTGCCTCCTTTTCTTTCTCAACCAGCATCTGATCCCGGTAAATTGAATAGTTACCCGGAAAATCGCGAATTTCACCCGAGCCGTCGAACACGAACAGGTGATCCACCACTTTGTCCATAAAATAGCGGTCGTGCGATACAATGATCACTGACCCGCTGAAACGCATCAGATAATCCTCCAGAACGTTAAGCGTCAAAATATCAAGGTCATTGGTCGGTTCGTCGAGGATCAGGAAGTTAGGATTCTGCATCAGGATGGTCAGCAGGTAGAGCCTTCTCTTTTCGCCTCCGCTCAGCCTGGAGACCAGCCCCTGCTGTACGCTGCGCGGAAAGAGAAACATATCAAGCAATTGCGGAGCCCCAATCATCTGTCCGGGAACCGGTTCGGCAACTTCGGCGATTCGGGTTATCACATCGATCACACGGTCGCCGGGATTGAATTCAATCCCCTCCTGCCGGTAATAGCCGAACCGTATGGTGCTTCCGGTCTCGGCATGACCGGTATCGGGCGATATTTGTCCGGTGATGACACCCAGAAAAGTACTCTTCCCTGCCCCGTTGGGACCGATCATTCCGATCTTCTCGAACCGCTGGAATTTATAGCTGAACTCCCTGAAGAGCACCTTATCGCCATAAGCCTTGGAAATCCCATAAATATCCAGCACCTTCCGCCCCATTCTGGCCGATTGTATCTCAATATCTCCCATCTCCGCACTGTAGTCCCGCCGGGCATCCTCCTTCAGTTTCATGAACGCTTCCATGCGGTATTTGGGCTTGGTCCCCCGCGCCTGAGGCATCCGGTTCACCCAGTCGAGCTCCTTTTTCATCATCGACGAAGCCCGGTCGCTCTGCCTTTGGTCGAGCTCCAGCCTCTCGCGCCGCTTGTCGAGGAACACCTGATAATTCCCCTGATACCGGTACAGGATCTTCTCATTCAGTTCCAGGATCTCCGTGCAGACCCTGTCGAGAAAATAGCGGTCGTGGGTAACCATCAGCACCGTAATGTGAGATTGGCCGAGATACTCCTCGAGCCATTCTATCATGTCGAGATCGAGATGGTTTGTGGGCTCATCCAGGATCAGCAGATCCGGTTCCGGCACCAGCACTGCCGCCAGGGCGATCCTTTTCCTCTGCCCACCCGACAGTTCCCCGACTTTCTGAGTGAAATCCGTGATCTTCAGTCGGGTAAGCACCTCACGGATACGGGCTTCCGCATCCCATGCCCCCAGCCGGTCCATCTCATGGATAGCCTCCTCCAGCCGCTCCGTTTCATGTCGGGCCACTGCCTCCTCATAGTTCCTGATAGCCTCCGATAAGGAAGGCAATGAGTAGAGCACCTGCTCAAGCACCTCAAGGTCATTGCGCAGAGCCGGATCCTGTGGCAGGAAGCCGATCCTCAGTCCCTTCATTGTGTTCACCTCACCGAAATCCGGCTCCTCTTCCCCTGCCAGAATCCTCATCAGGCTCGATTTTCCTGCGCCATTCCTGGCGATCAGGGCAATCTTCTCATACTTGTCGATGGAAAATGACAGCGATTGGAATAATGGAACCTCGCGGTAGGATTTTGATATTTTTTCGGCTTGCAGGAAATTCAAAACAGAGAATTTAATCTGGCGGTAAAGTAAGGAAATTCGCTAATTTTATACCAGGATCAATTCTGCACCATCCTTACCCGAAATGGTTAACTCATTCGCCGGTTTCTTATTCCGCCCTTCTTTCCTCTTTATACTGATGAACCTGGTCCCCTTCGCTGCGGCACGGGCTCAGTGGCACCTCCTGAACCCAAAACCGACCAGTGAATATATCACCAGTCTGGTGTTTCTGGATGAGAGCCGGGGGATGGCAGTGGGTCACAACGGAACCCTCCTGAAAACCACCAATGGGGGAACAACCTGGCAACTGTTGGATAAGGATATAAGCGTCAACCTCAATTCCATAGCGGCAGGCAAGGACCAAAGTCTCCATATTTGCGGCAACCAGGGGATTTTAATCAAAACCGATTTCGACCTGGACCCCTTCATCATAACATCCATCGGAACTAATAACCTGAATGTCATCAAATTCACCGGAGCCCAAACCTTGTGCTGCGCAGGTTCAGGTGGAGTGTTCCTGAAAAGTACCGATGGAGGTGACACCTGGAATAAAACCACCATTGACAACACGTTAAGCTTTAATGATTTAGCATTCCCGACCGGATATATCGGGTATCTGTCTTCGACCAGAGGCAATGCCGGCGTTGTGATGAAGACCTACGACGGAGGAGCTCACTGGGTGACCGTATTTGAGCATTACAATTTCTTTGGACGGATGAGTTTTGCCGATGAAGATACCGGCTACCTGACCGGTCCCTGGACTCCGGCACTCTTCCGGACCACCGACGGCGGGAATACCTGGACAGAAAATCAGAACTGGCAGGAGGTTGTTTCAGATGTCTTTTTCGAAACGGATCTCAAGGGTTGGACCCTGCTTCGCTGGGGCAGCCTCTGGTCCACCACTGACGGAGGTTTGACCTGGATTCTCAAAGGCAGCATCGGGTCAGCTGAGAGGTTTTACAAAACCGGTCCCGGATATTTTGCCACCGGACCCGGAGGCACCATCCAATTCAGTCAGAATGGAAATACCGACTGGATTCAGCAAAACGAGGGGATTGGCAATAACCTCTATCAGGTTTTGTTTCCCGATGCCAGCCATGGAATCATCCTGGGCGATTCAATCCTCTTCAGGACCAGCAACGGTGGCAAAAAGTGGAGCTATGAACCGACCCGGCTCTCCGCTATTTACGCTGCCGACTTCGGATCCGAGAAAAAAGGTGTCGTACTCCAGAGCAATAATATTCTTTACACTTCCGACGGAGGCAAAAACTGGGCGCAGCCTGAAGATCTCCCCCACCTCATGCACACTTTCGACATAGCCTATGCCGATGATAACCGGGTGTTCATCTCTGCCATAAATTACGGGCACTATTTTGTGAATTCCTTTTTCTACCGGTCGGACAACGGCGGACAGAAGTTTTATCAAATCACTCCGTTTGATGGCAATCTGATTTATGATTTATTCTTCACCCGATCGGGCAGCGGTTATGCCCTTGGCGGCAATGGAGCCTTTTACACATCAGACAACAAAGGCGAAACCTGGACCAAAGGATTTATTGCCGAGCGTTTTGAGGGTAACCGGGTATATTTCACCGACCGCAATAATGGAATGACCTGCGGGTATTATAACAAAAAAACGGGCGGGGAAATCCCCCAGATCTATCGCACCACTGATTGCGGCGACAGATGGACCAAAGTGTATGAGGACACGTTGTGGGATACAGGCAGGATCCAGGAAATCTACATGACTGATAAGAGTAATGCATATGCAATTTTAGGAGGAACTGTCATTGAAACTCATGACGGGGGTGATTCCTGGTCGGTTGGAACCCGTACCGGGAGCCTGTCGGCAATCGGCGGGAACTCTCAGGTGTTTGCCGTCGGCTCTTACGGCACCATCCTCACCACCATTCCTGATGCCAAAATCAGCAATGAAACAGACTGGATCCCTGAGGACACCCTCAGGCTTAAGCCCTGGCCCAATCCGTTCACCACTGAGCTATCCGTTGATTTCAATCTGGAACTCAGCTCATCAGTTGAGCTGACCCTATGGGATTACACCGGCAAGATAGTACTCCTTAAAAAGGTCTCCGGCCATTCCGGCAAAAACGAGATCACCCTCGATGCCGGCTCCCTGCCTCCCGGCGTCTATCTCCTCACGCTCGTCGGGGATTCGGTTAAGATTGTCAGCAAGGTAGTTAAGGCGGGGGTGGATTCGGGAGTGGATTATCTGCGATGATCCATTTTGGGGGAGCATTCAACCATCAAAAGCCCTTTGCCTTGCGGCAAATGGTCTTTTTTATTTTCGGAACATCCTAGCAAGCAAGCTTGCGTACTGGATATTTTGGGGTGGATTATCTTCGATGATCCGTTTTGGGGGAGCATTCAACAAAACCAAGCCATTGACCTGGCGGTCAATGGTCTTTTTCTTTTTGCGGACATCCTAGCAAGCGAGCTTGCGTACGTCCGCAAAAAGAAAAAGCCATTGCTGACACAATGGCTTGGTTTTGTTGTCGGGGTGAGTGGATTCGAACCACCGACCTCGTCGTCCCGAACGACGCGCGCTAACCGGGCTGCGCTACACCCCGAGGTGAGTGTGGGTGTGGGTGTGGGTGTGGGTGTGAGAGTGTGTGAGTGTGGGGGGCAAAAGTATAGAATATTTCGTTTCAAACAAATACTACAGTTCCTTAAAGTAAAACACATCGCAGCTGTAGTGGCCGGTGTTGCCCATATGACCAGGTATCCGCCTGAAACCCAGGTGCTCATACAAACCAATAGCCGCTTTCATCTTATCGATTGTCTCGAGGTACATGTTCCGGTAACCGGCCTTTCTGGCCTCCTCCTGACAATGCTGAAGCAGCATCTTGCCAATGCCCAGGCCCCGCAACTCAGGCCTGAAATACATCTTCACCAGCTCGCAGGTTTCGGTCTCACCGGGAAGGTAGGAATAACCGGCACCACCCATCACAGAACCATCCGCCGATTCAACCACGAAATACTTACGGCCCGGGCGCTGGAATGCTTCGTACATCTCCTGCGTATCACTGTCGGAACTGGCA
>Ga0172368_10007184_pt1 | contig 11737 bp, 11 predicted proteins | sample Lak11m_FD_114540 | JGI IMG/M metagenome (GOLD analysis project Ga0172368, IMG submission 114540) | Freshwater microbial communities from Kabuno Bay, South-Kivu, Congo - kab_022012_11m | ecosystem: Environmental > Aquatic > Freshwater > Lake | place: Democratic Republic of the Congo: South-Kivu...
ATCGTCGAGAAATACAAGGTCAATGTGATGTTCTCTGCGCCGACGGCGATCCGCGTACTCAAGAAGCATGATCCGGCGTATATGAAGAAGTACGACCTGTCATCGCTCAAGCACCTGTTCCTTGCCGGCGAGCCGCTCGACCAGCCGACGCACGAGTGGATCATGGGTGAACTCAAGCTGCCGGTGATCGACCACTACTGGCAGACCGAGACCGGCTGGGCGATGCTCTCCGCGGTACCGGGCGTCGAGCAGACCAAGATCAAGTTCGGTTCGCCGAGCTTCGCGGTGTTCGGCTACAACCTGAAGATCTTCCGCGAGGACGGCACCGAATGCGCGCCTAACGAGAAGGGGATCGTCGGCGTGCTGCCGCCGTTGCCGCCAGGCTGCCTGTCGACCGTCTGGGGTCAGGACGACCGTTTCGTCAGCACCTATTTCAGCCTGTTCAAGGAGCCGCTCGTCTATTCCTCGTTCGACTGGGGTATCAAGGACGAGGAGGGCTACTACTTCATCCTCGGCCGGACCGACGACGTTATCAACGTCGCCGGCCACCGTCTCGGCACGCGCGAGATCGAGGAAGCCGTGCAAGCGCATAGCGCCATCGCCGAGGTTGCCGTGGTCGGCGTGAACGACCAGCTCAAGGGCCAGGAACCGATGGCCTTCGCGGTCGTCAAGGATGCGGCGAAGATCGCCACGCCCGAGTTGCGTGCCGCGCTGGAGGCAGAAGTCAAGAAGACCGTCGACGGCATCCTCGGCGCGATCGCGCGGCCGAAGCGCGTGCATTTCGTCACCGGCCTGCCCAAGACGCGCTCGGGCAAGATGCTGCGCCGGTCGATCCAGGCCCTCGCCGAAGGTCGCGATCCGGGCGATCTGACCACCATCGACGATCAGTCGACGCTGGAGCAGATCAAGCAGGCGATCGTTTCCGGCTGACCCTGCGCGGCGGGGCGGCATCGCCGTCCCGCCGGCACCGACTTTTGCCCCGGTGCCGTATTAGCGGTGCTTGAACTGCGGCTTGCGCTTTTCGAGGAAAGCCGTCATGCCTTCCTTGCGGTCTTCGAGGGCGAAGGAGGCGTGGAAGGCGCGGCGTTCGAATAGCAGGCTCTCGGTCAGCGAGGACTCGTAGGCGCGATTGACGGCTTCCTTGATCATCATGATCACGGGTTGTGAGTAGCTGGCGATGATGCGGGCGGCGGCGAGGGTTTCGGCGAGGAGCTGGTCGGTCGGAAAGATTCTCGCCACCAAGCCGCCGCGCTCGGCTTCCTGGGCATCCATCATGCGGCCGGTCAGGCACAGGTCCATGGCCTTGGCCTTGCCGACTGCACGGGGCAGGCGCTGCGTGCCGCCGGCGCCCGGCAGCGTGCCCAGCTTGATTTCCGGTTGCCCGAACTTGGCATTCTCGGCGGCGTAGATCATGTCGCACATCATCGCAATCTCGCAGCCGCCGCCGAGCGCGTAGCCGGAGACCGCCGCGATGATCGGCTTGCGGCAGGCGCGGATGCGTTCCCAGTTGCGCGTGATGAAGTCGCCCTTGTAGGCCGCCATGTAATCGTAGTCCTGCATCGCGGCGATGTCGGCGCCGGCGGCAAAGGCTTTTTCGCTGCCGGTCAGCACGATGCAGCCGATCGCCGGGTCGCTCTCGAAGCTGGACAACGCGCGACCGATGCCGTCGATGACGGCATCGTTGAGGGCGTTGAGAGCCTCAGGGCGGTTGATGCGGATCAGGCCGACAGAGTCGTGGGTTTCGGCAATGACGCAATCGGTCATCGGATTCTCCTGAAAGTAGGTGGCAAATTGACCGGGCAGGGTGGGGATCACTATAATCCGGCGCTTTGAAGATTCTAAGTGCGGAAAGGGTGGAGATGGTGCGCAGGAAACTGGTAGCCGGCAACTGGAAGATGCACGGCAGTCTCGCCGGCAATGCCGACCTGCTGCAAGGCGTGCGCGCCGGCGCGGCCAGCTTGGCCGGTGTCGATGTCGCCGTTTGCGTGCCTTACCCTTATCTGGCCCAGGCGGCGGCAGCCCTGTCGGGCAGCAACGTGGCCTGGGGCGCGCAGGATGTCTCCGAGCATGCGCAGGGTGCCTACACGGGCGAAGTGAGTGCGGCGATGCTGGTCGATTTCGGCTGCCGTTACGTGATCGTCGGCCATTCCGAGCGGCGCAGTTACTACGGCGACAGCGATGCGATCGTCGCCGCGAAGTGCGCCGCCGCCCTGCGGGCCGGTTTGACGCCGATCGTCTGCGTCGGCGAAACGCTCGACGAGCGCGAGCGCAATGTCACCGCCAGCGTGGTGACGCGCCAGCTCGATGCGGTGCTCAAGGAATGCGGTGCCGCCGCGCTGGGGGCCTGCGTGGTGGCTTACGAGCCGGTCTGGGCGATTGGCACGGGTCGCACGGCGACGCCTACTCAGGCGCAGGAGGTGCATGCGCTGATCCGCACGCATGTCGCACGTGAAGATGCCGCCGTCGCGGCTGGGCTGCGTATTCTCTACGGTGGCAGCATGAAACCCGGCAACGCCCGCGAACTGCTTGGCCAGCCCGACATCGATGGCGGGCTGATCGGTGGCGCGGCGTTGGTGGCAGCCGATTTCGTGGCGATCTGCAATGCCGCGCACTGATTCGAACAACTGAACGGAACTCACACGCATGGATGTCTGGTACACAATCACCCTGACGGTGCATATCGTTGTTGGCCTGATCGTGATCGGGCTGGTTTTGTTGCAGCACGGTAAAGGCGCCGACATGGGGGCTGCCTTTGGCAGCGGTGCCTCCGGCAGCCTGTTCGGCGCGACCGGCTCGGCCAATTTCCTGTCCCGGATGACAGGGGGATTGGCGACGGTATTTTTCATCACCAGTCTGGCGCTGGCCTATATGGTGAGCCAGCGCCCGGCAGACCGGGCAGAGTCCAGCGTGGTGGACACAGTCAAGACCGAAACGGTTGTGCCGGCGACAGCTCCTGCACCAGAGGCGCCGAGTGGTTCTCCGACGAAGCAGATTCCGCAGTAATTTAATAGATTGTTTTTATAAATTACAAGACTTAGATCATGTTGCGCTGCAACCATGCTAGTATGCTTCCCGTTTTGGGTTGTGCCGCGCAATATAGCGATGCCGACGTGGTGAAATTGGTAGACACGCTATCTTGAGGGGGTAGTGGCGAAAGCTGTGCGAGTTCGAGTCTCGCCGTCGGCACCAAGATTTGGGGTTCCGCGCCCGCGTTGCGGGGGTGGTTGTATGAGGGATGTTCGGTTCGCGTAGTTGCGGGCCGCGAGATGGAAGAATGCTGGAAAATTATCTTCCGATTCTGATCTTCGTCATCGTCGCCCTGGTTTTTGGCTGCGTGCCGATCCTCATCGGCCGCCTGGTCGGTCCCCACCGACCCGATCCGGAGAAGCTCTCCGCCTACGAATGCGGCTTCGGCGCCTTCGATGATGCACGCATGAAGTTCGATGTGCGCTACTACCTGATCGCCATCATCTTCATCCTGTTCGACCTCGAAGTGGCCTTCCTGTTTCCCTGGGCGGCCATCTTCAAGGAAATCGTCGGTACCGAGTCGGTGCGACTGTTCGGTTTCGTCGAGATGCTGGTGTTCATCGCCATTCTCGTTGTCGGCTACCTCTATGCGTGGGCAAAGGGGGCCCTGGACTGGGAATGAGCATCGAAGGTGTTCTTCAGGAAGGCTTTGTCACCACCACGCTCGACAAGGTCATCAACTGGACGCGCACCGGCTCGCTGTGGCCGGTAACTTTTGGGCTGGCCTGCTGTGCGATCGAGATGATCCATACCGGCGTATCGCGTTACGACCTCGACCGTTTCGGTGTGGTATTCCGGCCCAGCCCGCGCCAGGCCGACCTGATGATCGTTGCCGGCACGCTGACCAACAAGATGGCGCCGGCCATGCGCCGCATCTATGACCAGATGCCTGAACCGCGCTGGGTCATTTCGATGGGCTCGTGCGCCAACGGCGGCGGCTATTACCATTATTCCTATTCGGTAGTGCGCGGCTGCGACCGCATCGTGCCGGTCGATATTTACGTGCCAGGCTGCCCGCCCACTGCCGAGGCGCTGCTCTACGGCATCCTCCAGTTGCAGAACAAGATCAACCGTACCTGCACGATCGCCCGCTAGCCCTTTTTCTCCTACCGACCACTCATATGAGCGCCAAGCTGGACCGGCTGAGCAGCACGCTGAACGAAATTTTCGGCAATCGCCTGCAAAGTCACGTCACCGCCCGTGGCGAGGTGACGATCGAGGTCGCGGCCGCCGACTATCACGCCGTGGCGCTTGAACTCCGCGACCATCCTGCTCTGCGCTTCGAACAGCTGATGGATATCTGTGGTGTCGATTACGCTGCCTATGGCCGTACGGACTATCCTGCAACGGATGGGTGCTCGCCGCGTTTCGCTGCTGTCAGCCATCTGCTCTCGGTGACCCACAACTGGCGGCTGCGCCTGCGGGCCTTCGCGCCGGACGACAGTTTCCCGGTGCTGGCCTCCATAACCGACGTCTGGAACAGCGCCAACTGGTACGAGCGCGAGGCTTTCGACCTCTATGGCATCATGTTCGAAGGGCACGAGGATTTGCGCCGCATTCTGACCGATTACGGGTTCGTTGGCCATCCCTTCCGCAAGGATTTCCCGGTCTCCGGTTATGTCGAGATGCGCTACGACCCCGAACAGAAGCGCGTCGTCTATCAGCCGGTGACCATCGAGCCGCGCGAGGTCACGCCGCGCATCATCCGCGAGGAAAATTACGGCCGTGGCTGAGATCAAGAACTATACGGTCAACCTCGGACCGCAACACCCCGCGGCGCACGGCGTGCTCCGTCTGGTGCTGGAACTCGACGGCGAAGTGGTGGTGCGCGCCGATCCGCACATCGGCATGCTCCATCGTGCCACCGAGAAACTCATGGAGCATCGCACCTGGGTGCAGTCGCTGCCCTACATGGATCGGCTCGACTACACCTCGATGTTCATCAACGAACATCCGTTTGTGCTGGCGGTCGAGCGCCTGCTGGGCATCGAAGTGCCGCTGCGCGCCCAGTACATCCGCGTCATGTTCGACGAGATCACCCGCATCCTCAACCACCTGTTGCTTACCGGCACGCAGGCGCTAGACATCGGTGCGATGGCGATGGTGCTCTACACCTTCCGCGAGCGCGAGGATATCTTCGACATGCTCGAGGCGGTCTCCGGGGCGCGCATGCACGGTGGCTACTATCGCCCCGGTGGCGTCTATCGGGATCTGCCCGACAGCATGCCGAAATACACGGTCAATAAATTCAAGAACGAGAAGACCGTCAAGGAACTGAATGCCGCGCGCGAGGGTTCGCTGCTCGATTTCATCGCGGACTTCACCGAGCGTTTCCCTCGTTACGTCGATGAGTATGAGACGCTGCTGACCAACAACCGCATCTGGAAACAACGTACCGTCGGCATCGGCGTGGTGTCGCCCGAGCGCGCGTTACAGCTCGGCTTCAGCGGCCCGATGATCCGCGGCTCCGGATTTGCCTGGGATCTGCGCAAAAAGCAGCCCTACGAGGTTTATGACCGGCTGGACTTCGATATTCCGGTCGGCTACAACGGCGACAGCTACGATCGTTATCTGGTGCGCATCGAGGAAATGCGCCAGTCGAACCGCATCATCAAGCAGTGCGTGGAGTGGTTGCGCAACGATGCTGCCAAAGGTGCCGGTCCGGTGATGACCGATAACCACAAGGTAGCTCCCCCGCGGCGGGCCGATATGAAGGCGAACATGGAGGAGCTGATTCACCACTTCAAGCTCTTCAGCGAGGGCATCCATGTACCGCCCGGCGAAATCTACGCCGCCATCGAACATGCCAAGGGTGAGTTCGGCGTGTATATGGTTTCCGACGGCGCGAACAAGCCCTACCGGGTCAAGCTGCGGTCGACGGCTTTCACGCACCTGGCGGCCCTGAACGAGATGGCTACCGGCCATATGATTGCCGATGCCATCACCATCATCGGTACCCTCGATATCGTCTTCGGCGACGTGGATAGGTGAGGTCATGCTGAGCGCTATCACTCTCGAAAAGATCGATCGCGAGATCGCCAAGTATCCGGCGGAGCAGAAGCAGTCGGCCGTGATGGCGGCGCTGCACCTCGCTCAGGCCGAAAAGGGCTGGCTGGCGCGCGAGACCATCACCTTTGTCGCGCAGTATCTCGGTATGCCCGAGATGGCTGCCTACGAGGTCGCCAGTTTCTACAATATGTACAACCTGGCGCCGGTCGGCAAGTACAAAATCACCGTCTGCACCAACCTGCCTTGCGCACTGTCGGGCGGGGTGCATGCCGCCGAGTATCTCAAACAGAAACTCGGCATCGACTTCAACGAAACCACCGCCGACGGCCGGTTCACGCTGCAGGAGGGGGAGTGCATGGGCGCCTGCGGCGACGCGCCAGTGCTTCTGGTGAATAACATCCACATGCGCTGTTTCATGACACCGGAAGAGATCGACCGGCTGCTGGCGGAGTGCGAATAACATCATGGCCATCCTCGCTGCGATCAAACCTCTGCTGACGGCCGGTTGGCCCGCTCCGGGCGCCCGGCTGGCGGATGACAGCGGCTGGCATCTGGCTGACTACGAGGCGCGCGGCGGCTACCAGGCGTTGCGCAAGGTATTTGCCGAGAAGCTGTCGCCCGAACAGGTGATCGCCGAGGTGAAGACCTCGGTGCTGCGTGGTCGCGGCGGGGCGGGCTTCCCGACCGGGCTGAAATGGAGCTTCATGCCGAAGAACGCTGCTGGCGACAAGTACGTCGTCTGCAACACCGACGAAGGCGAGCCGGGCACATTCAAGGATCGCGACATCCTGCGTTTCGATCCGCATGCCGTAATCGAGGGCATGATCATCGCCGGCTACGCGATGGGTGCGGCGCGCGGCTATAACTACATCCACGGCGAAATCTTCGAGCTCCATCAGCGTTTTGAAGCAGCCCTGGGCGAAGCGCACGCGGCCGGCTATCTTGGCAGGAACATCCTCGGTAGCGGATTCGATTTCGATCTGTTTGCTCACCACGGTTATGGCGCCTACATCTGCGGCGAGGAGACCGGCCTGCTCGAATCGATTGAAGGCAAGAAGGGTCAGCCGCGCTACAAGCCGCCGTTTCCGGCGAGCTTTGGTCTGTATGGCCGGCCGACGACGATCAACAACACCGAGACCTTCGCCTCGGTTCCATATATTTTGCGTAATGGCGGCGCGGCCTTCCTCGACCTGGGCAAACCGAACAACGGCGGCACCAAGTTGTTCTCGGTCTCCGGCCATGTCAACCAGCCCGGCAACTTCGAGGTGCCCCTCGGCACGCCTTTCGCCACGCTGCTCGAAATGGCCGGCGGCGTGCGCGGCGGTCGCAAGCTCAAGGCGGTGATTCCTGGGGGTTCCTCGGCGCCGGTGCTGCCGGCTGACATCATCATGGAATGCACGCTCGACTACGACTCGATCGCCAAGGCGGGCTCGATGCTCGGTTCCGGCGCCGTCATCGTCATGGATGAAACCGTGTGCATGGTCAAGGCACTCGAACGACTGTCCTATTTTTATCATGAGGAGTCCTGCGGTCAATGCACACCCTGCCGTGAAGGCACCGGCTGGCTTTACAAGGTCGTGCATCGTATCGAACACGGCCAGGGGCGGCCTGAGGATCTCGATCTGCTCGATGATGTCGCCGCCAACATCATGGGCCGTACCATCTGCGCACTCGGCGATGCCGCAGCGCTGCCGGTGAGAAGCTTCGTCAAGCACTTCCGCGACGAATTCGCCTACCACATCGAAAACAAGAAGTGCCTGGTGCCGCCGGAGATTCAGAAGGCGGGCAGTGCATTCCACACGCGTTTGATGGCGGGTGCGTCATGCTAGAACTCGAAATCGACGGCCGCAAGATGCAGGTGGCGGAGGGCAGCACGGTGATCCAGGCTGCCCATGCGGCCGGCATCTACATCCCGCATTTCTGCTACCACAAGAAACTCTCCATCGCGGCCAACTGCCGCATGTGCCTGGTGCAGGTGGAAAAGGCGCCCAAGCCGATGCCGGCCTGCGCTACCCTTGTTACACCCGGCATGCGCGTGTTCACTCATTCCGATCTGGCCGTCAAGGCGCAGAAGAGCGTGATGGAGTTCCTGCTCATTAATCATCCGCTCGACTGCCCGATTTGCGACCAAGGTGGCGAGTGCCAGCTGCAGGATCTCGCCGTCGGCTACGGCGGCACGGTAGCGCGCTTTGCCGAACAAAAGCGCGTGGTTCCCAACAAGGATCTCGGGCCGCTGGTGGCGACCGACATGACCCGGTGCATCAACTGCACCCGCTGCGTGCGCTTCACCCAGGAAATTGCCGGTCGCATGGAGCTCGGTCAGGCTTTCCGCGGCGATCGTGCCGAGATCATGCCCTTCCTCGGTGCGACGGTGGATTCCGAGTTGTCCGGCAACATCATCGACCTGTGTCCGGTTGGTGCGCTGACCTCCAAGCCCTTCCGTTTCTCGGCGCGAACCTGGGAGCTGGCACGCCGCAAGTCGGTGAGCCCGCATGACGGCCTGGGCAGCAATCTGGTCGTCCAGGTCAAGCACGACCGCGTCTATCGCGTGTTGCCGCTGGAAAACGAAGCGATCAACGAGTGCTGGCTCTCGGACAAGGAGCGCTTCTCCTATGAAGGGCTCAACAGTGCGGAACGCCTGACCCGACCGATGGTGAAGCAGGGCGGGAGCTGGCAGGAAGTCGAGTGGAACGTTGCTCTCGACTATGCGGCCCATGCACTACGGGATGTCGCGAAGAACCAGGGCGCCGATGCGCTCGGCGCATTCGTCAGTCCCCATGCGACGGTGGAGGAAATGGCGCTGGCTGCGAAGCTGCTGCGCGGCCTGGGGTCCGACAACATCGACTTTCGTTTGCGCCAGAGCGATTTCAGTCTCGACGGGCAGCGCGCCGGCGCTCCGTGGTTGGGCATGCCGATCGCCGCACTCGGCGACCTTGACCGCGTGCTGGTGGTCGGCAGCTTCCTGCGCAAGGATCACCCGCTCATCGCCCAGCGCCTGCGTCAGTCGGCCAAAAAGGGCGCGCAGATTTCCGTGCTGCATGCCGCTGATGATGATCTGCTGATCAATCTGTTTGCCAAGAGTATCGTCGCCCCGGCCCAACTGCCCGGCGCGTTAGCCGAGGTCATCAAGGCGGTGGCGCAGTTGAATAATGCCGCCCTGCCGGCCGATTTCGAGAAAGTCGGCGCTAGCGGGACGGCGCAACAGGTCGCTGCCAGTCTCCTTTCCGGCTCCCGCGTCGGCATTCTGCTTGGCAACTTCGCCCAGCAGCACCCGCAGGCCGCAACGCTGCACCGGCTGGCTCAGCAACTCGCGCAGCTGCTCGGCGCGAAGTTCGGTTTCCTCGGCGAGGCAGCCAACAGTGTCGGCGGCTATGTCGCGAAAGCTTTTCCGCAGCAAGGCGGACGCCATGCCGCTGGACTCATTGCCGCGCCGCGCAAGGCCTATCTGATCCTGGGTGCCGAACCGGAACTCGATTGCGCCGACGGTGCCGCTGCGTTGGCAGCACTGAAACAGGCGGCGAGCGTGATCGTCCTGTCGCCCTTCAAGTCGGCGGCCATGCTCGAATATGCCGACTGCCTGCTGCCGATCGCGCCCTTTACCGAGACTTCGGGCACCTTCGTCAATACCGAAGGTCGTGTGCAAAGCTGCTACGCCGTCGTGCGGCCGCAGGGCGAGACGCGGCCGGCCTGGAAGGTGCTGCGCGTGCTCGCCAACCTGCTCGAGCTGGCCGGTTTCGATTACGAATCGTCGGAGCAGGTGCGTGATGAACTGCTCGGCGGCAAGATGGATTTCGTGACTGGCCTCGACAATACCGTTCAGGTCGGTGCGTTAGATCTGTCGGCCTCCGGCGGCAATGGTCTCCAGCGCATCGCCGATGTGCCGATCCACTTTGCCGATCCGCTGGTGCGACGCGCGCCGAGCCTGCAAGCGACTCGGGATGCTGCCGTGCCGGTGGCGCAAATGAATGCGGCGACGCTCGCCCGTTTCGGCATCACCGACGGTGCGGCTGTCAAAGTCGGCGCCGGCGGGACGGCGATATCGATCGCTGCAAGGCTCGATGTCAGTGTCCCCGATGGCTGCGTGCGGATCGCCGCCGCGCATGCCAGCACGCTGGCCCTCGGACCGATGTTCGGCAACCTGACTGTGGAGCCCGCCTGATGGAAGCGCAATTCATGCAGTTCTTCCAGTCCGCCCTGGGCAGTCATTGGCAGACCGTCGCCCCGGTCTGGCCGGCGATCTGGTCGCTGCTCAAGATTGTCAGTGTGCTGGTGCCGGTGGTCGCGGCGGTGGCCTATCTGCCGTATTTCGAGCGCAAGGTGATCGCCTACATGCATGTGCGCATCGGCCCGAACCGTGTCGGTCCCCTCGGACTGTTGCAGCCGATCGCGGATGCGCTCAAGCTGGTGTTCAAGGAGATCATCACCCCGACGCGCGCCAACAAGGTGCTGTATTTTGTCGGTCCGATCATGGCCCTCGCACCGGCGCTGGTCGCCTGGTCGGTGGTGCCCTTCGATGCTCAGCATGTCATTGCCGACATCGATGCCGCCGTGCTGTTCCTGCTGGCGGTCAGTTCGCTCGGCATCTACGGCATTATCATCTCCGGCTGGGCATCGAACTCCAAGTATGCCTTCCTCGGTGCCATGCGCGCCGGCGCCCAAATGATCTCCTACGAGATCGCCATGGGCATGGCGCTGATTCCGGTGCTGATGGTGTCGAACAGCCTGAATCTCGGCGCCATCGTGACGGCGCAGGGCGACGGGCGCTTTGCCGGGCTCGGGCTTGGCCTGCTGTCGTGGAACTGGCTGCCACTGCTGCCGATGTTCATGATCTACCTGATTTCCGGCGTGGCCGAAACCAACCGCGCGCCGTTCGATGTGGTCGAGGGTGAATCGGAAATCGTCGCCGGTCACATGATCGAATATTCGGGCATGACGTTCGCGCTGTTCTTCCTCGCCGAATATGCCAACATGATCCTCATTTCGGCGCTGGCTTCCCTGTTCTTCCTCGGCGGCTGGCTCTCGCCCTTCGGCTTCCTGCCCGACGGCATCGGCTGGCTGCTGCTCAAGATCGCCGTCCTGCTGTTCATGTTCCTCTGGTTGCGCGCCACCTTCCCGCGCTACCGCTACGACCAGATCATGCGGCTGGGCTGGAAGATCTTCGTGCCGCTGTGTTTCGTCTGGATCGTCGTCATCGGCGTCTGGATGATGTCTCCCCTGAGCCTCTGGAATTGACGATCATGGGCGCACTCAAGGACTTCATCGGCAGCCTGTTCCTCAAGGATCTGCTGCAGGGCATGGCAGTGACCGGGCGGTATTTCTTCGCCCGCAAGATCACCGTGCAATACCCGGAGGAGAAGACGCCGCAGGGCTTCCGCTTCCGCGGCCTGCATGCCCTGCGCCGCTATCCAAACGGCGAGGAGCGCTGCATCGCCTGCAAGCTGTGCGAGGCGGTCTGCCCGGCCATGGCGATCACCATCGAGTCTGCTGAACGTGATGACGGCACGCGCCGCACCACCCGTTATGACATCGACCTGACCAAATGCATCTTCTGCGGCTTCTGCGAGGAAGCCTGCCCGGTCGACGCGATCGTCGAGACGAATATCTTCGAATACCATGGCGAAACGCGCGGCGACCTGCTCTACACCAAGCAGATGCTGCTGGCCAACGGCGATCGCTACGAGGAAGAGATCGCCAAGCGCCG
>Ga0172368_10007186_pt1 | contig 11735 bp, 11 predicted proteins | sample Lak11m_FD_114540 | JGI IMG/M metagenome (GOLD analysis project Ga0172368, IMG submission 114540) | Freshwater microbial communities from Kabuno Bay, South-Kivu, Congo - kab_022012_11m | ecosystem: Environmental > Aquatic > Freshwater > Lake | place: Democratic Republic of the Congo: South-Kivu...
AGCGCCAGGTAGCGCACGCCGGGGTCGGCCGGCTCCAGCAGCCAGGTCAGCGCGTCGCCGCGTCGTTGGTCTTGCCAGGACATGGAGCGCCTCCTCTCCGACTGAACAGCTTCGATCTTAGTTTGACTTCCACCTTGCCGCGGGCTATACTGCCAACATCCTGAACTCGCCGACGCAAGCCGAACTCGAACGGGAGGTGAATAGATGACGCAGACCGAAAGCCGCCTTGCCCTTGCCGAGTATAAGATCGCGGCTTTTGAGCGCAAGTATCATACCACCCTCACTCGACTGCGTCAGGATGGCTTGCCGGATGACGCCAGCCTGGAAATGCACGAGGATTTCGTGGAATGGTCGGGCTGGCAATGCACACGAGAAGAAGCGGTGAACTTGCTTGCGGCGGAGATCCTCGTCGCCATCCGAAGTTCCTTGGTCGGATGACCAACGATGTCGCAAGCCGGAAAATGTCAACCGTGAGATTCGCCCGTCTTCGGCCTCGCGCCTACGCACCACGCACTATGCTGCTCGCTTCCTCCAGCATCGCCCACACATTCTCCGCCGGCACGTCATCCTGCACATTATGCACCGCGCCGAGCACATGGCCACCCTCCAAACTGTGCATCGCGGCGACCGTGTCGCGCATGGCCTGGCGCACCTCGGCGGGCGTGCCGCGCGGGAGGATGCGCTGCGTGTCAATGCCGCCCCAGAACGCCATCCGGCCGCGGAAGTGCGCGTGCAGGTTGGCGGGCGACATCTTGTTCGCGGCGATCTGCATCGGGTTCAGCACATCCACGCCGATCTCAATGTAGTCCTCTACCAGGTCGAAGATGCTGCCGCACGCGTGCATGTGGATCTTAGCGTCCGTGTGCTGGCGGATCGTGGCGATGTACCGCTTTTGGAACGGTTTGACCATCTCCCGATAAAGCGCCGGCCGGATGATCGGCCCGCGCTGCGTGCCCAGGTCGTCGGAGATCACGATCACGTCAATATAGCGGCCGACCTCCCGCAGGAAGGCCACATGACGCCGACATTGCACGTCCAGTGCTTTCTCCAACAGAGCCAGCGCAAACTCCGGATCGAGCAGCAGGTCAGACAGGAACTGGGCCATCCCGCGGAGCAGCCAGGCCTTGTCAAAGACGGTCGTATCTCCGGTTGATGCGCAGATGGCATAGTCGGTCTGCTCATGCAGGTCGCGCGCCAGCGCGCCCAGTCCGGCGTAGCGCGACGGATCCTCGACATCCGGCCCCTGGTAGCGATCCAGGTCGGCCAGCGTCGCCTCGGCCAGCGGATGGCCGACCGGGTCGTAGTAGGGCACGCCCTCGGCCGCGCGGCGAAAGGTGATGCCCCACTCGTCCACGAAGCTGCGGTCGTCCAGCCAGCGCGCCGCGCTCACCGCGGGCGGCCGCGCGAAGACGGCCCGCGTGTCCACCGGCAGCCGGCGCAGCACCGCCTCGTCCATGATGACCGTCTCGAAGACGCGGGAGAGCTCGCGCGTCGGGACGTCCACGCCGAGGAACCGTTTGAAGTTCTCATACGCGTCGGCGCACATCGTGCTGTTCTGTGTGCCGCCCAGGTCAATGGGCACGCGGTCTACTTCCTGGTGACGCAGGGCGCGCAGGACGCGCTCGCGAGATTTCACCGCTCCTCCTACATTTTCAGCCAGGCCGCGAACTTCTTGCGGAACTTCGCCAGCTTGGGTGAGATCACGACCTGGCAATAGGGCTGGTAGCTGTTGCCCTGGTAGTAGTCGCGGTGGTAGTCTTCCGCGGGATAGAAGGCGGTGAGCGGCGTGACTTCAGTCACGATCCGGTTCGGCCAGGCCTGCGCCGCGGTCAACTCGGCGATCACGGCTTCGGCGATCTGCTTCTGCTCCGGCGTGTGGTAGAAGATCGCTGAGCGGTACTGCGTGCCCACGTCCGCGCCCTGCCGGTTCAACGTGGTCGGATCGTGGATCAGGAAAAAGACCTCGAGCAGGTCGCGGAAGGAGATCACGTCCGGGTCAAAGGTGATCTGGACGACTTCGGCATGGCCGGTCGCGCCGGTGCAAACCTGTTTGTAAGTAGGGTTGGCGACATGGCCGCCGGCATAGCCGGACTCGACCTCGGCGACGCCTTCCAGCTCATCGAAGACCGCTTCGAGACACCAGAAACAGCCGCCCGCGAGGGTGGCGGTGGCGACATTGGGGTAGGGATGGGGTTGATCCATAGATTGCCTCTTGTGGTGATGGTAACACAATCATACTGGCCCGTCAACAAGTATCTACCGAAGTTCATCATACCAGAGCGCAGGCGTCTCACAAAACCCGGCATAGCCCCCAAGCACAATTTGCTTCTTGCCAAAGCTGTATGGATAGCGTATAATTACGCGTGTCAAGCCTGGTTTGACCACCTTGCGTACTTTCCCCGGCGTCGGCCGCGTGAGGTGCTCCTCGCCGACGATTTGCTTCTGGCGTGTCGTCCGAAAGCGGAGTTTATGCAGCCGCACGTTTGTTCAATTCACCAGGGAGGAACAATGAGTGAGCTCAAGTTTTCGAGACGCCTCTTCTTGAGGCACGTGGGGTTCGTCGTCGCGGGCAGCGCGGTGGCGGCATGTACTGCGCCACCCGCCGCGGCGCCAGCCTAGCCTCCGGCCGCCACCGCGGCTCCGGCGGCCCCGGCCGCACCCGCGGCCGCGACCAAGGCGCCCGCCGCACCGGCCGCACCCGCGGCCGCGGCTAAGGAAGTCGCACCGGGCGTCCCCCGGAAGGAATGCCTGATCCTCGAGAACCCGACCGGCCGCGTCGTGCCGGCGGACAACTTCAACCGCTGGAAGGTAGGCATCCAGAGCGCGTCAACGGGCCTGCAGCAGATTGGCCTCGACGCCCTGTGGTATATTGACCCCGACGCCGGCGTCGACGGCGTGTGGGACAACGCGCTGGCGGCCGAGAAGCCGATCTACAACAAAGACTTCACCGAGATGACGGTCAAGCTCCGCAAAGGCATCTACTGGAGCGATGGCGTCGAGTTCACGGCGGACGACCTGATCTACACGGTGGACATCCAGAAGAAGACGGCGGGCATGGCGTACACCGGCCAGTTCAAGCAGTATGTCGCCAGCATGGAGAAGCCTGACAACTACACGGTTGTCTTCAAGCTGACGAGCCCCAACTCCCGCTTCCATGGCCTCTTCACCGTACGCTGGAGCGCCTGCTGGATGATGCCCAAGCACATCTTCGAGAAACAAGCCGACCCCGTAGCATTCACGTTCAACCCGCCGGTCAGCCTGGGCGCCTACACGCTCAAGAGCTTCGACCCCAACGGCGACTGGTATCTGTGGCAGCGCCGCGACGACTGGCAGCGCACATCGGTGGCCAAGTTCGGCATGCCCGGCCCCAAGTATGCGATGTACATTTCCCCCGGCCCCAGCGACAAGAAGGTCATCGCCCAGACTGCCAAAGACCTGGATGTCATTCACGACATGGCTCCCGAGGGCATGATCACGCTGGCCAAGACCAACCCCACCTCCAAGGGCTGGTTCAAGTCATTCCCCTGGGCGCATCCTGATCCCACGCAGCCCGCCGTGATGCTCAACCATGACAAAGCGCCCTACAACATCAAGGAAGTGCGTTGGGCGCTGACCCTGGCGATTGACATCGTGCGGGTGGCGATGGCGTCCTATCGCGGTTGCGCCACCATCTCGGCCATCCATGTCCCGCCGACAGGGATGTATCCGAAGTACTACTTTGATCCGCTGGAGCAGTGGCTGAAGGACTTCACCATTGATGTCGGCGGCGCGCCCTACAAGCCGTGGGACGCCGACGCGCCGAAGCGCATTGCGGACTCGGCGCGCGCCACCCTGGGCAACCTGGTGCCGACCGATGCCGCCGAGATCCGCAAGTCCATCGGCATGGGCTGGTGGAAGTACGATGTTGCTACCGCCGAGAAACTGCTGCTGTCCAAAGGCTTCAAGCGCGACGGCAACAAGAAGTGGCTGCTGCCGACTGGCGAGCAATGGAAGATCCCGCTGGTCTGCGAGGGGGAAACGCGGGCGATTATGAACCGCGCCGCCGCCCAGATCGCCGAATGCTGGACGGAATTCGGCATCGAATCGTTTGCCGATGTGCGCGACAGCGCGACGCGATCAAGGCTGTCCTCGCTGGGCGAGTTCGATGCCTTCTTGAGTTGGACGATCGAGACCTGGGGCGGCCACCCGGATCTCTTCTACTTCCTCGAGTCCTGGCATTCGCAATACTACCGGCCTGTCGGCACGGCGGCGGTTGCCCGCAACTGGATGCGGTGGAAGAACCCCGAGCTTGACCCGATCATCGAACAGATCCAACGGCTTGACTTTGACGACCCCAAGGTGCTCACCCTGGGCCAGGACTTTGTCAAGCTCTGCTGTCGTGAGCAGCCGACGATCCCGATCATGTCCTACAACGTGTTCTCTTGCTGCGACGAAACCTACTGGACGGGCTTCCCTGATGCGGAGCACCCGTACACGGATCCTGTCCCCAACTGGGCCAACACCAAGTACATGTTTCCCATGATCAAGCCGAAGGCGTAGTTTGATCGCGCTCCCCTCCGCGGTGGACGCCCCCGGGCTGCCGCCGCGGAGGGGATTCGTTTTCCCGGAGGCGGAACGCATGCGCAGATTTGTCCTGGGTTATCTTCTGCCGCGCATTGTCCAGTGGGCCGTGGTCATCTTCATCGGGGTCACTGTGACCTTTATCATCCCCCGGCTTTCGCCCAACGACCCGGTGGAGAAACAGGTCGCCGAACTTATGGCCAGCGGCGCACACATTAGCCCGCAAGCCGTCATCGAAATGCGAGCCGCCCTGACCGAAATGTACGGGCTGAAGGGCAGCTCCTGGGAGCAGTATTTCGGATTCTGGGGCCGGCTGTTCAGGGGCGACATGGGGCCGTCGCTCTCGACATTCCCGACGCCGGTGACGGCGCTAATTGTCCGGGCCATGCCCTGGACGCTCGGTCTGCTGTTGACCGCCGTTCTGATCTCCTGGGCGCTCGGCAATGTCCTCGGCGCTTTTGCCAGCTATTATCCCAAAAGCCGCGTCATGGGCGTGATTGACGTGCTCAGCCAGGCTGTGCGACCGATCCCCTACTACGTCATGGCCCTGGTCATGCTGATCATGTTCGCCTATGTGGTCAGGATCTTTCCGTTCAGCGGCGCCTACCCGCCGGGCACACATGTCGAATTCACCCCCCAGTTTATCCTGACGGTGCTCAAGCACTCGGCTCTGCCGGCGCTCAGCCTGGTGATCCTGGGCATGGGCGGCTGGTTCCTGGGCATGAAGTCCTTGACATCGAATATTATCTCTGAGGACTATGTGGTCTACGCCGAGACGGCGGGGCTGCGCGAGAACAATATCCTCTTCAATTACATCATCCGCAACGCCCTGCTGCCACAGATCACCGGGCTGGCCTTGCAGCTCGGCTCGATCTTCTCCGGCGCCTTGATTATGGAAGTGGTCTTCGGCTACCCGGGGATGGGCACGCTTACCTTGCAGGCGGTTATGGGCAATGACTATAGCCTGATTATGGGCATTGCGATCTTTTCGATTATCGGGGTGGCGACCTCGGTTCTCATCCTTGATTTGATCTACCCGCTGTTTGACCCGCGGGTCCGTCACCAATAGGAGGATCCGCCATGTTGAAAATCGTGAGCGATCTCCTCAAGCACGACACCCGGTTTCGCATTGCCGCCGTCTTCCTGCTGGCCGTGCTGATTCTTATTGCCTTGACTGCTGTTTCGCCGTATGATCCCACGCGGACATTCAAGGTTCCCGCCGATATCCCGCCATCGCTCAAGTATCCCTTCGGCACCAACTCGCGCGGCCAGGACCTGTTTTGGTGGATGGCCTTTGCCTTGCGCAACTCGCTGTTGCTCGGCCTGCTGACCGCGGCGGTGTCGCGCGTGATTGCCATCCTGGTGGGCCTCACGGCCGGTTATCGGGGCGGGCTGGTCGACCGGGTGCTGATGTCAGTCAACGACAGCTTTGTCGTCATGCCGGTGCTGCCGGTCTTGATCCTGCTGAGCTTCCTGCTGCGGGGCCAAATGAATATCCCCTTGCTGGCGCTCATCCTGGGCCTGTTTGGCTGGCCGTGGGATGCCCGCCTCATCCGCGCCCAGGTCTTGAGCCTGAAGGAACGGTCGTTTACGCGCACCGCGGTCTATTCCGGCAGCACGCCGCTGAACATTTCGCTGAACGAGCACCTGCCGTTTGTCCTGCCGGTCGTTTTCGCGACTACGATTGCCAACATGCTCTGGTCAATCGGCATGGAAGTCACGCTCAGCGTTCTTGGGCTATCGAACGTGTCGCTGCCCACCATCGGCACGGCGATCTATTGGGCCAATCAGCACCAGGCGCTGGTCGCCGGCATCTGGTGGTGGCTGGCCGCGCCCATCATCTGCGCCATGGTCTTGTTTCTTGGGCTGTACCTGCTCTTTTCGAGCGTCAACGAGTACATTGACCCGCGCACACGCTTGCGTTTGATGGGAGGTTGAGCCGTGGTCCTGCTGACTGTTGAGAATCTGCGTGCGTACTATCGCACCGAGATGTACGGCATCTCCCGGACAGTGCGCGCAGTGGACGGCGTCTCGCTCGAACTCCAGCGCAACGAGATCTACGGCGTGGCCGGCGAGTCGAGCTGCGGCAAGACAACGCTGATCAAGGTGATCGCTGGCGCCATCAAGCCGCCCCTCAAAGTCGAGGAGGGCCGCGTCCACTACCAGTTCGGCGCGTTCGATGTCGACATGCTGCGCATCAGCGCCGACGACTTGCGCAGCAACGTGCGGTGGAAAGAGATCTCCTACGTCATGCAAGGCTCGATGAGCGTGCTGAACCCGGTGCGCCGCGTCATCACGACCTTCGAGGACATCGTCGCTACCCACCAGGGCTACACCGACAAAAAGGCGTTCCTGACACAGGTGCAAGAACACGTGAGCAAGCTCGGCTTGCCGCCCGATGTGCTCAACCTTTACCCCCATCAGCTTTCTGGCGGGATGCGGCAGCGGGTGGCGATCGCGCTGGCGACGATCTTCCATCCCAGCCTGATTATCGCGGACGAGCCGACCACCGCGCTCGACGTGGTCGTCCAGCGCGGTGTGCTCCAGATGCTCAAGGACATCCAGGCCGAGAGCGGCAACACCGTGCTGCTGGTGACGCACGATCTGGCCGTCCACGCCAACGTGGCCGACCGGGTGGCGATCATGTACGCGGGCCGGCTGGTGGAGGAGGCGCCGACGCAGCTCATTTTCAACGCGCCGCGCCACCCCTACACCCAACATCTAATCCACTCGCTGCCGATGATCGGCGACAAATCGCCGCGGGCCAGCCTCGGCGGCCGGCCGCCGAACCTGGCGAACCCGCCATCCGGCTGCCGTTTCCATCCGCGCTGCCCCCATGCGATGGACGTGTGCCGGGGCCAGGCGCCCGAGATGGTCAAGCTCACTGGCGGGCAACGCGTCGCCTGCCATTTGGTCACGCAATGACGCCGAGACTGGTGGTTGGAAACCCACCGGCTAAACGTGAGAAGGCCCCTCAGGGCCTACGGTAAGTGGCTGAGGCCACTTCTCAGGTTGAGCCGAGACCGGTGGTTGGAAACCCACCGGCTAAACGTGAGAAGGCCCCTCAGGGCCTACGGTAAGTGGCTGAGGCCACTTCTCAGGTTGAGACAGGGGGTTTGCAACCCCTGCTAACTGCTGACTTGGTCATAGGGGAATCCGATGGGTTCAAACGGCAAGCTGCTCGATGTCCAACACGTGACCGCGGCCTTCCACATTGGCGGGCTGCTCGGCGGCACGCGGCTGATCGCGGTCAACGACATCTCGTTCGCGCTCGAAAGCGGCCGGCCGGAGATCTTCACGCTGGCCGGCGAAAGCGGCAGCGGCAAGACCACCCTCTCGCGGCTGCTGCTCCACGACCTCGACCCGACCTCCGGCAAGGTGATCTTCGAGGGCCGCGATCTGGCGACGATCCGCGGGCGGCGCGAGACGCTGGACTTCATGAAGCAAGTGCAGCCGGTATTCCAGAACCCGTTCGAGACTTTCAGCCCGCTGCGCCGCGTCGAGGAGTACCTGTACGACGCCGCCATGAACTTCGGCATGGCGCGGGGCCGCCGCGCCGCAACCCCGATCGTGGATGAGGCGCTGCACCAGGTCGGGCTGTCGCTCGAAGAGGTGAGCAAGCGCTATCCCCACGAGCTTTCGGGCGGCCAGATCCAGCGCGTGTCGGTGGCGCGCGCGCTCATCCCTCACCCGCGGCTGATCCTGGCCGACGAGCCGGTCTCGATGGTGGATGCCTCGCTGCGCATGGCGATCGTTAACCTGTTCCGCAAGCTGCGCGACGAGCAGCAGGTGAGCGTGCTCTACATCACGCACGACCTGGCGACCGCCTACTACATCAGCGACCGGATCGCCATCATGCTGCGCGGCTTCATCGTCGAGTCTGGCCCGGTGGAAGCGGTCCTCGATCGGCCGCTGCATCCCTACACGCGGCTGCTCAAAGAGTCCATCCCGGAGCCCGCGCCGCAGGGCCGCGCTTCGTGGGCCGCGCACATTGACCTGGGCACGACCGAGGTCAAGGAATACGGGCGCATCGGCTGCAAGTTCGCCGGCCGCTGCCCGCAGGTGATGGATGTATGCCGCCAGGCCGATCCGCCGGATGTGGAGGCCGATGGGCGGACGGTGAAGTGTTATTTATATCAAAAGGGGAACCCATGAACGAACTCACCCTCGACATCCGACTCGCCAAGACGAAGATAGACCGAAACATCTACGGCCACTTCTCCGAGCACCTGGGTCGCTGCATCTACGAAGGCTACTGGGTGGGAGAAGACTCGGCCATCCCGAACGTGCGCGGCATCCGCCAGGATGTGGTTCAGGCGCTGCGCAAGATCAAGATCCCGGTGCTGCGCTGGCCGGGCGGCTGCTTTGCGGACGAATATCACTGGATGGATGGCATCGGCCCGGCCGAGAAGCGGCCCACCATGATCAACACGCACTGGGGCGGCGTGGTGGAAAACAACGCCTTCGGCACGCACGAATTCATGGATCTCTGCGACCAGTTGGGGTGCGCGCCGTACATCTGCGGCAATGTGGGCAGTGGCACGGTGCAGGAGATGTCGCAGTGGGTGGAGTACATCACCTTCGACGGCAAAAGCCCGATGGCCGACTTGCGCCGGGCGCATGGCCGGGGCGAGCCGTGGAAGTTGAAGTATTTCGGCGTGGGCAACGAGAACTGGGGCTGCGGCGGCCGCATGACCGCCGAGTACTACGCGGATGAATACCGCCGCTACGGTCTCTACGCCCGCAACTACGGCGACAACAAACTCTTCCGCATCGCGTGCGGGCCGCGCAACGACGACTATCACTGGACCGAAGCCCTGATGGACAAAGCCGGGAGCAACAGTTTGCTGGGCGGGCCGTACATGGATGGCCTGGCGCTGCACTACTACACCGCGGTCAAGCGGCTGCCCGACGGCTCGCGCATCGGGTCGGCCACGCAGTTCGACGAGGCGGAGTGGATCGAGATCGTCTCGAAGGGCCTTTTCATGGATGAACTGGTGCGCCGCCACGGCACGATCATGGACAAGTACGATCCGCAGAAGAAGGTCGCCATGATCGTGGATGAGTGGGGCACGTGGTATGCGGTCGAGCCGGGCACGCACCCGCGCTTCCTCTACCAGCAGAACACGATGCGCGATGCGATCGTCGCCGCGACCACGCTTGACATCTTCAACAAACACTGTGACCGCGTGCGCATGGCGAACATCGCGCAGACGGTCAACGTGCTCCAGGCGATGATCCTGACGCAGGGCGAGAAGATGCTGCTGACGCCCAGCTATCACGTGTTCGAGATGTATGCGGCGCACCAGGACGCCACGCTGGTTCCGGTAGATGTGCAGAGCGAGCGGTACGAGCACGCGGGCTGGAGTGTGCCCGCAGTCTCGGCGTCGGCGTCGGTGGATGCGGCCGGCAAGCTGCACATCACACTGAGCAACGCCAACCCACACAAGGACGTGGCGGCGAGAACCTTCGTGCGAGGGATGAAGGCCGGCAAGGTATCAGGCCGCGTGCTGCAGGGCGCGACGATGAACGCTCACAACACCTTCGAGACGCTGAATGCCGTGCAACCGGTCGCGTTCAGCGGCGCGAAGTTGACGACCGAGGGATTGGAGATCGCGCTGCCGAAGATGTCGGTGGTGGCGCTGGAAGTGGGGTAAAAGCAACCGATCAACGGGCCGCGGATTGACGCGGATAAACGCGGATATCTTAATCTGCGAAAATCAGCGTTGATCTGCGACCTCTATCTTCGATCGTCGCCATTGCTCTACGATATCAAACGAGGCGATCAAGTGATTTGTGGTCAGCTCGGAGAACACCGAAGCAAGATATTCGGCCGGCGTCATGGTAACTGTTTCACCAGGTCGGCTAAGCGCTTTTCGGTGGCCTGGCGCATATCCCAGAAGACGCTCCATTCCACCCAATCCATGTCGTCGCCCAATTCGCCGCTGCGAAATCGGCGATAGAATTCATCCGATGTCATCTGGTATTGTTGTTCATAGCCGGACAAGCGGGCTGTGAGGCGTTGTAATTCGGCGCGACACTGTTTGGCTTCGAGCGCGATGAGCTTGCTGACTGCCTGATCTACGATCGGGCTGTGGTATCCGCCGCGATAGAGATCTAGCAGGCTTTGCAGACGGTTCACTGTTTGAACGTGGACGGTCATCGTATACTCCTGTCACATCTGGGTTCCGAGCAAGCTCCCGTGGCTCGATTCTGTCAACAGTATACGACCGCGCCAACAGACTGTCAAGACGTTCCGGCCATTCTCGGCCATTTGGATCTATCCGGCTCACGCTTTTGCCCGTCGTCGGCTCGCTACCCACAAAAACCCGATCCCCACCAGCGCCGCGATGCCGCCCCAACGGAACGCGGCCGCAGGGCCGAAATACTGGAACAGCAGCCCGCCCAGCAATGAGCCGAGCATGGCGCGCACGCCCCACGACACGCCGCTGAACACCCCTTGTGCGGTCGCGCCCAGCCCTTTCGGCGCGATCTCGCCCGACAGCGCCACCCCGGCCGCCCAACTGGCCGAGAACGCCAGCCCGTGCAGCAGTTGGATCGGCAACGCGGCCAGCGGATTCGTCATCAACGAGTAGCCGAAGCCCTGCGCGGCGCACGCCAGCAGCGAGAGCGCCAGGACGCGGCGCGTGCCCAGCCGCTCGATCAAGCGATCCGCGAAGAACCACACCGGCAGCTCGCTGACGGTCGAGAGCGCGAGCGCGACCCCCATCAGCGTCTTGCTGGCGCCCAGGCGATCCATATAGAGGAAGAGGAAGCTCATCTCGATGGAGAGCACCAGGCCGCCGACCAGGATGCTGGCGAGGAAGATCACCCACGGCCCGTTGCGCAACAGGGCCGCCACCCCGCGCCAATAGGAGCCGCGGCCGCTGGTGTGCTCTACGGGCAACCCCGCCGCCGTGACCAGGCAGCCAAGCATCAGCAGCGCGTAGCCGCCGAACGAAGCCGACATGCCGGCGCGATCAATCAGCCAGCCCGCAAGGGGCGCCATCAGCCCCCACCCAAACGCGCCGCCGATGCGCTGCCGGCCATACAGGCTCTTGCGGTCGCCCAGCATGGTCAGCACGGTATTATCAATCAGCGGGCTGACCGGCGCCATGAAGAACGCGATCAAGATGACGAGCGGGATCAGCCAGCCCAGCCCGCTCGTCTGCGAG
>Ga0172368_10007191_pt1 | contig 11732 bp, 7 predicted proteins | sample Lak11m_FD_114540 | JGI IMG/M metagenome (GOLD analysis project Ga0172368, IMG submission 114540) | Freshwater microbial communities from Kabuno Bay, South-Kivu, Congo - kab_022012_11m | ecosystem: Environmental > Aquatic > Freshwater > Lake | place: Democratic Republic of the Congo: South-Kivu...
ATCAATGAGACGACCATCCTCAAGCGGCTCCGCGACGAGACCGGCAAGCCCATCGTGGTGGCCATCCGCCAGGCAATGAACGCCAGCGGGCTCGCCCAGTCGCAGGAGTTCATCGACCTCTGCTCGAAGAACAAGATCGCCACCTACCCGACGATCGCCCGAGCCGGTGTCGCCCTCTCCCGGCTGATCGAGTGGCAGGAGATGCATCAGTAGCGCTCACCTCGGCGCGTCGCCCGTGACCTTCGGCAAGGCGTTGTCGAAGGGCCGTTCTTCGTCATAACGCCTCGCCTCTGGTATTGTCAGGACACTATCCCGCGCGAAGAACCATCACTGGAGAAGCGACAAGTGACTGTTGCCAGCCCTGCGGCCGTGCCCGCGCTCGACTACGTCTTCCACCCCCGCTCGATCGCAATCGCGGGGATCTCCAGCAAGGAGAACCGCCGCGGCGGCAGCTTCGCCTCGGCCCTGCAGGATATCGGCTTCCGCGGCCCGATCTTCCTTGTCCACCCGACGGCGACTGCAATCCGCGGCCTCAAGTGCTACCCGAGCCTGCTTGACGTCCCAGACGACGTCGACTACGTGATCTCGTCCGTCCCCGCGCGCGCTGTGCCCGGGCTGCTCGAAGATTGCATCAAGAAGAACGTCAAAGTTCTGCACATGTACACCGCCGGGTTTACCGAGACCGGCGATGCCGCCCGCGCGAAAATGGAGCAGACGATCGTCGCACGCGCCCGGGAAGCCGGCATCCGTCTTATCGGTCCCAACTGCATGGGGCTCTACGTCCCCTCCAGCCGCCTGGCGATGATGGGCGATCAGCTGCCCGAGCCCGGCCCCGTGGCGATGATCTCGCAGTCTGGCGTGAACGCTGGCGAGTTCGTGCGTAACGCCCTCCCCCGCGGCATCCGGTGCTCGAAGGTGATCAGCTTTGGCAACGGTTCGGACCTGAAGGCCGCTGACTTCTTCGACTACGCGGCCGACGATTCGGAGACCGAGGTCATCTGCTCCTACCTCGAAGGCATCCAGGAGGGGCCGCGGCTCGCACAAGCCATCCGCAAGGCGGCAGCCGTCAAACCGGTAGCCATCCTCAAGGCCGGCCGCACCGAAGCTGGCTCGCGAGCCGCGAACTCGCACACCGCCTCGCTCGCCGGATCGCTCGCGATCTTCGATGGTCTCTGCAAGCAGGCTGGCGCGCTGCGGGTCGAAAGCATGGACGAGCTCGTCGACATGGCGGTCACGTTCCGCTTCGTTACGCGCCTGGCCGGGCCAAACATTGTCGTCGTGGGCGGGGGCGGTGGCGCCAGCGTGCTCGCCGCCGACGACCTTGCGGCCGCCGGTCTGAAGCTGCCTCCGCTCCTTCCCGAAACGCAGGAAGCCCTTGCCAGGGTCACCCACGAGGCCGGGACGAGCGTTCGTAATCCCATCGACACCACCAGCCTCTGGCAAGAAGGCGGCTTCGAGAGCACTTTGACCCCCTGCGCGACCGCGACCAATGTGGACGCCGTCCTCTACCACACCTCGTTCGGGGGCAACTGGCCGGGCAGCAACGACATGCACGCCCGCATGATCAACGAGACGAACATCCTTAAGCGGCTCCGCGACGAGACCGGCAAGCCCATCGTGGTGGCCATCCGCCAGGCGATGAACGCTAGCGGGCTCGCCCAGTCGCAGGAGTTCATCGACCTCTGCTCGAAGAACGAGATCGCCACCTACCCGACGATCGCCCGCGCCGGCCGTGCCCTCGCCCGCCTGCTCGCGTGGCAGCGCATGCACGACTGAGCTCAGCGCCGCCCGAACTGGCGCTCGATCATGTCGGTCCCAACATGGATGAGCGTTGGGCGACCGTGCGGGCAGGTGCGCGGAGCAGCCGTGCGTTCGAGGTCTTCGACCAGCCGGCGCATCTCATCCATGGCAAGCGCCGTCCCGGCGCGGACGCTGGCGTGGCAGGCAACGGTCGCGGCCGCCCGTCCGAAAGGATCGTTCACCCGGCGTTCGCCCGCGAGCTGATCGAGCAGGGACCGAATCGCCGCGGCCACGTCGGCTCTGCCGAGCCCGGCCGGGATGGCGCGCACAAGGTATGCGCGCTCGCCGAAACCCTCGATCTCCAGTCCGAGCGCGGCAAGGTGGTCCGCGTTCTCGTGCAGCGTTGCCGACTGGACAGGGTCAAGCTCCGCCAGCAGCGGATCGAGCAGAGCCTGCCGGGGTGGGTTGGACGCAGCCTCCCTGCTCTCCAGAATGCGGTCGTAAACCACGCGCTCGTGGGCGGCATGCTGGTCAATGAGGTACATCCCGTCGGGGCCTTCGGCGACGACGTAGGTCGTGTTCATCTGTCCAACCACCCGCAGTAGTGGCAGGACCCCGCGCTGGGTACGCGCAGGCGTGCCCCGGGGAGAATCGAGATGATCCGGGAGAGGCCAATCGATGCGCGATTGGACTGGCTGCGGCCCCAGGAGGGCAGGACCGGTCCGTGGATCAAGGCGCGCCCGCAGCGACAGCGGTTCCTGCCGCGCCGAATCCCTGTCGGGTTGCACCTCGGAGTGCGCTGCAGCCGGCTCAAGCCACGACACTGCGGGCGACGATTCCAACGCGGCCAGCACGGCGTGCCGCACCGTACGCGCGACCTGCCGCTCATCGCGGAACCGCACCTCGGCCTTGGCGGGATGCACGTTCACATCCACCGCGTCGTCGGCCAGCCGGACGCTCAGTGCGGCCAACGGATGCCGACCCACCGGCAGCTGCGACGCATACGCATCAACAATGGCGAAAACGAGCGGGCGGCTCTGCACCCAGCGCCCGTTGACAAACACCGAGATGGCCGCGCGGTTGCCGCGGTGAACGGAGGGCGGCCCGGCAAGGCCGCTCACGCGAACGCCGGCTTCGTTGAGCTCGACGTCGAGCATCGCTGCTGCGATGTCCGCACCATGGACGGCGGCGAACGCGTGGCGCAGGTCGTCGTCCCCGCTCGTCGCAAGGGCTCGCCGCCCCGCCGACGAAAGCTGGAAGGCGATCCCCGGATACGCCAGCGCGTAGTGCGCCACAAGCGTGGTGATCGCGCGGGCTTCCGCAGTCGGCGAAGCGAGGAACTTCCGGCGCGCGGGCAGGCGGCCGAACAGTTCGCGTGCCGCAAAGCTCGTGCCTACCGGCGCCGGTTTCGCCTGGCGTCGCACGACCCGCGCAGCGACGAGCACCGCCTGCACGCCCACCGGCTCACCTTCGGCACGAGAGACGATTTCGACGTCTGCCGCGGCGGCAATGGACGGCAATGCCTCACCGCGGAAGCCGAGCGTGTGCACGTGGCCCAGGTCGGCGGTGTTCTCGATCTTGCTGGTGGCATGCCGCTCGAACGCGAGTTCCAGCTCGTCCGGCGGGATCCCGCGCCCATCGTCGGTCACGCGGATGAGGGTGACTCCTCCCTGTTCGACATCGACCGACACACGTGTGGCGCCGGCGTCGATGGCGTTGTCCAGGAGTTCGCGCACGACCGAAACGGGCCGCTCGATCACTTCCCCTGCCGCGATCCGGGCGGCCACTTCCGGAGCGAGGACGTGGATCGCTCCCAGGCGCTGCAAGATCACTGCTCCGGTCTGCCGCGGGCCAGCGCACGCAGCTCGTAGAGCTTCTGAATCGCCTCGATCGGCGTGAGGCCGTCCACGTCGATTGCGGCAAGAGTCTCTTCGACTTCGGACGGCGCGCCGAGCAGCGAGAGTTGAAGAACCTGACCGTTGCCTGTGTTGCCCTGGGCGCCGCGGCCGTTGATGCGCTGAGCTTCGAGTTCCACGAGCAGGTGCTCGGCCCGGGAGACAACGGCGGCTGGAAGACCAGCAAGCCGGGCAACGTGGATCCCGTAGGAGCGATCGCTCGGCCCGGGGACGATGCGGTGTTCGAACACAACGTCGCCCCCCTCGTCGTGAACCGCGATATGTGCGTTCTGCACCCGGGGGAGGACCTCGGCGAGGGCAGTCAGTTCATGGTAGTGAGTGGCGAAGAGCGTGCGTGCGCCGATCTCGCGCCGATTGTGCAGGAACTCGACCACAGCTCGCGCGATGGCCATCCCATCGAACGTGCTCGTCCCCCGGCCGACCTCATCGAGAATGACCAGAGAGCGAGGGGTGGCCTGGTGGAGAATCTGGGCAGTCTCGACCATCTCCACCATGAACGTGGACTGCCCGGCCGCGAGGTCGTCCTGCGCCCCGATGCGCGTGAAGATGCGGTCGAAGAGCGGCAGTTCCGCCTCGGTCGCCGGGACGAACGATCCCGCCTGCGCCATGAGGGCGATGAGCGCCACCTGGCGAAGGAACGTGGACTTCCCGCTCATGTTCGGACCAGTGAGGATGAGCACCTGGCAGTCGGCGCCAAGAACGCAGTCGTTCGGCACGAACCGCCCCGGGCCAAGGGCCTGTTCGACGACGGGGTGCCGCGCGCCGACGAGGTGCATTTCGCCGGCGTCGCTGAACACCGGACGGACATACCCGCGTGTTGAGGCGACCTCGCCCAGAGCGCACGCAAGGTCGATGACAGCGATCGCGTCGGCGACCGCCTGGAGCGCCGCCAGCCCCGCGGCGAGTGTTTCGACAAGTTGGCCGAAGGCCTGGCGCTCCAGTTCCACGAGGCGGTCGCGTGCCCCCACCAGGCGCGACTCGTACTCCTTTAGCTCCTCCGTGACATACCGCTCGGCGCCGACGAGCGTCTGCCGGCGCTGGTAGTGCTCCGGAACGAGGCCCGCGTTGGAAGAGGAGACTTCGATGTAGTAACCGAAGACCCGGTTGTGCCCCACCTTGAGCGAGCGAATGCTGGTGCGCTCCCTTTCCAACCGTTCGAGCCCGAGGAGGAAGCCGCGGGCGTCGCGCGTCATCGCGCGAAGGGTGTCGATCTCCGCGGTGAAACCGCTGCAGATCACGCCGCCTTCATCGAAGGACGTGGGTGGGTCTGGATCCAGGGCAGCGTCGAGCACGAGAAGAGCCTCGGCGGCGCCCGCGAGGCCGGCCGCGGCATCCATGAGCAGCCCGGGAGGCTCGCCACGGGTCATCATTGCACCCAGGTCGAACGTGGTGCGAAGCCCGCTCCGCAGACCGTGCAGATCTCGGGGGCCAGCCGAGCGAGCGCCGACCTTGCCGGCAAGCCGGCCCACATCCGGCATGCCGCGAAGCAGCGCCTGGCACTGTTCGCGCTCAATTGGGTGGGCAACCGCCCAGGCGATGGCGTCCTGCCGGGCCGCGAGCTTGCCGACATCGCGCAGCGGATGCGTCAGCCAGGCGCGCAAGAGACGCGAACCCATTGGCGACCGGCAGACGTTGAGCACGCCGAAGAGCGACGACGTCTGCACCGGTGACGGGAAGACGTCCAGGTTGCGGAGCGTGCGCTGGTCGAGTCTCAGCGCTCCATCGGCGGAGATGGACCGCACTCGCTGGAGCGCTCCCAGCACCGCAGGGTAGGTCTCCCGCAGGTAGAGGATCACGTGGGCGAGCGCGGCTGCCTCGGCATCGCCTTCGACCAGGGCGGTGCGGGCCTGGTCGCCAAACTGCCGGCCAAGCTCGGCGTCAACCGCAAGGTCGGTGAGCGAAGCGCGCGAGCGAATGGCAGCCGCCAGACCGGCCGGCGCGTCTGTCTCGTCTTCGACCAGCAGCTCTGCGGGCGCGCTGCGCAGAAGCTCCGCAAGGGCTTCATCGCCCCGCGCAAGGCGCACTTCGCCCGTGGTGACGTCGGCGAGCGCCGCCCCGGGTTCGTTGCGGCGAACGACGAAGGCAGCGAGGTAGTTCGGCGCGAGCGCGTCGAGTGACGCGTCGGCCGTCACGGTGCCGGCGGTGACCACGCGCACGACATCGCGGGGCACCAGGCCTTTCACCTCGGCGGGATCGGCCATCTGCTCGCAGATCGCGACGCGGTGGCCGCGTCCGACCAGCTTCGCAACGTGCCCGTCGATGCTGTGGTAGGGGACACCCGCAAGTGGCACCCGGAGATCCTTGCCCATGGGTTTGGAGGTAAGAGTGATCTGAAGCTCGGCAGCGACGAGCCGCGCGTCGTCGTCGAACGTCTCGTAGAAGTCGCCCAGCCGGAAGAAGAGAATCGTCTCCGGGTAGCGCTGCTTCAGCTCCAGGTACTGGCGGCGGATGGGCGTCGACACGCAGCGGGCTCCGGTTGGCGTGGGAGATGAGTCATTCTACCCGATGCGAACGCATGTGCGGGCAGGAGGGACCTGAACCCCGATTCAATGGGCCGCTCGTGTCATCAAAGTCAGGACGGAGCGCCACTTGAAGGTCCAGGGCCAAAGGGATTGCCCCGGGCAATTCGCTCGCGGACTTCGACGACCAGTGCCCTGAGCCAACCGATATCTGACGGGAGCATGTCCGTGGCAAGGACACTGAACAGTCCTTCTGTGTCGATCTCGAAGTGATCGAGCAATTGACGAATGTCCGCTTCGTAGATCGCGGCCTTGTCCGTCTTCCCGCGCCTGTAGAGCGACGGGAGCGCGAACAGCTTCAGGAAGACGAGTCCTGCCGGCGTTGCACAGGGGATGTCAGCCCGACCGGAAATGCGGCCCGTCGACACGTACCGTCTCCGGAACTCCCGGAAGAGCCGGTTCCTCGTCAAAAGAACATCGACGCGGACCCCATCGAACACCGCGTTCGCGAAGTCTCGATCCTGGGTGAGGATCTCGAGTTCCGGCAGCCGCCGAAGTTCGGAGACCGCCATCACCAGATCCACGTCCTGGGTGTTCCGGCCCTCCACGTATTGGAGCATTGCCAGGCCGCCGACGAGGACATAGTCGATCTTGCGCTCGGCAAGCATGTCGAACAGGCGGTTGGCTACGCTATACAGCGAACCGTAAGACGCCGGGTCCTCCACCAACCAGCGGAGTGTGCCGAAGCGGGCTGCCTCAAGCACCGCAGGGATGTCGACCTCGTGGGGCGTTGCGCTTGCTGGTTCGCTCACCCATCCATTGTACCAGCGAGGGAACGGGGAATGCGTCTGGCGACTGGCGTCTACCCGCCGGCAGCTGCGGCTGCTTCCAGGACTGGCGCGGTGCTGCGATCGAGAAGCGCGATCGCACTCGGAGCGAGCTCCCGGCAGGCGCCGCAACGCACGCAGAGCGCATCGTCGATGCGGTAGCGCCCCTCTTCTTCGAGGACGGCGCCGGTAGGGCAGATCTCCTTCGCGGCGGGGAGCGCCGCATCGCCCTGGGCCTCGACACGGTACTCGACGAGCCCGGGGCAGACCTTCGCGCGGCACCGTTTCTCCTCGATGTGCTCGATCCATTCGGCGTGGAAGGCCTTCAACGCGGTCTTAATCGTCGTCATCGCGAACTGACCGTGGAAGCAGTTCGACGAAACCATCCAGCGCACGAGGCCTTCGAGACGCTCGATGTCGCCGTCGTGCCCGCCCCCGGACTGGATGCGGCGCAGAACCTCCACAGCGCGCTGAGTGCCGCCCCGGCAGGTTGTGCAGCGGCCACAGCTCTCGTCCTCGGCGAACGAGAGGAAGTAGCGGCAGAAATCGACTACGCAGGTTGATTCATCGAAGAAGACGATCCCGCCGCCACCGAGGAAGAGCCCGCGCTCGCGAAACGGGTCGAGCGTCAGCGTGATGTCGAGGTCATCGGCGTTGACCAGGCCGGAAAGCGGACCTCCTGGCTGAAACCCCTTGATCGGCCGGTCGCTGATCGGGCCGCCACAGTACTGCATCATCACGTTGCGCACCTTCGGGCCGAAGGGGACCTCGATGCAGCAGGCCTGCTTGATTGCCCCGGAGAAGGTGAACATTTTCGTGCCCTTCTCCTTTGCGTCGCTCACCGCGCTCCACGAGGCCGCGCCCCTGCGCAAGATCAGGGGCGCGTTGGCGTAGGACTCGACGTTATTCACGTTTGTCGGTTTGTTCCAGAGACCGGCCTGGGCCGGGAACGGCGGCTTGATCCGCGGCATGCCGCGGTAGCTGTCGATCGAGTTGATCAGGCCCGTCTCTTCGCCACAGACATAGGCTCCGGCGCCCTTGAAGATGATGATGTCGAAGCTCCTGCCGGTGCCGAGGATGTCGCCACCAAGAAGGCCTTTCGCGTACGCCTGGTCGACGGCCCGTTGCATGCGGTCGAAGGCCAGCGGGTACTCATAGCGCACGTAGACGTAGCCCGCCTGTGCGTTGGCGGCGAGCGCCGCAATCAGCATCCCTTCGACGATGAGATGAGGATCCCCTTCCATGAGGACGCGATTCACCCATGCCCCGGGGTCACCTTCGTCGGCGTTGCAGACCAGGTAGCGAGGCTCTGCGGTGGCGGTGCGCAGGAAGTCCCACTTGCGCCCGGCAGGAAAACCAGCGCCGGCGCGGCCGCCCAGGCCGCTGTCCAGCACTTCCTTGACGATCGCCTCGGCGTCCATCTCGAGCGCGCGGCCAAATCCGTCATATCCACCATGGGCGAGGTAGTGGTCGATGTTCTCGGGGTCGGTGGTACCCAGGTTCTCCATCAGACGCCGCGTCTGCCCCTGCATCCAGGGATGGTCGGCAAGGAGGGGAATCTCGCTCGTCGGGTTGCCCTCGACCACGCCGAGGGCAAGCCCGGGCATGTCCCCACCTTCGACGACGGTTCGCTGCAGGAAATCTTCGACGCGCTCGGCGGTGACATTCGCGTAGAGGACGGTGCGAGTCCCCGCCGCCGTCCGGACCGTGAGCGTCGGCTCCATCCAACAGAACCCCCACGACCCGGTAATCGCCAGGTCGATGTCGAGGTTCTTTCGCGCAGCGACATCCTTGATCGCGGCAATAGTCCGCTCTGCCCCGCGCGCGATCGATGACGTGTCGTGGGTGACGGTGATGCGCACACGGCCACCGGCCTGCGTTGCCGCCCATGCCTTCTTTCCGTCGTCGATGATGGCCTGGAGACGGGCGTTCATTCGGCGGCCTTCACTTCACGCGCGAGCCGGATGGCATCAGCGACCGTGAGATTGCCCTTCACTTCGCCGTTGACCCAGACCTGCGGCGATTCGTGGCACGTGCCCACGCACTGACCGAGGTGGAGGCCGTAGCGGTTGTCATCGCTATGGCCTCCCAAGGGCAGCTCAAGCGTGTTTTCGAGCGCTTCGCGGATGCGTTCACCCCCGGCGAGGCGGCAGGCCGGACCGCTGCACCAGGCGATCTCCGTCTTCGGCGGCTGATGTGTGCGGAAGTCGGCGTAGAACGTGACCGTGCCGTAGACGAGTGCCGGGGTGGTATTGAGTTGCCGGGCCACCGCGTCGATTGCATCGCGGGAGATGTAGCCGTACGTCTCCTGGACCCTGTGCAGCGCGGGGAGCAGATGCCCCTTCCCCGGCTCATACGCGGCGACCAGATCCCGCAATTCCTGCACGGTCGGCTCTGCCGCCATCGCGTTCCCCCGCTTGTGAATTCGGGCACGAGTTTAGCGCGAATCCGGCGCTCACGCGACCGCGGCTATGTCTGCGAATCGGCTGCCACGGCAGCCGCAAGGCTATCCTCGTGCATGAGCGCCGCAACCTTCTCCCCCAGGAGCAGGCTGTAGTTCTGTCCCCGGTCCTCGGGGTAGATCTGGGTCGTGTTCGCCAGGTAGAGGCCATCGACGCCCGTACGCAGCTCAGGAATGGAGCGCGAGTAGTTCGTGGTGATCACCGGCTGGCCTCCCGGGTCCTTGAACAACCATTGCTGTTTCACCCACGAAGGGTCGAAAGCCGGGTTTATCCGGCGGATGCCATCGAGATAGCTCGCGAACACCGCCTCAGCATCCATTCCCAGCACGGGATGTCCCGGGGGCACATAGTTCGAGAGGTAGACAACGTGATTACCGCCATAGCGTTCCGCGGGGATGAAGTTCGTGTGTTCAACGCAGGCCACAAACGGGAGCTGGTCGGCGATGTTGAGCCAGTAGATGCCGCTCAGCGGCCGGTCGAGGGCCAGGATCAGGCACGTCGCCCACTGGTAGCGGACGCTGTCGAGTACCTGCACGTACTCGGCCGGGAGGGCGGGTGCGATCTTCTTCGTGATGATGTTGGGGGTGGTCAGCAGCACCTGGTCGAACGCGTGGATCTGTCCCCCGGCGCGAATGCCGCGGACCGAACCACCTTCGACCACGACCTCGTCGACCGGGGAATCGAGATGGATGACGCCGCCGCGCGCCTCCACGCTGTCCGCCAGGGCGCGGATGTAGGCCATGAACGACCCTTCCAGGTACCCGAGTTGCTCCTTCAGGCCAGCACCCTTGCTGCGCGAGGCGAAACGAAGATAGACCTTGCCCCAGAGCCACGTCATGCCCACAGTGTCCGCCTGATCGGCGAACTTGCCCCGCAAGAGCGGCCCCCAGACGGCCGCAAACGCCTTCCGCCCCACGGCGCGTTCCATCCATTGGCGAGCCGTAACGTCCTCGTACTTGCGCCAATTGTGCTGACGCCGGAGCCAGAGGGCGGCAAACCCGAGCCGGACCCGGCTCAGCAGGGGAATGGCGGTGAAACGCAGGAGGTCCCAAGGCGTCACGAACGGGTAGATGCGGCCGTGGCGGAGGATGCCGACCTTCGAATCGACCCAGCGCATGCGCCCGCCCAAACCGAGTTCTTCGACGTAGCGGACAACGGTCGTGTCATTGGTGAAGATGTGGTGGTAGAAGCACTCGATCGGCTCGCCGCCGACGTCGAAGGTCACTACCTGGCCCCCGACGTCGTTCCGTCCTTCGAAAATGGTCACTGAGTGGCCCTGTTTCTGGAGCGCCCGCGCAGCGGCAAGCCCGGCGACCCCCGCGCCGACTATCGCGACTTTCACGAGGCAACCGGCTCCTTCTCAACGTCCTCCACTTCGACCCGGGTGATCCGTCCAAACGAGATGCCGAAACTCCACAGTAGGAAGAGCCCGAGGACGGTGGTGGGGATCAAGATGATCGCGTGAGCGACAATTGAGTAAGCGCCCGCCACGCTGTCGCTCACCCCCGCGCCCACGAGCACGAGCTTGGCCGCCCATTCGAAGGGGCCAGTTCCGCCGAAGAATGTGGGGACGATGATGGCCAGGTTCGCAGCTGCCAGCAGCAGAGCGTAGTGGCCAAAGCCAACGCCGAGATCGAACCCTTGCCCGACGACCGCGTAGCAGCCGGCCTCGATGGTCCAGGCGAGCATGCTGAAGAACACGACGGCCAGCAACGGGCGCCATTCGTGAACAGAACGCAAGCTCACTGCAAGCTGGTCTGCGACTTGCTCGGCCCGGTGTTCCAATCGCTCCGGGAGGAAGCGCAGGAAGAGGCGCATGACACGCTTGGCGCGCTCCTCCGAGAGCGTGATGACGTAGAAGAGGGTAACCGCAACCGCGAAGAGCGCACTCGACGCCACCGCGATCACGCGGAGACGGCTGTCTTCGAAGCCGACGAAGGCGCCGGCGATCAGGAGCATGAAGACGAGCGTGAGACCGTCGAACAACCGCTCGACGGCGATCGTGCCAAACGTGCCCAGCTTCGAAATGTGCTCACGGTCGCCGAGGACGTACGCCCTGACCACCTCGCCGGCACGGGCGGGGAGGAGATTGTTCGCCATGTACCCGATGATGGCGTAGGGGAACAGCCGTGCGGGGCTCATCGGCGCGACCGGGCGAATGAGCACTGACCATCGAGCGCAGCGCGCGCTGATCGCAACGAAGAGCACCCCCGTCGCCGGGATGAGGTACACGTAGTTCGCCTCTCGAAGCGCATCGGCGAGTTCGGACGGGTGCGTCGCTCGGAGGAAGAGGGCGATCAGGATCGCGCTGATCGCGAACCCTGCCCA
>Ga0172368_10007194_pt1 | contig 11727 bp, 10 predicted proteins | sample Lak11m_FD_114540 | JGI IMG/M metagenome (GOLD analysis project Ga0172368, IMG submission 114540) | Freshwater microbial communities from Kabuno Bay, South-Kivu, Congo - kab_022012_11m | ecosystem: Environmental > Aquatic > Freshwater > Lake | place: Democratic Republic of the Congo: South-Kivu...
CTGGCAATCTGCCACGGTGGAGATTTTCCATCAGGCGCGTGAGTGGCGCGCAAGCGGACTGCCCGTGGGTTACACGGTGGATGCTGGCGCGAATGTCCATGTGATCTGTTTAAGCGAATATGCCAAAGAAGTAGAAAGACGATTGCGCGAAATACCCGGCGTGAGCAATGTGCTGGTCGCAGGAGTCGGCGGCGCGGCGAAGATCGTTTGAAAAGTCTGCGGGGAAGAAACTGTCTTTCGAAACAGGCGCAGCCATCGGCCTGGAAAGAAGCGGGCAATTTATCTAATAAATCTTTAACTAAGTCAAATCCATTTGAAGATATAATCTTCATCGTCGTTAAATTCAGACAAAGGATAAAAAATGGTACCGGACTTTGTATCTTTAATCGTATTTTTGCTGGCTTTGGGCGGAATGATCTTTGTGCATGAACTGGGGCACTTCATTGCATCGCGCTGGGCGGGGGTGGAAGTGGAAGAGTTTGGCTTTGGTCTGCCTTCCTATAAACTTGCAACTCTCTTCACGTGGAAAGGAACTGAATTCACAGTTCATGCCTTGCCGCTTGGCGGGTTTATTCGCCCGAAAGGCGAGAACGACCCCAGCATCCCCGGCGGACTCGCCGCAGCCAGCCCGTGGAAAAGATTGGTCGTGTTATTCGCAGGGCCATTAATGAACTTGCTCACGGCCATCATCGTCTTCACCATGCTGATCGCATTTGAAGGAATGCCAGTACCGGGATCGGTGAAGATCGACGCCATTACGCAGAATTCCCCGGCAGAACAAGCCGGCATACAAAGCGGCGACATTCTGCTGTCAATTAACGGCCAGAGCGTGAGCGAGATCGACCCTGCGATCGCAGCCATTCAGACAAACCTCGACATGCCCGTTGAATTATTAATCGAACGCAACGGCGAACAGATCACATTAACCGCCACTCCATTGTCCAGCAGGTCAAAGAGCGAAGGCGCGCTCGGAGTTGGGCTGACCTATCCAACACGACCGGCGACATTTGTTGAAAGCATCTCCGGCGGATTTATGATGACCAGCATTCAAGCCGCCGCCATTGTGTACCTCCCTGTGGCGTTGATTCAAGGTGTGATCGCGCCCAAAGACGCGCGCTTCATCGGCTTCAAAGGCATCTTCGATTTATTCAACATCGCTGTCAACGAAGATGTGTCCACCCGTCAGGAAAATGTTCCAGCCCCTGAAAACCCGAGCACACCCGTTCCCCAACCCACCAACTGGACGCTCAACCTCATCGGCGTGCTCAGCATCTCGCTCGGCGTCATGAACCTCTTCCCCATTCCCGCGCTCGACGGCGGACGCATCCTCTTCACCCTGCCCGAAATTCTTTTCCGCAAACGCATTCCCACCCAATGGGAAAACGCGGTCAACGGCGTTGCCATGTTACTGCTGATCGGTCTCATGCTTTTTGTCAACGTGATGGATTTCGTCAACCCGGCAAAAATCGCCCTTCCATAAACCATGTCAGAAACAATTTCATTCCAATCCGTCCTCGATCACCTGCTTGAATCCAAAAAGGATATTCCGCAGGCGCATCTGGCTTTATATTCAGACCTCGACCCGAAGTCTTTGCGCCTTTTTTTGGATGTATGGCCCAGCGTCAAACCAACCCGCAAACTGCTCCTGCTCGATGCGCTTTTATCTCACTTCGACTCAGACAGCATTGTCTCATACGAGGAGATTGGCCGCGCATTATTGAACGACTCTGACGGGGAAGTCCGCGCGCGCGCCATTCGCCTGCTCGCCGAATCAGACGACCCGAAGCTTGTCGGCACATTGACCGGCATTCTCCTCAACGACGCTGAACTCGCTCCGCGCATGGATGCCGCGCTCCTGCTTGGTGAGTTCGTTCTACTTGGCGAATACGAATCCATCCAGGAAGAAATTCAGCGCGATGCAGAAAACGCCCTGATCACAGTAATCGGCAGCGAAGAAAACCCGTCCCTGCGCAAGCGCGCCCTTGAAGCGCTGGGATATTCCTCGCGTCCCGAGGTTGTTACCCTGATCGAGTCAGCTTTTCAGCGCGAAGACCCAACCTGGGTTGCCGCCGCCCTTCTCGCCATGGGGCGCTCCCATGATGAGCGCTGGAACGATGATGTGGTCGCCATGCTGCTCGATGAAGATCCGCACATACAGGCCGCCGCCGTTCAAGCCGCAGGCGAACTCGCCATTCCAGAAGCGGGTCCCATTTTGTTGAAAATACTCGAAGACGAAGAAGCGGATGATGATGTGATCACCGCCGCAATCTGGTCACTCTCGCAGATCGGCGGCGACGATGCGCGCATCTACCTGCTCAATTTGATCGAACAGGCTGAAGATGACGACCTGATCGAATATCTCGAAGATGCCCTTGAGAACCTGGATTTCACCGACGAGTTGAACAAGTTCGATCTGCTTTCGCTTGATGCAGATGATGAATTAGATGGAATAGACTTGGATGAGGAAGAAGAGGGCAAATAACCTTGCGTTTCAAATTAAACAAAAAGTCCCCGTGTCGGGAGGACTTTTTTGTGTGAGCTCGGCAGATTCGAATATCATCCCCCCTGCGGGGACACGCAACAAAACACAAAAAATCCTCCGTGTAGGAGGACTTTTTGTGAGCGCAGGGAGACTCGAATACCATCCCCTCTGCGGGGACACTCAACAAAACAAAAAAGCCCCCCGTGTAGGAGGACTTTTTTGTGAGCTCGGGGGGACTCGAACCCTCAACAAATGGCTTAAAAGGCCACTGCTCTGCCATTGAGCTACGAGCCCATTTATGGGCGGATTGCATTCTATCACGTGAAAATAAAGCCGTCAACGTAACAGCCTCAAAAACTTCCGAGTTCTTTCGTTGTCTCAAAAATGAAAGAACTCGGAAATTGTTTTTTTTACGATTTCACCAAAGTGAACTTATCTTTTCCAATTCGGTAGTTGCCGTTATGTTTCAAAACTTTTTCAACCAACGCTTCGGGGATATCCACATACGTGAATTTATCTTCGATGCGGATCTTGCCAATGGAACTGCCGGGAATATCAGCGTGATGCGCAATCGTGCCGACAATGTCATTTGGGCGCACGCCGTTTTCCCTGCCTTTATTCAATTTCAAGCGCACCATGCCTGCTTCATGAGATATTCTTTTATTTCCAGCATCGCGGTCACTGCGACGACCATCACGACCCTGCGGTTTGCCGCGTCCATAATCACGATCTCGGTCGCCGCGATAAGAGGGGCGACTCTCAGCCACCACTTCCGCAACATTTGCAACGGGACGTTGTTTTTCGGAAGAACGTGCCAGCTTCAAAGCCGCAGCAGCGAGTTCCATTGGGTCATTGCCTTCTTCCACCAAACGCGCAACGAGTTCGCGCTCGCGCTGATACCGTCCACGGCCAAGCCAGATCTTCATCTGCTCCAAAACTTGATTCTCACGATGCTGCATGATGTCCGCCGAGGTGGGCAGTTTTGCAAGAGTCAACGCCTGTTTGGTCATGTGTTCGATCTCGCGCAGGCGGCGTTTTTCGCGCGGCGAAAATAACGAAATGGCAATACCCGTCTTGCCGGCGCGCCCCGTGCGCCCAATCCGATGGACGTACACTTCAGCATCATCGGGCAATTGATAATTGAAGACATGCGAAATATTATCAATATCCAAACCACGCGCGGCAACATCCGTGGCGACCAAAACTTTAATTTGACCAGCGCGGAATCTGCCGAGGATCTGCTCGCGCGCATTCTGCTCGAGATCGCCATTCAAGGCTTCGGCGGGGAATCCGCGCGCAGAGAGTTGACTCGCCAACTGGCCTGTTTCCACACGGGTGCGGACGAATATCAACGCGCTGGTAATTGGTTCTATTTCAAAGAGGTTGGTCAGCGCCGCGAGTTTGTCGCCTTCATGCACAAGGTAGTAACGCTGTTCAATGGCCGACACGGTCAGAGTCGCTTTTTTAATGGTGACAGATTTCGGGTCACGCATGAAGCGGTCTGCGAGGGAGCGAATGCGCGCGGGCAGAGTCGCGCTAAAGAGCGCAGTCTGTCTGGAGGAAGGAGTCGCCGAAAGGATTTCCTCCACAGGCTCGATGAAACCCATGTTGAGCATTTCGTCGGCTTCATCCAGCACAACGGATTTGATCATGCTCAAATCCAAAACTTTGCGTTCAAGCAAATCAATGATGCGGCCTGGTGTGCCGACGACGACATCCACACCGCGTTTGAGCTGATTGATCTGCGGACCATAAGGCTGCCCGCCATAGACTGCGAGCACGCGCGCCTTGAGGTGCTTGCCATACTGCTCCATGGCAGCGGCGACTTGAACTGCAAGCTCACGCGTAGGCGCAAGCACAAGCGCCTGCGGCAGTCGTTGATGTATGTAATTATGAAGAATGGGGAGTGCGAAGGCGGCTGTTTTGCCTGTGCCTGTTTGGGCTTGACCAATCACGTCCACGCCGGTCAGCATGAGGGGGATCATGCCTTCCTGAATTGCGGTCGGCGTGACATAGCCAAGTTCGGTAACGGCCTGCTCCAGTTCAGGGCGCAGATTTAGAGAGGCAAATTCGGTTGTCATTGTTTTCCTTTTGTCGTTGCGAGGAAGGCTTTAGCCTGACGAAGCAACCTCAGCTATTTGAGGTTGCTTCGCCGCTTCGCGGCTCGCAATGACGTGATGCGGGAATGTTTCAATGACTCCGTTCAACTTACTTCTTGCCAACAAAGTTTACTTTTGCAAGTAAACCCGCCCAACAAAAAAGCCCGACCAAACTTCATCGGGCTTACAGTTCAGAGTGACCAAAACAATTTCCCAAAAAATATGCTCTCCATTGAGAGCGGACGATAGTTTACCACAGAAATTTTGGATTCTGTAAAATTTGGAATGAGAGATTTTACATCGTCATCAAGACGATGGCCGCCAAAGCTGAACCAACGCCAATCCATTGATTGCGGGTCAGACGCTCTTTGAGGAATATCCATGCCAGCATGACGGTTGCTCCGGGGAAAAGCGAGCTCAATACCGCGGCAACATCCAAACGGCCGGCCTGCCCTGCAAGGATGAAAAAGACATTGCCTGAAACATCCAGCACCCCATTGATGGCCAGCATCGGCCACGCGGACGCATCCTCCACTTTCCACGAGGCGCGGGTAACGAGCATGTAAACCGTAATGAGGATCATTCCTCCGCTGCGCGAAGCGACCATCGGCCAGACCGTCGCGCCAGTACTGGTGGCTTCGTGCATGAGGACAAAGTACGAGCCGAATCCAAGGCCTGCAAGCAGAGGCAGCCGCAAGTCGGAGAGATGCGTAAAAAGATCCGTCACGCCGCCTTCACCTTGAGAGATCATCCACACTGCAAAGAGGGCGAATCCAAAACCAATGACGGTCAGGGTTTGGGGAATCCCTTCCTTGAAAATGCCAACCAAAACGGGAAGGGATGCGGCCAGTAAAGCGGAGACGGGCGTGGCGATACTCATCAGGCCGAGAGTCATGGAATGATATAAAAGCATCAAGCCGATCGTGCCAAGCGCGCCTGCCAGCATTGCAAGCAGCCACACTCTGCGCACTGGAAGAGACTCGCCTGAAACCCACACGACCACCAAAAGCAGGATGACGCCGATCACCTCGCTGTAAAAAACTGCGCGATACGCGCCTGTTTTGCGCGAGGCCAGCCCGCCAGTGAAATCACCCGCACCCCAACCGAGCGCGGCTCCGAGACCAAATAATATGGATTGCAATGAATACCTTCCCTGTGATATGGACGGTAGACCGAAGACGATGGTCAATGATCTATCGTCTATCATTGGCTTTTGCTCTTTCCAACACCTTGCGCGCATTCTTGACCAACGGCATGTCGATCATCCTGCCGTCCAAAGAGTACGCGCCTTTGCCTTCTTTTTGACTGGCTTCAAAAGTTTCGACAATACGGCGCGCCTCTGCCACAATCGCATCGGACGGAGTGAACGCCTCTTGCGTGACCTGAACCTGATTCGGGTGAATGATCTGTTTCCCGCTGAAACCGAATCCTGCTCCCTGCTGCGCTTCGACGCGCAGTCCATCCACATCCTTAAAATCAATGTAGACGATGTCTATCGCTTGCAGGCCAAACGCCGCGCAAGCCGCAACCACCGCCTGCCGCGCATAAAGCAATTCGACTGCATCTTTCGTCCGTGTTGCTCCGATGGATGCGGCAAAGTCTTCTCCGCCAAAGATGATCGCGTCCAAACGCGGGTGTTCCGCGATCTCTTTGAGATTCAAAATCCCTTTGGCAGTTTCCACGCCGACCAGAATCCGAATCGAATTAATCTGCCAGCCAAACTTCAATTCTGCGGCTTCGATGATTCTGTCTGCCCATTCCACCTGCTTGAAGGATTCAACTTTTGGAATCACAATCCCGTCTGGATGAAACGGAAGGACAGCATCAATATCATCCTGTTCCCAGCCCGAACCGACCGAATTGATGCGCGCAAGTTTTTCGCTCGCGCCAAAATCCAATTCCTGTAATGCCTTCGCAATTGTGACTCGCGCCTCGGCTTTTTTGTTGACCGCCGTCCCGTCCTCCATGTCCATGCAAATGGAATCAACCCCGAGCGTGACGGACTTCGCGATCATTTTCCAGTTATCACCGGGCATGTAAAGCAGCGCGCGCCGTGAATGCATTATTTGCCTTTCACCCTTGTTAATTTCGCTTCGGTGGCTTTGGCTTCCATGCCATCGGGCATGATGTTATAGGCAGTGATTGTCAGATGGTCTGAGTCTGTCAGTTCCACTTCGGTGCGCCAACCCCAATCGGGTCCGCCGCCGGGGTCGGGATAACTGCCGAGGACGGAGAATCCATTCCCGGCAGCCGCGCCAGCGCAAAACATGATGGCGGTGTTATTATGGAAACTATCCACCCAACTGGCTTCGTAACGATCGACCTGTGTGTTGTAGCCAAAGGTGAACATGCCGTGTTGCGGCTCGCCTTCGATGGAACCCTGATAAAGATAAAGGGCGAAGCGGCCTTCAAGCAAAAGTTGAATTGTTCCCACCACAGGGGATTCATCTGCTAATTTTCCCGGCTCCAGCCAAAGTTTGGAAATACCCTTCCAATTTCCAGCAAGCTGGGCGAGGAAGTGATGCGGACTGTCTGCAAGTTTTGAATTTTCAAAATTCATTTTTGTATCCTCCGGGTTAAGGCTTCATCTCGTACGCGTCTTTCAGCGAGTATACCGAGTTTTGCCAAACCCGTTCAAAACGCGCCAGGTCCACCACGGGCTTGCGGATCATCTTCAGGCACAAATCCATTTGTTGGGGCGTGGCGCTGGGTTTGCTGTAGAGTTGAAGCGCGTACTTGGAGAAGTCGCGCACCATAAAGTCAAAGATTTGGTCAACGGTATCATCCTCCACTTGATAGAGACGCGCGTTTTCGAGAATGAGTTGACCGTAGACGACCAGCGTAAACAGTTCGCCCAAAGCGAGCAGGAAGTCCGTATCTTTTTGCTGGACCTCGTTCGGGGTCGCGGTGGCGAGGAAGATTTTCAGCGTCTCGATCTGCTCGCGGAAGAGACGGATGTTCTGCAAATCATAAAGTCCATAAGCGAGGTTGTAATCGTGGAATTGGATTTTGCCCAGGCCCTTCGTCGCTCCCTGATTGAAAAGGAAATCATCGTTGGCGGCTTCACTGCGCGTCAGCACGGGCGGATACTCGCCAGGCATGAAGAAGTAATTCGCCATGAACTTGACGATGAGCGCGATGTTGACGTGTACCGTCCCTTCGAGTTTGGGCAGGGCGCGGATGTCGCGTGCGGCCATCTCGAAGTACATGTCACGCTCGAAACCTTTCGCGGCGATGACGTCCCACAGCAGGTTGATGACTTCCTCGCCTTGGGTGGTCACTTTCATTTTCACGGTCGGATTGTAGAGCAGGTAGCGGCGGTCATCGGGTGAGGCGGCGCGCAGATAGTCAGCGGCGCGCAGGGCGAAGAGTTTCATCGCCACGAGGCGGGCGTAGGCGTCGGTGAACATGCCGCGCACGTGGGGAAAGTCGGTAACGGCGAACCCGTACAGGCGTCGGTATGACGCGTGATGAATCGCCTCGTAAAACGCGTGGGTGCAGATTCCAATCGAAGCCCAGCCGAGATTATATTTCCCGATGTTGACCGTGTTCAGCGCGGCGTCCCACGCGTTTTGTCCGCGATGCAAAATGTCCGCTTCGGTGACGGGATAATCTTTCAGCGCGAAGTTGGCGACGTAGGATTGGCTGTCGGTGACGTTCTTGATGAGGTTGTAGTTGCGGTGACGATAATCGGCGGCGAAGAAAACGTACTCGCCCGTGTCGGCGAACTTGCCGAAGGTAGAGACCATCGGCGCGACGTTGCCGTTGCCGATGTAATATTTTTCGCCGTTGGCGAGGAAAGCGCCGTCGGGTTGAGGGGTGAGAGTCATGTCGGTAGAGTAGATGTCCGCGCCGTGCTGACGTTCGGACAAACCGAAGGCGAAGACTTCGCCCTCGCGGAGGAGTTGCGCGGCTTTGCGTTTGAGCGCCTCGTTCGCGGACATCCAAATGGGTCCCAGCCCGAGGATGGACACCTGCCACGTGTACCAATATGCCAAGCCGTAGAAGCCGAGAATTTCGTTGAACTCGCAGTTGCGCCACGTGTCCCAGCGGGAGTCCGCGCCGCCGTAGGGAGTCGGCGTGAGGAGCGTCGCGAAGAGTTTTTCTTTTTTCTGGAAGTCGAGGAAGTCCGCGTACCAGACGCGCTTGCGGTCGTCTTCTTTGACGCGGGCATTGCCTTTTGATTCAAAAAATGCGATGGTTTTCAACATGATTTGACGAGACACGTCGTCAGGGTAAAAGCGGGAGGGGGAGTTGGGGTTGAAGAGGATCATGAGAATCTCCGTGAAAACTAGGCTTGATATTCGCCCGCGCGTTCACGCAGGAACGACCGTTTTTCGCGTTCCAGTTCTGCCTGCAATTCTTCCTCGCTTGGCAAAACCAGACGATACTTTGATGCAAATATCTGATCGCTATCTTTCAGCGCTGAATATTTCACGACGGTTTCATCCTTGTTCGTGCAAAGGATGACGCCGATGGTGGGATTATCCCCCTCCGTGCGCTTGAGATCATCGTACAGGCGAATGTACATGTCCATTTGCCCGATGTCCTGGTGAACTAATTTGTCCACCTTCAAGTCAATCAACACAAAACACTTGAGGATGAAATTGTAGAAAACGAGGTCAATGTAGAAATGGGACGTCTCAGTGCTGACGCGCACTTGCCTGCCCACAAATGAAAATCCCCTGCCGAGTTCCAAAAGAGACTTCTGGAGTTTGGTGATGATGGCTGTTTCCGTCTCCGCTTCGGAAATGGAAGCATCTTCGGGAAGTCCCAAAAATTCCAGGACAAACGGGTCTTTGATGAAGTCGGTTGGACTGTGTTTCTCGAATTGCGACTCCTTTGTCAGCGCGGATTTTTTATCCTGCGAGGATAGAAGACGTTCATAATAAAGGGTGTGAATGTTGCGTTCAAGAACACGGACACTCCAGCCTTGTTCGGATGCTTCCTTCAAATAATATTCGCGGGCTTTAGGATTCTCCACGCGCATAATCAGGCGGCAGTGGCTCCAGGTCAATTTGCTACACAGTGTGTAGCAAATCTCGGAATCGGGAAAGGTCAGGTAAAACTGGCGGAAACTCCGCAAATTTGCCGCTGAAAACCCATGACCGAATTCCTCGGTCAACGCTTTGGAAAGGGATACGAGCAACTGTTTCCCATATTTCGCGCGCCCCTTGCCCTGCTGTTCCTCCTTGACGATACGCCTGCCGATCTGCCAGTAGGCTTCCACCATCGCGAAGTTGACCGCCGCGTAGGATTTTGTGCGCGCCGTGTGTAAAATCTGCTGAATGTCGGTGACGAGAGATTTTGCAGTCATGGGCTGATTATACCCGTCCCAATTTTCATGTTGCCTCCCCGCCATTTTCCATTACAATCGCACCATTCCCAACAAAGGAGGTTCGCTGATGAGACCCGTGTACGCAATCTCAGGCGGGGTTTCCAAGTTCGCCAAAGCCCGCCCCGACAAGACCTTCCAGGCCGTTATCAAAGAGGCATACGATTATGCCATTCAGGATATTGGACTGGACTTCCCGACCTTCACCAAAATCGTGGACGGTTCGGTGTCATCCTATTTTTCGGATCACTTCGCCCGCCAGTTGATGGCTGGCATCATGGCGCAGGACTACCTCGGGCTTTGCCCCAAGCCCAGTCACCGCGTGGAGGGCGGCGGAGCGACGGGCGGCATCTGCTTCCAGGAAGCGTGGAAGAACGTCGCTTCGGGTCACATGGACGTGTGTGTGGCGTACGGCTTCGAGACCATGTCCCACGTGGAGACGTGGAAAGGAAATGAATTCATCGCGTTAGCCTCCGACATCTCGTTCGATTATCCTGTCGGAGGTTTTTATTCGGGCTACTACGCCATGATGGTGACGCGCCACATGAAGGAATTTGGCACCACGCCCGAACAACTGGCGCACGTCAGCGTGAAGAACTACACCAACGCGCTCTACAATTCCTACGCCCAGAAGAGTCAGCGGATTTCGATTCAGGACGTCCGCAACTCGCCGATGGTGGCGTGGCCGCTCACCCGCCTCGACATCTGCGTGATGTCTGACGGCGCGGCGGCGACCGTCCTCTGCTCGGAAGAGGGACTCAAAAAACTGGAAGCCGCGGGCGCGAAGATCGCGCGTCCGCTCGTCAAAGTGACGGGCATCGGGCGCGGCACCGACATGATGCGTATGGCTGACCGTCCGCATTTCGATTACGAAACCTTCATGCGCGATTACGCCACGCCGCAGGAACAATCCTCGGACGAGACACGCAAGTATTACAAAAACCTTTGGGATCACGGCGCGCGCTATCCTGGAGTCCACTCGTTTCGCGCGGGACGCACGGCGGGCAACATGGCGTACAAACAGGCGGGCGTCTCCGACCCGCTGCATGAACTGGATTTCGTGGAACTGCACGACGCCTACACTTCGTCCGAAGTTCAAACCTACGAAGACATGGGCTTGTGCCGCTACGGCGAGGGCGGACCGTTCGCGGCTTCGGGCAAGGCTTTCCTGCCCAACGTGGACTACGGCTTGAAGTTGAAGGAGAAGTCCGAATGCGCGGTCAACCCGTCGGGCGGACTGATCGCGTGCGGACATCCTGTCGGCGCGACGGGACTCATGCAGGCGGTCTTCGCGGTGTGGCAACTTCAGGGGGCGGTGAAAAAACATTTTGGCAAAGACCAACTCCAGGTCAGGAATGCGAAGCGGGGCGCGATCCACAGTCACGCGGGAACGGGCACGTACGTCTCCATTTCCGTTTTGGAACGGGAGGGTTAAGTCATGGCTAAGTTACCTACTCAAAAAGAAGAAACCCTCGGCGGTTACATCGTCCACGGAATTCCGTTTCCCATCGGCTCGGACGAGGAGTCTTTGGAATTTCTCAAACGCATGGCGCCGATTCAGATCGAGCAGGAATATAAGATTACCTACCTGCATTCCTACGGACAGGACAGCCCGTGGTTCGCGGCGCTGACGAACAAGCGACTCATCGCTTCGCGCGACGCTCAAAGCGGATACACCACCGCCAACCCGCGCGGCGCCGACATGTTCTCGGGCGCGGAGACCAAGCGGATCGACATCACGAATGCTCCCGCGAAGGTGCACGCCTTCACCGTCTGTTACTTTGGCTCGGAGGAGTTCCTGCCCGATTGTC
>Ga0172368_10007195_pt1 | contig 11726 bp, 9 predicted proteins | sample Lak11m_FD_114540 | JGI IMG/M metagenome (GOLD analysis project Ga0172368, IMG submission 114540) | Freshwater microbial communities from Kabuno Bay, South-Kivu, Congo - kab_022012_11m | ecosystem: Environmental > Aquatic > Freshwater > Lake | place: Democratic Republic of the Congo: South-Kivu...
AATCAAATCACTTTTCTTTATTTGATATTTTTTTCATTAGCTTTAACCACTTTTCAAAAGCTTTGAGAGTTTCTATATTATTTTTACCTTGCAATATGCTTATTTTTTTAATAGTATCATTTTCTGTAATATTTTCTAACTTTGCTAAAAACTCAAGGATTTTTTTTATAACATTATCATTTGATAAGAAATTTTCTAAATCTGCTATTTCTTCTTCAGTAAAATTTTCGCTTCCATCTTTTCAAAGTAATTGCATTTTAGAAAAAAGTTTTTTTATTTCATTTTTGTCAAAAGACATTCAGCACCATTCATTATTCTCAATTAAATCAAGAATAATATCTACTCATTTTAAAAAATCGGCTGACTTTATTAACATTCTTATATTTAAACAAGTTTTAGTTGGCGAAAAATCTTGTGTTTCTGATCAATTCATATTTATTATATTAAAAATTAAAATTTATATTTTTGTAAACATTATAATAAATATATTTTAGTATTTGTCAAAAACTTTTTCTAAAAATTATCTTCTTCCCATAAAATAGTCTTTTTTTTCTTTGTCTAATTTTTCAAGTGAATACCTGAGCATTGTTCTTGGCATAATTTTGTGATGTTTTTCTAAAAAATTGATGAGTATTTTTTCATCTCTTTTTCAAATTTCCCTAAGCATCCAGCCACAAGCTTTTTGTATCAAATCATTTTTATCTGCGAGAAGAAGCTCACAAATTTTTATTGTATCATCAAAAGAATTTTCCTTTATAAAAGCAAAAGTAGATATAATAGCAATTCTTTTTATCCAAAGATTTTGAGATTTTGTATATTCATAAAGGAGAGAAATATTCCCATTTTTCTTTAAAAAATCTCCTATCACATAGGGAACAAAAGTATCTACCAAATCCCAATTATTTATGCTGGAAATATTTTTTAAGCTGAGTTCAAAAAAATATTTTTTTTCGGTTTCAGTTTTTCACTCTTCATAATTGAGGCGAATAATCGAAAGGGCAAGAAATCGCTGTTCATGAATATTTGATTGAAGGAATTTTTCTAAATCACTTTCTAGTAAATTCTTATATTTTTTAGCAAGTTTTCTCAGAGTTGGAACGGTAATTCACAAAAAAATATCTCATTCCCCATATTCTCAGACTCAAGTTTTGAAAAATCTTTGAAGGATTTTTGCTTTGTCTTGGTCTTGAAAAATTTCAAGTTCATTAAGAAGATTTTGAAACATTTTTTAATCTTAAAAAATTATTTTTAAAAAGAAAGTCCCCAGTTTTTTGGATTATATTTTTCTTGTTTGAGTACAAAAGAAATTTGTTTTTGTATTTCTTGTATATCATCTTCATTGAGTGCTTCAAAATCTTTGTAAAATCCAGTTGATCTATCGGGAAGATTGACAGATTCTTGGTATGGTTGGTATTTTGCATTTTCTGCTCGACCATATATGTGTATATGAAAGTAAGGTTCTTTTCCAGATTTAAAAGCCCAGTTTCCCATATCTTGATAATTGAGACGAACAATTTTTATTCAACGATTATTCATTGCTATTTCAAAAGCTTCTCCAATAATCATAGTAAGTCTTATAAACTCTATAGCAAGAGTAGGACTCATTTCTGTTCTATTTTTTATAGGAATTTTTGGAAATATTTTTATATGTCCACCATCAGTTCTTGTAATATGTGGAGTTTCAAAACTTTCTACCAAAAAATTTTTTGTTTCATAAATATAAGCCATATTTTTTAATCTTAAAAAATTATTTTTTATATGATATTCATAGAATAAAAGGGAAAAATTTGTTGACGAGAAATATAATAGGAACAAGAAATAGTATCGTAAGAAAAAATTGAGTCAATCAAAATAAGTATGTTCTTTCGTATGAGAGAAGTCAAAAAGAGAGGAAAAAAATATTTTTTTGTATCAGGATTTTTATCCATTCAAACCCAAGAATGATGATAGAATTTTTTCAGAAAAAAGACAAAATCTTGTTTTCTCAGATAAGTTTAGAAATTATAAGAAATGTAGTAAATCAAAGCAAGGCATCAAGCAAAAAGAAGGCATAATTTCCATAATCATTGGTAGAAATATTGGTTGGGTTTACAAATAAAATATGGATTCAAAAAATAAGTATAAGGATCAAAATATATCTGTAATCTATCTTGTTAGCAAAATTTTTTATCTGCTTTTTAAAAATATTTCCAAAGGCATAAAAAAGCATAACCATAAGCCCTATTTCAAGTCCCCACGGAAATCTAAAATTTGTAGATCTACTTTCTATATAGATAAGCAAAGAAATAACGATAACTGAAAAAATCTTCCATTTTTTTGATTGTATCATTTTATTGATGACAAAATAATAGATACTGGTGACAAATAAAGCAGGAAGAAACCAAGTTGATATATTTGAAATATTAAATCATCCAGTATTATTTATATATCAGCCATTATCTCCGAGATAATCTCCATACAATACTCCGACAAGAAAATCTCGTATACTCGTTCAGCTAAATTCTCAAAGAAGTTTATTTATAGCGAAAAAGATGATATTAAAAAAGAAAAATGGGACAACAAGTCTCAAAAATTTATTTTTGAAAAATTTTGTAAAATCAGTGTGTTTATCTTCACTAAACAAAAATCACGAAATGATAAAAAATAATGCCACATGAAAAGAAAAAAGGTATTTTGTCAGAGGATTTCCCAAAGGCAAACCACAATGCCCAAGGACGATGAGCAGTATTCCTATTCATTTCAGGTTGTCTATCCAGTTTATTCTCATAGTAAGAAATATTAAAAATTAGGAATTTCATTATAAATTTTTCATCCTAACAATTTTCAATTTTTCTTTTTATTTACTCATCCCCATTGTTTAAAAAAGAATGGGATTTTTTGTTTTTCACACTGCTCTTTTATATCTAACACCCAATCTTCTTTTATAGTTCTCGCTCAAAATCAAGATTCTCATCATACAATAACCCAGTTTATTCAATCTAAATCTAAATTTGGTAAATCGCTTAATAGTGGTTCTAATGATAAAAATTTTGTTTTTGCTTTAGTTTTTCTTAAAAAGTCTATTCTATTGGTATATTTATTACTTTCAACAGTAACTCATAACCAAATATTTTCTCAAATATCAAGTTTAGAAACTATTTCAAGCATTTTTTCAGCTCTTTTTGTGACAACTTGAAAGATATGATGTTTTTCTTTGTTCATAATATCAAATACCTGTTTTACATAATCAAAAGGAATTTCATCATGAAATAAATCACTCATAGAATTTACAAATATAATTGATGGTTTTTTGATCTTTGATGGATAATTTAATGTGTCTGGATGTAAAGTTACTTTAAATCAATTCCTGTATTTAAATTGTCACATTAATTGTAACCTTCTTGCCATTCTTTCAGCATAACAATTTTTACATCAATCACTTATTTTACTGCATCAAGTGACAGGATTCCAAGTAAGTTGTGTCCATTCAATTTTAGATTTTTGAGTCATAATATTATTATTAAGGATTATATTTAATATAACATTTTATTTGATTCCAATTTGTATCTGCTATATATAAAGATCTTGTTGTTCATCAATTTACATATTCAATATTTAATTTTCACTTATTTTTTAGTTTATTTAATATTTCTTTTACATCATTTATTAACACTCAATTTATAGCAGTAAATTTAATTATTTCAACATTAGAGATTTTATCTGATTTTAACATATTTATTATACTTTCTTCAAAATCAGATAATTTTTTATTACATTTATTATCTAAAACTTTTTCTCAAAATAATGACATCTGATAATTTTCCTTTTTTTCTTCTTTTTTAATTTTTATATCTATTTTTCATATTCAAAAATCTCAAAGTTTTGAAGATACATTATTAAATTTAATAAGTCATAATAGATGACTAGAAATATAAAATAATGCATTTTTTCTTGATCAATCATCTAATATGACATATCTTATATAATCACTATTTAATTCTTTTCTCATTTTTGAAATAATTTCATCTCATAACTTATAAGTGTCTTTATCATAATGATTTCATACTCACTTTTCTGTAAAATCTTCTATAACTTTGCGAGTTTTATGGGTTTTATTTTCTAAGATATTTTTAGCATTTACAAATCTATGTAAATCCATAATAGGAGTAAAAAGTAATATTTCTGTATTTCACATAAAGAATAACTTTTTTATATCATCAAAAGAAACTGTAGAATAACTAAATTGATCTAAGAAAAAAAATTTAGGTATTTTTGTATTATTTAAAACATTCTTAATATTAATTAATATATCATTGAAATCTTTGTTTTCATATTTTATTTTAATATTTGAATTTACTGGATATCCTTTCAAATTTTCTTTTAATTGTTCAATATTGAATTTATCATTAAATAATATAAATACAGTTGGTGATAAATGTTTTTTTAACAAAGTTTTATCAGTTAATAATTTATCTAAAGTATCTATAAGCAATAAAGGGCTTCATTTTTCTTCTCAATTATATCAAGGTCAGCAAAATAAATCGGCAATAAATATTTTTCATTTTGCCATTAATAAAGTAATAGCAAATTTTTCAATGTATCAATTATATAATTCTAATTTTTGTTTAGTTATTTCAGGTTGTTTCTTATCAAAAAATTTTTTAGTATGTTTATCATTCATAATTTAAATTTTTGTAATCTAAAATTTTTTATCCAGTTTATAAATTATACATAATATATATCTTTATTTTAAAAAATCAAAAATAAATATATTTTTTTACTTTTTCAACAAATTTATAAAAACTAAACTATTCAAAGTTCTTTTTCTAACTTTCTACAAACTCCATCAAAATTTTCCATAATATCTTTATTGGTAAATCGCAAGACTTTTAATCAAAGTCATTCTAAAATCTGAGTTCTTTCCTCATCATAGGCAATTCAAGCTTCATCAAAATGAGTTTCTCAATCTATTTCAATTATGATTTTAAGCTTTGGAATATAAAAATCAACTATAAAATTTTGTATTTGTCTTTGTTTGTAGATTTTAATCCCCCGGCTTTCAGCCACCCCCTTGATAAGGGGGACTTTGTTAGTGCTGTTTTTCAAGTTTTTTTTAGTAGAAAAAATTTTTTCATTGTTATTCTGTAGATATCTTTCAGTAGGGAGAACTTTTTTATTGTCTTGTTCTGAGTCCCCCTTATTAAGGGGGATAGGGGGGATTTCTCCTATTTTTTTAAAGAAATCAAACCGCAATTTTTTCTCGGGCTTTGTCATTTGTCTTTGCAACTCTTTTGCTCTTGGTCTTAAATTTTTGTTGTAATCTAAAAATCTTTTCATATTAAAAAAATTAGTTTCCTATTAGTCCACATTAATAAGTTTTCAAAAACTCCCCCTACTTCGCTATCGCTCCGTTTCCCCCTCAATTAAGGGGGACTAAGGAGGAGCTAAAAAATCCTACTTCTTCAACAAATTTATAAAAACCTCACTTGGAAGACTTACTTTTCAGAATTGTTTCATTTTTTTCTTTCCTTCTTTTTGTTTATCAAGAAGTTTTCTTTTTCTTGAAATATCTCATCCATACAGTTTTGCCGTCACATCTTTTCTGAGAGCAGAAATATCCTCACGAGCAACAACTTTTCCTCCGACTGCTGCTTGAATTGCTATTGCAAAAAGAGCTTTTGGAACAACTTCTTTGAGTTTTTTTGTAATTTTTCCTCCTATATTTTGAGCTTGAGTTCTATGACACATCATACTGAGAGCTTCTACTTTTTCCCCAGCTATCAAAAAATCTAGCTTTACGAGGTCATCTTCTCTATATTTTAAAAATTCATAATTCATAGAAGCATATCCACTTGAGAGACTTTTGAGTTCATCATAAAAATCACTTATAAGCTCACTCATTGGAAGCTCATAACTAATCATAACTCTTTCTTCATCCAGAAATGCTTGATTGATAAAAATTCCTCTTCTTTCTTGAGAAAGTTTCATCAGATTTCCGACATATTCTTTGGGAGTAATAAGCTCACATTTTGAGATAGGTTCTTCTATCGAAACATACAGCTCTCTTTTTGGGAGATCTTCAGGATTTGATATAAAAAGAAAAGTAAAAACTCAGCTTCAAGAGTTTGAGTCCGGACTTTTAAAAAGTCCGGACTCTTTTTGTACTAACTCACTATGAAATCTATTATATTCTTCTCTTTTGTCTCCTATCATTTTTATTTTATAGGTTACTTGCGGTGAAGTGATAATGATATCCATATCAAATTCTCTGATAAGTCTTTCTCTTACAATATCAAGATGAAGAAGCCCAAGAAATCCACATCTATATCAATGTCCAAGAGCAGGACTTACTTCAGGTTCTACACTGAGAGCCGAATCATTGAGCATAAGTTTTTCTACAGCATCTACAAATTGCGGATATTCATCACTATTTATAGGGAATATTCATGCAAAGATAAAGGGAGTTACTTTTTTAAATCAAGGAATTGCTTGAGCATTTTCTACTTTGTCTTTTGGTCATTCTATATCCGCTGGTTTCCAAAGAGTATCTCATACTTTTGCTTCTCTGATCGATTTAAGTCCCGTTACGACATAGCCAATAGAACCTGTTTCTATCTTTTCACTTGCTTGGTATTTTGGAGCAAAGTATCCCACCTCAGTGACTTCTATTCTTTTTCCTGTATTGATAAAATAGAGAGTATCTCACTTTTTTACTTCTCCAGAAAATATTTTTATATAAGAAACAACTCCTCTATAGGTGTCATACTGACTATCAAAAACGAGAGCTTTGAGTTCTGCTTTTGGATTTATTGTAAGTCATTCTAAACTTGTGCGAGAATGTATTGAAAAATGAAGAATATCATTTCTTACATTTGTTCCCGAAGAAAGTCCATTTTCAAATACTTTTGGCATTTTTATTCTTTCTATTACAGCATCAAGAATACTTGAAACATTTTCTCAAGTTTTTGCACTTACAGGAATAATATCTTCTTTTTTACATCAAAGAAGATGGATAATTTCTTCCATTACTTTTTCTACATTTGCAGCAGGAAGATCGATTTTGTTGATAATCGGAATAATATCGAGGTCATTTTCTATTGCCATATAGACATTAGAAAGAGTTTGAGCTTCTATCCCTTGAGTTGCATCTACGACGAGAATTACTCATTCCACAGAAGCAAGACTACGAGAAACTTCATACTGAAAATCTACATGCCCCGGAGTGTCAATAATATTGAGCTCATAGCCTTTCCACTGCATTTTTACCGGTTGGAGTTTGATAGTAATTCCTCTTTCTTGTTCGAGTTCCATCGTGTCGAGCATTTGTCCTCTCTTCATGTCTCTTTTATCTATGGTTCCCGTTATTTCCAAAAATCTGTCGGCAAGAGTTGATTTTCCATGGTCAATATGGGCAATGATACAAAAATTTCTAATTTTTTCTAAGATCATATTTTTTCTAAGATTATAAAAAATTTTTAAGCTTTGAGTCATTTTGAATAATATTTTTTGGAAGAAATCTTTCTTAAACAAAAGATCTTTCGATAAGCTCAAGATGACAAAAAAGTTAGAATTTTATTTTAAATTCTAAAAAATCCTTTCTATAATACGAAATTTTTATTTTTTACAATTTTTATATGAGAAAAGTGAGAATATAAAAATAATAATTTGATAATTTTTTATCATAATATTTTTATCACAAAAAAAATGGGATTAAAATTTAATAGATTTCTTTATTATAACATTTTCTGTCCACGAAAACGGGATGAAAATTGCTTTAATATATTTCTTTATTATAGCACTCTTCACAATACACTATTTCTGGTCTTTCTGGAGAATAAGTTGTTTTCATTTCTATTCAACATTTATAACACTTTCTTTTGTAAAGGTAAAAAGTATTTCTTTGCTCAAGAAGTTCTTGGTATCGTATATCAAAATGTTTTGTAGGAATAGAAATTAAATTTTTTATATAAAAATCCAATTCTTGACTTGTTATCCTAAAAAATTTTCATGATTTTTTACACTGTAAAATGGAATTTAAAAGTTCAGATTTATTTTTATTAGCAATTTCTTGAGAGACATATTTATCACTATAATTGCTTATAGGAAAAGGAATATAGATTTTTTCATCTTCCTTCTTCTTATTTTCTTCCTCCTTTTTCCAATTAAATCAGAAATTTTCTGCTTTTTCTTTTTCTAAAGGATAAAAATCATTTGCCATTGTTTCATTATAGCCAAAAGGGGATAAGTAAGTAGGAAAAAATTCTCACCATTCTATTTTCCCCTCTCATTTAGGAGAGGGCTGGGGTGAGGACATATGCTCAATAATTTTTGGTACCAATTTTTCGTAATCTTTTTTTGAATATTGTTTATTAAAAATGTAGTATTCCTTGCTTTTTAATCCAACACATCAAAAACAATTTTTACATGAATTGACACAAAGAAAGCAATAATACATATCCGAGCAATCGCCCCAATTTCCTATATTAAAGGCTGATTTATAAATATTTGATCCCGTCATAACAGATTCATATACGAGTGACGAGCCATCTCAATAAATATCAAAATCTTGGCAATCCTTTGTATTTCTAAAAATATAAAAACAATTTTTACAATTTTCTACATCATCGACATTATAACAATTTTCTACATTTTTGCTGTTGTAAATATAATCTCCAGAAAAATTTTCATTGTTTTTTCCAAAGTAGTATTTCTTTGGAAATTTTTGGGAAAATGCGATACTTTTGCTATAAATTTCTTCCATATCAAAATCATTGAGAGTTTTAGAAATTAATTTTTCATATTCTTCTTTGTTGTATTTTTTATTAAAGGCATAATATTCTTTGTTTCTCAGATTATTACATCAAAAACAATTTTTACAGTTTACACAATTATTGAGAAACATACTTTCCGCACAGGTATCTGAATTTTTTGAGTATTTTAAGTTATAGGAATGATAACAATTAAAACACCTATAACAATTTTCACACTCAGTGAGCATATAACAATCTATAATATTTTTTGATTTGATGCAAGTATAAGAATAATAAGAATTCTCTAAATAGTCACTATTGAAGCACAAATAACAATTTTTTAGATTGGAAACTCAGTTACTATAATCACTATTTTCGATATCGTTCGTTGCCATTCTCGAAATGTGGGGAACAGCTTTGAGAAGTTTTTCAAATTGCTCAAAAAAACTTTTTGAGAAATCAAAGTCAAAACCATAATCAAGAGCATTCCATTTGTCACTCCACCAAATATTCTGTTCATAGACTTTATAGGGCTTATCAGGCGAATAGATAGAAATAATATCACGACCCGAAAAATCACATTTTCTTTTGTAAAGACTTCTTTCATTTCTCCAAGCAATCCTTCTTTTTTGTCTGCAATTTGGGCAGAGAGTCGGAGCGGGAATAAGGTATTTTATTTTTCCGTTTCAAAGGGACAAAACTCCCCCTTTTGTTCCCCCTCAATTGAGGGGGATGTCCGAAGGACTGGGGGAGCTAAAAACTGGTGAAACTTTTTCATAAAATTCCAAATCTTTGTCAGTAATATTAAACTTTTCTGAGCAATGTCTGCAAATTTTTGTTTCGACTATTTTTTCATCTTGAAACATAAAAAATTTTTAGAAAAATAAAGTTTTTTTGAGATAAGAAATTTTTAAAGTTAAATTATTCTTTCTTTTAATCTTTTTTACTTTTAATCTTTTCCCCTTTCCTTAATACATCTTTTTTTCATATTCTTCCATACTTATAATATTTTTGTATCCTAAACTCGGTGGATAATAATGACTAATTTTTTCTCCACTGAGCGGACAAATACTTGAGTATGCTTTGATATAAGAAAGAGGAAGATATTTTTCTTTCATCCTTTCTATATGGCTTATATCAGAAAGAGCAATATGATTTTTTTTATGAAATTCGATCGCTTGTTCTGAAAAATTAAATGGCTTATTTGTCTTTTTACAAAGAATTGCTTTTGAAGAAAAATCAACAGAAATATTTTTTATATCATCTGGCAATTCAAATATTTCTCCTCAAAATTCCTTTTCCTCATCTTCTTCCCAATATCCTCATAATTTTTTCATATTTTCTTTTGTCTCTGGAAAATAAATTTTTGCAAGAGTCGTATTGTATCCGCTATACATCATATTGTAAGGAAAAAATTGTTCAAAACTTCCATTTTTTTTCATATTTTCTTCTATTTTTAGCACCAATTTTTTATACTCTTCTTTTGTATATTGTTTATTAAAAATACAAAATTCCTTATTTTTTAAACCAACACATCAAAAACAGTTTTTACAGTTATTACAATTATCAAGATAGGAACTTTCACTACAATTTCCACAATAAGAAGAATATTTGAGATTATAAACATAGCTTGATTGATTGACCATATAACACTTTTCTCACTCAAGAAGCCCTGAACAATTTACACTATTTTTATTTTTGTATCCTCGTATTACATTGATACAATCTTCACTTTCTTCAAGCAAAAAACAATTTTCACAATTTTTGCAATTGGTCAGAAAATTTCAAGTACTTTTTTCACAAGAAACATTTATATTTTCTGTAAAATAAGCATTTTCTCTGAGGTGTTTTTCAAATCATTCTTTAAGATGTTGTATTTCTTTTCTTGATCAAAAATTATATTTTTTCAAAAAAATCTCATATTCCTCTTTAGTATATTGTTTATTGAGAATGCAATATTCTTTATCTCTTAAATTCCAGCACATAAAACAATTTTTTACATTTCTACAATCATAAAGAAACAGGCTTTCAGAACTATTTTTCACATTAAATCCATAAAAAATTTTATAACAATATGAACTGAGAGTCATATCGTGGCAATTTTCCATAAAATGACAATAAACAATATCCGAACAATGTGAACAATCGATAATTCTATAGGAATAAAAAACGGACTCACAGTTGAGCATAGAAAGCGAAAGATAGCAATTTTTCGAACTCCACACATCATCACAATAATCACAATTTTCATGATTAAGTCACAAAATATGCGGTCTTGGAGTTTTTTCTTGAAGATTTTTAAGTTGCTCAAAAAAGCTTTTTGAAAAATCTATTTCCATTTCTGGAATTTTCCATTCGTCTGCTTCAAAATATTTGTGTTTATAAACAGGAAATCTTGCATTTTCTGGATACATCGTGACAATTGTTTCTCAAGAAAAATCACATTTTCTTTTATACCATTTTCCGATAGATGGCCAAAAAGAAAGAAGTTCTTTCCATGCACAATCAACACAAAGAATATTTTCTATTTGCATATCTGATTTGAGTTTTTCTTCTTGTTCGCTTAAATGAGATATTTTTTCACAAGAAGGACATTTATTTTCTTGAAACATAATTAAAAAATAAAAAAATAATATTTTACGAGACAAAAAATTTTTTGTCTCTACGGCTTTTTCATTTTCAGAGAGATTTTTTCTTTTTTATACTTTTATCTTGTTTCCTTAATCTTTATTCTAATAGATTTTTTTTTCATAGCAATCTTCATCCACGAAAACGGAATGAAAATTACTTTTTTAATAAATTTCTTTATTGTAGCAATTTTCACAATAAACAATTTCTGGTCTTTCTGAAGCATAAATTGTTTGTATTTCTTTACCACATTTATCACAAATTCTTGTAAATAATTTTCTTGGACTTCTTAATTTTATTCTCTCAAGGTATCTTTGGTTTGGGTGTTTTTTGGGAATTGGTATATTATGTTTTCTATAAAATTCAAGT
>Ga0172368_10007197_pt1 | contig 11725 bp, 12 predicted proteins | sample Lak11m_FD_114540 | JGI IMG/M metagenome (GOLD analysis project Ga0172368, IMG submission 114540) | Freshwater microbial communities from Kabuno Bay, South-Kivu, Congo - kab_022012_11m | ecosystem: Environmental > Aquatic > Freshwater > Lake | place: Democratic Republic of the Congo: South-Kivu...
TAGCTTTGAAGCCCAGTAAAAGTATTTTGCCCCAAAACCTTTCCATTTGGGTCTTAACCACTCCAAACCATCTACATTTATAGCTGTTTTTTTTCTAAAAATTTTAGAAATCAAACCCAATGGTCCATTTGCTGAATTCACAGCTAATACTATATCTGCGTCAGAAAATACAGCATGAAGCATTGACTGAAATGAATGCACTAATTGACTGAAGGATTTTTTTTCAATTGTTGGGATATAAACTAAATTTACACCGTTTACTTCTTTGGGTCTTTCCTTAAATAAACTTTTATGGCAATAAACAGTAACCGAAATATTTTTCTGAACCAATCTTTCAGATAATTCTTTAACAAATGTTTCATATCCACTGTAAACATAAGGGTATCCTCTTGATCCTATAATAGCAATTTTCAATATAATCCTTTTACTTCATCTAACAATATATTAATATTCCTTTCGAATGCTTCTGGTGAAAACAACTGCCTAACGCGATTGTGTCCCTCTTTACCCATAGAGATCATCATTTCTCTGTTTCCAAGTAAATACAATATTTTTTCACAGGCATAATCAGCGTCATCAAAGGGGACAAGAAAACCAGTCTTATTATTCACAACCATTTCTGATGCTCCGCCTTGTTCAGTTGCCACTACAGGTTTCCCTGCACACATTGCTTCTAAAACAGTTGTTGGCAGAGGGTCAGGCAAAGTTGATGGCAATACAAATATATCCAATCCGGATAAAATATTTGCAACATCGATGCGAAACCCCAGATCATATACTATGTCATTTAAATGATACTTGTTCTTTAGATCGTCTAATTTATTGTATAGATATTCATAGCCCGGAAAGATATCGCCCACCATAATGAATTTTATATTTTCTATTTTCATTTTAAGCTTAGAAGCAATTTCCAGAAAATAATCCTGTCCTTTCCAGTAGTGAACTCTGGCGATCATACCAACAACATAATCGTCGTTCTTAATATTTAATTCCTTTCGAATGGCTTCCCCATTTGATTGGAATTTGGATGAATCAATTCCATTGTAAATAACCTTTATTTTTGTTGAATCAACTCCAGATTTTATCCAATGTTCTTTAACGGATCTAGATACTACGACACAACAAGCTGAGTACTTATTCAGCAAATAGGAAATAAATTTTACAAATATCTTTGGTTGAAATAAAATTTCGTGAACATGCCATATATGTTGGAGCTTTAATAATTTAGTTATTATTGTCGGGCTTACAACTGCAGTTGTATTGGAATAAACCAGATCAATTTTTTTATCTTTTATTATACTATAAAGGAATACCTGCGCCCAAAGTATTTTCAATAACCTGTTTACTATTCCTAAGGGATTCATGTACTTTCTTCTAAGAATGCCTATATCTTTCACCAGAATTTCCACAGCTAAATCCGAAAAGCATGTGTTTAATGCTCCATTTTCCGGTAATATCAGGATACATTTGTCTCCTCGTTTTGATGCAACCCGTATAATGTCGATCAGTATTTTTCCAGAACCGTATGTGTCCCCTGCACTATGTAAAAAAAGTATATTCATCAACATCTCTTTCTTATTAGTTTAGCCGGGTTGCCTCCAACTATTGAATTTTCTTCTACATCTTTTGTTACTACTGCACCTGCAGCAACGATGGAACCTCTTTTTATTTTTACGTTTGATAATATTATTGAATTAGCAGCGATCCAGCAGTTATCTTCAATAATCGTTATACCTTTGCTGACACCCTGACTCTTAATGGGAGTTTCAATATCTGAAAAATTATGATTTTCGGAATAAATGCTTACTCTGGGCGAAAGCATAACATCATTTCCTATTTCAATATAACCGGAACATCCTATATAATTATAAGCACCTATGTTTGAATGATCTCCTATTTTAAGTCCTTCACCGATTTCTCTTCCATAATAGCCGGAAGGTCTTATCATCGCAAACCGGCCTATGGTGACATTTTTACCAAAATGAATCCCCCGTTTTGAAATGCCCTGTATTTCGGCATAGTCCTCTATAACTAGGTTACCATATGAGTATATATATCTTGGATTGCGGATTTTTACAGATTTGCCTTTGAATATTAGTCCTTTATTTGCCTTGAAAATAAAGTAGTATGGGATTCCTCGAATTGCCATAACACATAATTTAAGTAAAGAACTGATTTTACTGAAAGTACTCCAGGATTGGTCATAATTTGGGGAAAAGTGCATTTATACTCCTGAAATTTTACTTTCAAATAATACTTTCATTTTCATGGCCGTATTTTCCCATCCGCCAATCTTTTCAATTGTCTTACGACCGTTAACTGAAACAGTATCTGAAAAAGTTTTATTATTACACAGGAAAATAATCTTTTCAGCTAATTGCTTCGGATCGCCAGGTTCAAATTTAATACAATTGTATCCATCCATTAACAAATTTGATAATGCTTGGATATCAGAGACAATTATCGGTTTCTTTGCCGCCAAATATTCATAAATTTTAAGGGGAGAAAAATAGAATCTGTCAATTTTTATATATGGAGCTACAAGAATATCAAAAGTACTTAAATAATGCGGAATTTTGTCAGGATTGACACTTCCAGAGAGTTCCACAAATGGTTCTATTTCCAGTTCATTGATAAGTTGTTCAACTGATGGTCTTTCTTCACCATTACCCAACAGTATTAATTTCAAATTTGGTTTTGTAGCTAAAGCAATTGAAAAAGCTTCAACCAATATTTTAATACCATGCCACTTGGAAAAATTACCAACAAATCCAATTCTATACTCTTTTCTTTCATCAGTAATCGTAGTACAATTTCCCTTTACAGATGAATCAAACCTGTTAAGATTGACAGTATTGGGAAAAACTGCTATCTTTTCATGTAAAATACCATTGTCGATTAGTATCTGCTTATTTTCATCCGATACAGTAATTAAACTGGCAGCCATTCTCCAGTTTTTATTTTCAATTTTTCTTTCAATATTAAACATTGTTTTACCATAAACATATTCCATTTCTAAAAACATTGGAGAATTAATTTCAAGAATGACAGGTGCTTTGAAGATGCATTTTAACTTACTGATTGTTTGATCAAAAGGTACTGGTCTGATATAGATAATATCGTGATTTGCCCGGCCAATATATTCTGACAAATCTTTAATAAATATTCTGCTTTTAAAGTATTCAAGAAAGAAGCCAATTATATCGTAAACAGAAAATGGCAGTATTTTCTTCAGCTTATTAAATATACCTGTTTTTTTGCTGTCCTGATTGAAAAGATCATCATAAGCAAGCGGAAAAGGGTAGATGGTTACTTCTAGTCCAACGTTTTTCATTGCATTAATCAACTCGCGGCCGTGGACAGCAGCTCCGCTGTGAAGGTTGATTTGTCTGTTTATATAAAGCACCTTAGTCAAAGTATCTCACTTTATATTTAATGGCGATTTTTCCGTTTATTTCTTCTATCCGGGGAATTTCAAAGTAATAAAGTTTTTTTGGACCGCTTGCATCTGAAAAAGATATTTCATTTAAATAGCGATTAACTTCTGAGCTGATAACAAATTTAATCCGGCGGTTCGTTTCCCTATTATTAACACAGATTTGAGAATTTGAAGAAGACAACTTTGCCTCAATGTTCTTTCCAATACAAACTGGTAGATTTATCGGTCTTATCAGTTCAATTTTTGCCGACAGATCGGAAATTTCGTCAGAAATAACTAGTTCTTCATCATGGAGCTCTATTCTTCTTTGGAAATTAAAAAACTGTGACATTACTTTGAAATCTACTACATTATCTTTTGCGTATGACAAATGTCCTTTCCTTCTGGAAATACCATACCATCTTTCACCAAAATAAATGATAGGGGAGAAGAAATTCTGCTCAATGTAACTGTTAGAATATTTACTGCCGAAATTTTCATATTTTGAAGGACCGCCAGGTGTAGATAAAACCTCTCCTATTCCTTTTACAAAAAGATATGATATACAACCTCCTGCCTCAGAGCAGTACTCGGGATAACCACTGTCAATCACACAAAAGAAATTGTCATTTTCCAGAGAAATGTGTTTTATTTCAACTTTACTGAAATTTCCTAACATTTAATCAACCAAACCGCTGTTCTTAAGAGTCCGGAAGGATTGCAACAGCCAATAGGAAGCAAATGCGTTATAGACTGTCAAATGATGGTAATCATACCATCCGTTTTTTTCTTTTTCATCAAGATAATTTAATACCAAGGGTAAATGTCCATCTTTTTTTTGAAATGACTTTATGAAATCAATCAGGTTTATCAGCTTTTTCAAAACCCAGTCTTTGTCCTTTCCGGTTTTAGTTAAGGTCCAAGCTAATAAAAAGACTCCGGCCGAATAGCCGAATATTTGTTTAGCTCCGCGACTATTATAATTAAAATCGCCGTTTGGGCTTATCAAAGAGAGTATATATTTACTTCCTTTCAAAGCAATATCGGCATATTGTTCATCTCCGGTTATATCAAATAATCTAGCGAAGATAGTTGATGAATAAACATGGTACTGCAGCGAAGCACTTTTTGAGGGCAGATCTTCAATCAATCCGCTTTCACAAATATAACTTTTAATTAGCTTTTGTTTTATTAGTTTTATTCTTAATGTATGAAGTAGAGAGTTGTTATATTTATGCAGAGTTTCAGATATAAAGAGCCTCATTGCCATCCAGTTGGCAACTTTGTAATTATTTAATTTTGCATTTTTAATTTGTCTAAGTAACTGAATACGTTCGCTTTCAGAGAGCACTTCAAGAGTATTGGAAAGGCAAAATACATTAAAATCATAATGATCCCTCCATTCAGATCCCAGATAGCCATTACAACTTCGAAGTGTAAAATTAAGAGATTTTTCAATATTACCATTTGACTTCTCTGTCCCAGTAATGTTTTTATAATAGTTTAATGCACCCCAATAATGTGAGGTACTGTAATGCTCACCTAAGACCTTATTTGTAAAAGGATCAAATATGCCTCCCAAATCATAAAGTGAGATATTGTTTTTCTCCCTGAGGAATTTTACTCCCTTAAATTCATTCAGTTTATTCTTAAAATCTGTTTCGAACCTCATTTTCCCAAAGACAGGATGAATAAATTCTATTGAAAAAATACCCTTTTCTTTATGTACAACGAGGTTATGCATAATCTGGAGTTTTTGAAGCCAGAATAATATGCCGCTACCAAGTTCAAATATTTGATGTAGCTTTTTTTTCTCTGTAATCATTTAGTATTTTTTGCGCCATTCGAGCCAGTTTCTTATTTCTTGATCTGGCCAATTTCTTGATAATCTTTTTAGCATACACGAAAGGTAATTTAATAGGGTTATCCAGATTATGAAATTCATGTCCGAATGATTCGAGATGAAATCCCAATCTCTGAATAAACAATCCAATACTCACTGTGACTGCATGAATAAGGCTTATTTCAACAGGTTTCCTAATATGTTTATTAATATTTCCTGATATCTCAGCTTTTTCTAGCTCAATTTCGCCTAGGCCATATTTATGACACTGCCTGATATGTTTTACACTATAAGGATTCATTCCAAAAATCTTACACATTGCTGCATCTATTAGCACAGGATCATTTGATGCAAGTACGACATCTCTTCTAATAGGAACACCATTTACAGGGCCATCACCTTCCATCGTCAATATTCCATCAATAATACTCAGATCAGGAATTCTTGCACTGACAATATCCGGGATTACCCTATTTAGAAAGGGATGATATTTTTCCTTATCAGAAATCGGAAGTATGCCAAACTGATTTTTCAAAGCACCGGTTACGCGTGTCATATTGTGCGTTTTCAATTTGGAGAGGGATATAAATAAGTCTGCCGTAATAAATGTTTTTGACACAAAAAGTTTGTCAAAAAAAAGCCCCAAATGTTTAACCTCAAGCAATTCGTCACGTGAAAGATCCAGCAGTGAAACATTTTTATAATCTTTAAATAACTTATTATATCCCTGATATTTAAATTTCAAAAATGCAAAGCCTGATCCCGTACTATCCGATTCGGCGATATATACTTTACAGTTCTCATTTACTCCTGTGATATAATCTACCAGACATAATAGAACATTGCTGTCAGTTACACAGGCTGTGTCACTCTTTTTCAAAGTGCCGGCAGCAAGATTTGGTTTAACTATAACTGATTTTGCCCACTTAAAGTTAATATTATCAAATGCCTCGAATATTTTAGAAAACAAACCATTTGTTAACTGACTTGTTTCTGCAATAAATAGTTTTTTTTGTCGCACAATATAAATTATGTTTATTTATATTTTATATACTTATTAAAATACTGTTATTTCTTCTATATCACTTGAGTTTAGTGGTTTTTTTTAGTGGAGAAGCCCAAAGTTCCTGATTTATATCAAAAAATCGATAAACTATTCGATAAAATTTTTGTAGTTTAGTCAAATTGGATTGAAGAATGGAAGAAAGTCTGGACTCAGAAGCTTTACCGGATTGATATATAATCTTGAAATTTGATTCTTCTAATAATCTTTTTAATGTTTTTTTATTAAACACCATTGTATGTTCAATCCCATCAAAAATAGATGGGACTCTTAACATTAATAAGCTGGATAACCGATAAAACTTATATAAAATACAACTGATATTGGGGGTTGCAATATATAAGATCCCATCGGGTTTTAAGATTCTATGAATTTGCCTGAGGTATTCTTTAGGATTAATAACATGTTCAATTACATGATGGAAATAAATGAAATCAAAGTGATTATCCGGCAATTTTGCTTTCATTAGATCGCCATTAAAAAGTCTGGCTTCCGGTAAAATTTCTTTTATACTGGTTATGCATGCATTATCATACTCAGTACCATATACATTAAAACCTATTTTAGAAGCATAAGCCATATATATCCCAAGTCCGCAGCCTATATCTAAAAAATTACCGGTCATCTTATATTTGCTAAGAATCTTGAACTGGTCTACAGAATATTCTTCAGATTCAGAAAGCACTTTCTTAATCAGATTTTTGCTTTTATCAATTGAATTCTGAGCTTTAAAATTATTTTTCTGGTAGTAATTTTGATAAAATGTATTTAATTCATCCTGAGTTGCAACCGGATTCGAGTAAATCATTCCGCAGCTTTTAAATTTGACTTTAATAAAGTGAGGGAAATTTTTTCTAACTGAAACCGTAAAAACAGAAAATTTATCAGAAGAACATAATGGGCAATCTGAAAAATGTGGCATATTCCCTCTTAAAAAATACGCTGGTCATTTAATTTTTGTTTAAGATAATAATAATATATTGCAGAATATAAGAATGCAATATCTTCATTGTTATTTGTCAGTATACTTCCTTCCTGTGTTTTTGAGTGAATACAGCCAAAGCCTATCTTAGACTTATCTTTTAATTGATTTTCTTCACACCAATCCGCTGCTTTTTTAACACATTCATATATCCGTTCATGGTTTCTCATGTATTTTCCGGACTCAATTAAATAGTAGGCCAACACTGGAGTAGATTTAGCACATTCTCCCGAATAATTTTCTCTAAGTCTATAGTTCCAACTGCCATTCGGATTTTGATGTACTAATAAAAAGTCACAGACCTCTGTCATAATTTTTAAATATTCATCTGAACCACTAAATTCATATGCATTAAGCAGAGCAATCAATGCCCATGCTTGTCCACGGGAGAATATGGTTTTGCCTTTCTTTATAGACCAATCTACAGAATTATAAAAATAACCCTGTCCTGAGTAAAATGCATTTACATAGTATTTAACAAATTTCAACAGAATTTCTTTCCATATAAGGTCACCGCTTATTTCATAAGCAGCCTTAAAGATTAGTGAGACAAAACCAACGTCTACATAACACCAACTTTTAATCCATTTTTTTCTATCAATATCATAACCGACAAATACTTTTCCATTTTTACTCATTCCTTCTGAAAGGATCCAGTTTGCAGTTGATAATATTTTTTCTTTCAGATTCACATCATTGTTGACCTTGTATAGCGAATAAAACCCATAGTAAACCAAATATGCAACATCATTGGGGGCAGCCCATCTTATAATTCCATTTTTATTTTTCTTCGAAAGATCCCACCGAACTTCAATACCTTTATTATTTTTCCCATCCACCAGAATAAAATCACCAAGTTTTCTAACCAGACTTTCTGCTTCCTCAAGTAGATATCTTTCTCCCGTACGTTTGAATTCATTTACAAAATAATCCACAATTAAACCGTTTGTCCATATCCAAGAGAGAAGCCTGAAATTGTTTGTGCCAACATCATATGCCGGGAAGTAGAGGTTACAATAGCTGCTAGTTTCAATTGTATTTTTAGAATTTAGGATATATAATATTTCAGGATGTTTTTCTACATTCTGGAGTAAATTTTTATTTAATAGTAACGAATTAATTAATTTATTTTTGTTGCCATCTGAAAATACAACTCGAAGTTCAATTGAATGTATACTACCATGTATCGTCAGAAAGTTCTCATAAGGTTCAATATACTTTTTAAGATCTTCACTAATATAATCTATTATGTGACCATTAATAGATATTTCTAAATCGTTATATTCTGATACAAAGTAAATAGTTACTTGCTCTAGCTGCTCAATATTTGAAATAAAAAAATAATACTGATGTATATTATTATTTTTTATAATATCATAAATACGTGTTAGGACCCTTTTTAAAATACTTTTGGATGTAAGCTGATTAATCTCAAACAACTTGATCTTAGATATCATTTTCCATCAATTTTCTATAATCGTTCAATATTACTGGGCCCACATTATTTTCGAAAACATATTTTGCAAGAACTTTTTCTCTGGCTTTTATACCAAACTGCTTAATTAATTGGCGATTCTTATAAAGCGTGCTGACTTTTTCAGCAAGATCGCTATGATCATTTCTGCTGAAGATCAGTCCGTCAACCATGTTTTCAATAATCAAAGAATTTATTTCTATATCACTCGCAACAACACACATTCCAGTACCCATTGCTTCTATTAAAACATTTGGGAATCCCTCACTTAAAGAAGGGGAAATTAAGATATCTGTATTTTTATAAAATCTATAAACTTCGCTCTTATCTTTCCTACCATGGAGTTTGAAATATTGAATTATCTCGTTATCGACCAGGTATTGAGTAATAGATTTACGTTCACTCTCTTCTATATTTCCAACAACATCAATACTTATATCATTATAATCTTTTATCAATAATTTCACTGCGTCGGCCAATATTAGAAAACCTTTATTTATTTTAATATTACCAACATATAAAAGTTTTATAGAGTTATCAGGATATACAGTCTTATACTCTGTCATTTTTTCAGAATCAATACCATTAACAATTAATTTGATATTATTGGTCCAAGTATAGAATTCTTTCTCACCAGGTGAGAACAAATAAATTATTTTTGCATACTTTGCGATAATGCTGAAATAAAATTTATTGAATAATTTTCTCATAATAGTACTACTTTGAAACTGGAACGTACCCGCAGGACGTAGAACTAAAGGAACTTTTAGTAATTTTGCTGCAATATATGCAGCGAGGATATGTTCCCAGACGGCATTTACATGAATTATATCAGGTTTATAAGTGACAATTGCACTTGTAAGTGAAAATAATTTGTTTTTTTTTATAACAGTTACATCATTAATTACGTCCCCATTCATATAGAATACTTTCACCGATTCGGAATTCTTATTTAGATATTCATTTAATTGAATTAGAAAATTCACCGATCCACTCCGCATTGGAAGAAAATATTTTGTTACTAAGGCAATTCTCATTTTCTATTTTTTATTACTTATTTTTACTTATATCAGCATATAAAATTCGGGGTAAACAAGAAGCATCTGATAAATCATTTATATTAATCAACTATGAATTTACATCTCTTTGAGATGCTGTAATCAGGTAAGCATTTAATCCATAGAAATAATTTATTGCTGGCCCTCCTTCTAATGTGGAGCGTAACAATAATGAAATTGTAATAAAAAAGGCCATAGCAAAAGCAGCATCACTGTATAGTCTATTTGCTTTCAAAGTTGTTAGTTGCTTATATGCATACCAGATTAATATTTGCATAAGCAATAAACCAATTATTCCATTTTCACCAATTAATGCTAAGAATGAAGACGAGGCGTTTGTAAATGTACCTCCGTTCAACCTTTTTTGCTGAATTAAATAGTACGCGCAATTTACAATCTTAGCATAATATGTCCCACTATTTAATGCTACTGAGCTGGTGTACATACCTGGACCTATACCAAAAAGAATATTTTCTGGATTATCAATAAATAACTTATATGTAAAATTCAATGCAATTACCTTCTCACTATTCTTATAATTTGCAATCATATCTTCAGTAGTCAAAAGATCTTCATAATTTACCGCGAACTCTTTAAGTGAAAAAATAAATATGACTGAAAGTAATCCTGCAAGAATTATAAATTTGTAACCAACCAATTTTTGTTTGATGACCGTAACACCCAATGTCAGAGCCCAAAATATTAGTGCAAGCTTAGTACCTGTCAAAAGCATAATTAAAAGAAGTACAATATTTGATGCCACAATTGGCTTCCAATAATTCCTCTTTGTTAAAGAAAATGGGATTAAAAAACATGATAACAGGCCAGCCAGATATCCAAGATTTGCCGAACCGCCTTCACCAAATGTCCCTACTATAGCATCTAAATCACCGTATGAAGTTATAATTTGTAAAATAATTATAGGTATTTGTATAATAATCCAAGATATGCCTACAAAGAAGAGCATTTTAATCTGCTTTTTATTCTGACAAAATAATGAAATTAGAAGGCCGAAAACTATTGGTTTCAAATATGCATCAAGTATATTTATAAAATTGCTTAAACCACTTAAATTAATTACAAATGAGATTATGAAAGAAGCTACTAACATATAGATGGTTTTCAGAAAAAATGATTGGCTTTGTATCTTTTTTAAATTAAAAAAGATATATAAAATACCGAGTACAAGAAATATTTCGTCAACATAGTTTATCCATCCAAGAGATGAATAATTGGTTACCAAAAAATTTGAAATAAAAAGCCAAGAGATGTAAATGTATGTAATAAATTTCATAACTAAAATTTTTATCTAGTAATGCCGTATGAAAATGTTATTTATTATCTTATTTTTTTATAACCGATAGTAATTTTAAATAAGTTTTGTTTGCTATACTTCTAACTTGTTCAGATTCTTCAGACTTTAATATAAACAGGACTAAAACGAACACCGATATTCCTCCAAGACAACCAATCACAAGTTGAAGAATTATGTTTAGTGTTGATAAAGTTAAGAAATAGACTGATAAACCTGATAAAACCGCAGCTATACTTGTTTTTAATACTGATATGATAATATTATTACCAATATTTCCAATTTTATAGCGGAGATATAACAAATCCCTTAAAATATCTTGTAACAATTGTTACATCTTCGCCCATGCTAATCAATTGCTTAGATAATTTTAGACATTGTCGTTCAGCGCCACCAATTATAGGATGAAATGACCTTATAATCATTAAGATCTTCATAAATATACTTTGTATTATTTATAAGTGCTGGTAAGTAAAGTTGTGTACAGATCAATATATTTATCAGTGACAAGATTCATGGAATATGTTTTAGCAATGGTATTCTTGGCATTCTTACTCATTTCACTAGCTATATCA
>Ga0172368_10007199_pt1 | contig 11724 bp, 9 predicted proteins | sample Lak11m_FD_114540 | JGI IMG/M metagenome (GOLD analysis project Ga0172368, IMG submission 114540) | Freshwater microbial communities from Kabuno Bay, South-Kivu, Congo - kab_022012_11m | ecosystem: Environmental > Aquatic > Freshwater > Lake | place: Democratic Republic of the Congo: South-Kivu...
AAAACAGCGTGGCGACTATCACCGGAACAAACCGACCTCTACATCCGCACCACAGCGCGGCTGCAGCCCCCATCCTGTCCGTTGCCACAGCTATGTTCATCTTGGGCCGTCTGGAAGCGCCATCTGAGAGCCGTACGCCTTCGTTGCGGCTTCACACCCATGACGCCGCACGATCTGGACCTGTTGGAGCGCTGGCTTCTCAAGCGGGGCGTGGAATGCACATCGCGGACTCTCTTGTTCGAGGCGACGGTGAAGCGCTGTCGCTCACTCCACCTGGAGCTGCCCTCCGCGCCAGAGCTGCACCGGATGGTCAACTCGGCCTGGCGGCATGGCCTCGACTCTGCCTGCAAGACCATCGCGTCCCGTATCCCCGCGCCGACGAAGAGACGCATGGACAACTGCCTCCTGTCCAACGACGGGCCGACGTCGGACTTCGACTGGATCAAGTCCCCGGCTCGTGGGAAGGGCAACAAGACCAGCCGCAAGGAGGTCGAGAAGCTGAACTGGCTGCGGGCCTTCAAACTCGACGCAGAGACTCACCTGGCAGGCTTGCCGGCCGAAGTGCTGCGCAGCTTCCGCGACCGCGTGCGTGGAGAAGAGGCCAGCAAGGTCAAGCGCCACAGCCCGGCCGTGCGCTACACGTTGCTCGCCTGCCTCTTCCACTTCCGCGGCCAGGAGATCACCGACGGCCTGGTCGAGCTCTTCCTCCACCTGATCCACGCTGTCGAGAAGAAGACGGACAAGACGCTCAAGCAGGAAGCAGCGGACAACGTCCGTCAACTTCACGGCAAGGGGTTCATGCTCTACAAGATGGCGGTCGCCTCCAAGGAGCGGCCGCGCGGAAAGGTGTGCGAGGTCATCTTCCCGGCGGTCAACGAGGTCACCATCGATCGCATCATCGAGGACTGGGAGAAGCGGGAGTGCGCTGGCGACTTCGACGTCGTGCGCGCTGCTACCATGCGAAAGAAGTACGCCTTCTCATGCCGCGGCGACATGAAGCCGATCCTCGACACCCTGGTGTTCCGCTGCAACAGCCAGACGTACAAGCCCCTGCTCCGCGCCATCGACCTGGTACGCCGCTACTGGAGCACGAACCACACCTACTACCCGGCCGACGAGTCCGTTCCGGTGGACCTCATCAAAGGGGAGTGGCGGGAGCTCGCACTGGAGGGGGAGCCGTCCGAGAGGCGCGTCCTCAAGCAGTACTTCGAGATGTGCGTGCTGCTGCGGCTCGAGAAGGCGCTCAAGTGCAAGGAAGTCTGGGTCGAAGGCAGCTACAAGTATCGCAACCCCGATGAGGACCTGCCGAAGGACTGGGAGGAGCGACGCGAGGAGTACTACCGACTCCGCAACTTTCCGCTGGATCCGACCGTGTTGATCGAGTCTCTCAAGAAGGAGATGACGGAGAAGCTCACCGCCTTCAACGCCTTCCAGTCGCAGCCGCAGGACGTGTGGATCGGAAGGCCCGGCGGCGGTAAGGAAGGGTTCTTCCACGTGCCGCCGATCCCGCGTCGTCCCGACCGTCCCCTCATTCAGGAGATCAAGAAGGGCGTCGTCAAGAAGTGGGGCATCAAGGATCTGCTCGACATCTTGCTCGAGGCGGACCGAAGGATCGACTTCCTTCAGTACTTCCACACATCCGGTCAGCGGCAGGTCCTGAGTCGCGACGAGTTACGAGAGCGCCTCCTGTTGTGCCTGTTCAGCATGGGAACGAATCTCGGTCTGAAGCGGATCCATGCGGCGGCGAAGCCGTCTTGCACCTACCAGGAGCTGCTCTACTTCCGCAACCGCTACATGACGCCGCCGGCCGTCCGCGAGGCTCTCGCCGCGCTTTCCAATTGCGTCCTCGAGGCACGCGATCCCAACATCTGGGGCAACGGCACGGCGTGCGCCTCGGACGGCAAGCAGCTGGGTGCGTGGGACCAGAACCTGATGACCGAGTGGAACCCGCACTACCGCAGCAGAGGCGTCATGATCTACTGGCACGTGGACAAGAAGTCGCTCTGCATCTACTCCAAGCGCAAGACGTGCAGCTCCTCGGAGGTGGCCGCGATGATGGAGGGTGTGCTTCGCCACGACACCGAGATGAAGGTGGAGAAGAACTTCGTGGACTCGCACGGACAGAGCGAGGTCGGCTTCGCCTTCTGCCGCCTCCTCGGCTTCGAGCTGCTGCCCAGGCTCAAGCGGATCAAGCGCGAGAAGCTATACCTTCCAGAGAAGGGCATGTTCCCCCAGTTCCCGCACCTGGCGGGCGTCCTCGCGCGACCCATCAGGTGGGATCTGATCGAGCGCCAGTACGACGACATCGTCCGCCACGTCGTCGCCGTCGCCGAAAACACGGGGCCCATCGACTCCATCCTGCGCCGCTTCAACAAGCACAATCGCACGCACCCGACCTACAAGGCCTTCATCGAGCTCGGAAAGGCGGTGAAGACCCTCTTCCTTTGCCGCTACCTGAGCCAGCCGGCCCTGCGGGTGGAGATCCACGAAGGGCTGAACGTGGTCGAGAACTGGAACTCGTGCGTTGAGTTCATCTTCTACGGCCGCAAGATGGAGTTCCATACCAACGACCCCGAGCGTCAGGAACTGAGCGCCCTGTGCCTGCACCTGCTGCAGAACACGCTCATCCTCGTCAACACAGTCATGGTCGAGCGGGTGCTCAAGGAGACCGGCCTCCTGCAACGCATGGGGCCAGACGACCGCCGCGCCATCACGCCGTTGTTCACCATTGGGACGAATCCGTACGGCGCCTTCCAGCTCGACCTGGCCAAGCCATCGTTCCTGGAGGCGGCATGACGGAGCGCGTTCCCCCCAAGAAGATGGCCGCCAAGATCGCCCGCCAGCTCAAGCGCCAGCGCGTGGACTACGCGTACGTCAAGAAGGTCTTCCAGTACGTGCGCGAGCTGCTCCAACTGCGCACCCGTGGCCGGCGGCGGCGGTCCCTCCCGGAGCTGCTGACCGAAGACGAGCTGAAGCAGTTCTACGAGGCCGTCTGGAACGCCGCCGATCCTACCCACATGGTCATGCTCAAGCTGCTCATCTTCACCGGCCTCCGCAACGCCGAGCTGGCGAACGTGACGTTGCGAGACGTCGACCTGAAGGGGATGAAGCTCCGCGTCGACGGCGGCAAGGGCGACAAGGACCGCTACGTGCCGATCCCGCCGGGCTTCCGGGGGGAGCTGGCGCAGTACATGGCGACGCAGCGAGCAGCCAAAGCCACGTACCTCTTTGAGACGAACCGGCGTGCTCCTTACACGACTCGCTGGATCCGGCAGATCGTGAAGCGCTACGCCATGGAGGCGGGCATCGAGAAGCGCATCTACCCGCACCTGCTCCGCCACCAGTTCCTGACCTATCTGACGCAGAAGGGCATCGTCGATGCCAAGATCCAACTGCTGAGCGGCCACCAGGACCGCCAGAGTCTGGCGATCTACCAGGACTTGAGCCTCAAGGACGTCGAGGCAGAGTACCGAGAGGCAATGCGCGACTTCCCGATTCAGTAGGCTCGTCGCGACGTGGGCAGGGAACCCGTGTCTATATGCATAAACTATGCATACGTGAGGGTATGACATGGCCTGGGAAGGACCCGACTCGCTCGTCTTGGACGGCTTCACGTGGGATGAGCACAAGAATCTCAGCAACCTCGAGAAGCACGGTGTCGACTTCGAGGAGGCAGCCACCTGTTTTGAGGTCGTGCGCGACAAGCAGTTCACCAGCTCTCGGTTGAAGGGCGAGTTGCGGTGGATCTTGCAGGGAGCGAGCGACTTCGGTCGCTCGCTCACCGTGATCTTCCTCGTCGAAGAGGTGGACGAGGAGACCGTAGCGCGCATCATCAGCGCAAGGAGACGAACACGATGAAGAGGTCACCGGAACCAACGCTCTGCACTGGCTGCAGCCATTGTGACAGTGGAATCGTTGCAGCGGAGGCCGTCCTCGACTTCGATGACGAGGACGAGCTCGAAGTGTTCTGGAGCCGTCACAAGATCTCCGGGCCGTCCAAACTTCAGGTGACCCTCAGTGAGCGGGGGGAACGCCATCTCGCCAAGATCCGTGACCGGTCGGGTCAGCGCAAGCAGCGAGTCACGATGATGCTGGACCCTCAGTTGAAGCGCAACTTGGAGGATCTGGCCGCGTCGCTCGGGATCGGCTACCAGACCCTGGCGCAGATCTACCTGGCGGAAGCGGTCAACAAGGCACTTGCCGCTCAAGGCAGAGCTCACGAACGCAGGAGCGGACTACGCGCAGGCTCGCATCGGCGTCTCGCAAGCCGCTAATACTCCGAGAAGCCGAGGAACCGGCACTCCCGGGCGGGGACGGCGCGGCGCTCTCAGGTGGAGAGAGCGTATCACGGACCTCAGGCAGGGTCAAGAACTGCGCCGAACTTCCAGGGCTAACCGGTGAAACGGAACGCCTGGAGAGCGTCTTCCGGCCTGCCTCCGAGGTACATGTGTCCCAACTGCGCAGCTATGTCGTTGTTAGGCCATTTTGGCGCTCTCATGGCTCAGGCGATGGCGTCCAGGCCCTTCCTCTCGACCAGAGAGAGCAGCTTGAGAGTCGGGCCTGCCGGGCGCTTCGCCCCGCGTTCCCACTGGCTGACCGCGTCCTTCGACACGTTCAGGTAGTGGGCGAAGACCGACTGGCTCACCTCCTCGCGCTCGCGGAGGCGCCGGATTTCCTCGGGCGTGAACTCGTGGACCGGCGTCAGGCAGGATTCGTCGAAGCGGCGCATCGTCTGCTTGGCGATCAGGCCGGCTTCGTGAAGGCCGCTGGCCATCTCATGGATGGCTGCCTTCACGTTGCTCTTGTAGACGTTAGTCCTGCTCATCGCATGTCACCTCCGAAAACTCGTCACGTTCCAGCAACCTGTCCAGGTCTTTCTCCGAACAGGACAGCAGGATCTCGGCCAGTTCCTTGAAATCCCGCTCGTCGCTCTCGTCGATGTTCGCCTGATCGCTCTTGGCAAAGCCGTAGACGAAGAAGGAGCGTTCGGCCGCACGGAAGAGGATGATCGTGCGATAGCCTCCCGACTTGCCTTCGTGAGGGCGGGCCATCCTCTGTTTGATGACTCCGCCGCCATAGTCGGCATCGACGTGGCCCTGCTCGATCTCCCGAATCGTCTCGCACAATCTGGCGTCCGGGATACGCTCCTTGCGGGCGAAGCGGGCAAAGCTCTTGCTCTTGAAGATACGCATCCTTTCGTCCTTCGAGTCTGGCGTCGTCCTCATTCTATAGCACCTGGTTCTATACATCAAGCCCCGGGGGGTATCTCCTCCCTCGGGCCCTTGGTGCCGGGCCCGCCTCCTGGGCGGACGAGCCGCTGCTGTCCAGCGCCCTGGACGTCCTGCGCCGCTGACGGCCGTCGTCAAGAGGAGGCAAAGATGGGCATCGACTGCCACGATGACGGGGTGGCCCTGGCTCGCTACTCCGTCATCGCGCCCCTGGTCTGCCGAAAGCTGACGAGGGAGGAGTACATCCGGGAGCTGCGTCGCATTGCAGGCGCGGAGCACCACTTTCCGGAGAGCCCTGTCGGGCGCCGCAGGAGTCATACAACTGCATATACAATTGTATGTGCATGGCATATCAGGTCCGCATCGCACTCGACGTGCGGCAAGATCTCCGCGACATACCCGCGCATTACCGCGCCCGGATTCTGGATGCCATCGAGAACCAGCTGCCAGAGCAGCCCACCATTGTCACCAAGAACCGCAAGCCACTCCACAGCCTCGTGCCGCCCTGGGACGCGAACCCTCCTGTCTGGGAACTTCGCGTGGGCGACTACCGCGTGTTCTACGACGTCTCTGAAGAGTAACAGATCGTCGTCGTCCGAGCCGTACGCAAGAAGCCAGCGGGCAAGACAACAGAGGAGATCCTATGAAGTCCATTTCGGTCCGAGATCTGCAGAAGAAGCTCAAGGAGTGCCTGGACACAGCCCAGGAGGAACGAGTCGTCATCACGCGCCATGGTCGACCAGCTGCCCTTCTAGTCGGCATAGAAGGTGAGGACTGGGAGACCGTTGTGCTCCAGAGCGACGCGAACTTTTGGAAGCTGATCGAGGAGCGCCGGAAGCAACCGTCCGTTTCGCTGGAAGACTTCAAGAAGTCCCTCGAGGAGGACGCGCCCGCCGAGCAGCCTCCGAAGCGTCGACGCCAGACAACCAGCCGTCGTCAACGAGCTGCGCGGTGAGCTGACGCCTACCCCTCCTGGCCGTCGTGGCAGTGGAGGCCGGTCGAGACGCCGGGCATCGCGCCCGCGTCGCCGTGGGGGTCGTCGTGGACGGGACCGCGGCAGAGGGGGTGGAGGCGGTGGTACTCGCGCATGGTGTGCGCGATGCCGACGTGGACGTAGACGCGGGTGGTGTCGATGAACGTGTGGCCGAGGAGTATCTGGAGGTCCACCAGGCCCATGCCGTTCTCGTACATGTGGGTGGCGAACGTGTGACGAATCGCGTGGGGAGAGAAGCGGCGGTTCATGGCGTTGAAGCGGTCCAGGAGGCCGGTCGCCTTGCCGGTCCGTTCGACCACGTTGCCGACCGTGACCGTCGTGATGCCGAAGACGGGGACGTCGTCCGCGGCCTTCTTGCGCCCGTCGCGGAGCATGCGCATGGTCTCCTCGTCGGCGCAGACGTAGCGGTCGCGCTCGGCCTTGCTGTCGCGGACGAAGATGGTGCCGTTGTCGAAGGAGACGTCGCACCAGCGGAAGGTGCAGGCTTCGCCGGAGCGCATGCCGGTCGAGTAGAGGACGCGCAGCAGCAGGCGATCGCGCGCGAGCTTCGGGGCGTCGAGGAACGCGCGCATCTCCTGGCGGGACAGGATCGCGGGGAGCTTCAGGCGGACGTAGAGCAGGTCCACCATGCCCATCTCGTCCGCGAACTCCGCCTGGAGCTCCTCGTCGGCGCTCTTGTAGGGTCCCCCGTGGTCGCTCATGCCTACCTCAACAGCTGCAGCAGGTATTGGTTCTGGGAGTTGGCCTGCGCCACCATCGCGGTGCCGGACTGCACCAGGATGGAGCGGCGCGACTGCTTCATCGCCTCCAGCGCCATGTCCGCGTCGTTGATGTTGGACAGCGCGCTGGTCATGGAGGTGGAGTGCGCGCGCGTCACGTCCAGCACCCGCTGGAGGTGGTTCGCGAACTGTCCCGTCTTGAGGTTCTCGCCCGAGACGTAGTCGATGGCGTCGTCGATCTGGCCGATCAGGTCCTGGGCGTCGAGGGCGCTGGCCAGCGTGATGTCGGTGTAGTCGTACTGGGCGGACGTGCGGAAGATGGACGTCACGTCCATACGGGAGATCCCGAGGTGGAGCGCGTTGCCCTCGTCCGCGCCGAACTGGAACTGCAGGGCGTTGCGGGCGATCTCCGCCTTCTCGTAGCCCAGGACCTTGACGTAGGAGGTGAGGCCGACGTCGTCCTGGGACACCCGGTTCACCGTGAAGCGGACGCCTCCCAGGGACGCCGTGCGCGCCGCCACGCCCACGTCCTCGAGCACCATCGCCGGGCCCTCGCTCCCCGAGAACCAGATCTCGGCGTTCAGCTCGGCGGCGGAGTAGGCCACGCCGTCGGTGCGCGATCCGTCCAGGTCCGACTCGCGGGCCATCTTCAGCGCGGACAGCACGAACGTCACGTCCTGCCCCTCCGCGGTGCCGTCGTCGAAGTTGGCCGTGAAGGAGCCGCCGTTGACCAGGTTGCCGGCGTCGTTGAAGGTGACCACGCCGGCGCCGTTGCTCACCTTGCCGGTGAAGCCGGACGCCTGCGGCATGTACACGTTGTACTGCCACTGGTTGGTGTCGCGGATCTGGTAGAAGTTGACCTGCGCGCCGGGCACTGAGTCCATGCCGGTGCGGTCGGTGATGTTGGAGACCGGGAACGACACCGGCCCCTGCCCCGACACGACGCGGCTGTGGAACACGACGTGGTTGGTGTTGGTGAAGGGCGTGCCGTCCGGGGCGCCGGCCACGCTGGTCTGGTCGATCGTGGCGTCGGCCTCCTGGATCACGCTGGTGAGGTCGACCAGCACCCGCTGGCTGGAGGCGAGCCCGGCGCCCGACGTGGCCTGGTCGGCGTTGTTCACGTCGTCCGCGATGGTCACGTAGAACTTGCGGAAGTTGCCGGTCTCCGGATCCGGGCTCGCGGAGGTGAACGCGTCGCGCGCGATCATCATGCCGGAGTCGTTGAAGGTCAGCGTGCCCGTGTAGTTCGCGCTGGGGGCCCCGCCGGTCCACGCGCCGTTTGCCAGGTCCAGGCCGTTCAGCGTGTACGTCCACTCGTTGGTGAAGGTCTTCTCGAAGCGGATGGAGGTGGCGTGCGCGACGCCCCGGCGGTCGTACCAGGTGGCGGCGCCGGCCGTGGTGTTGAAGCCCACCGGATCCTCGGCGTCCAGGACGGCCGTGTAGGCGGTGTTGAGGGTGGGGTTGGGGGCCACCGCGGTCCCGTCCTGCGACCCGCCCAGCGCGGCCGCCGGCGCCGCGTCGTTGCGCAGCGAGGTGAAGTCGAGGGTGACCGTCTGCCCGTCGAGCGTGCCGTCCGCGACGTTCATCGTCCCCGTGCGGCCGGCCACCGCGTTCACGCTGGCGACGCTGCCGTTGGAGGCGAACACGATGGAGCCAGAGGCGGAGAGCCCCGACGTCCACACGCCCGCCGTCGCGGACGACAGGGAGTACGTCCAGGTCTCGTCCACCGACGCGTTGGCGATGGACTTGGTCAGCGCCAGCGTCACGTCGTGGGCCACGCCGTTGCGGTCGTACCAGTCGAAGTGGGTGCTGGCCGAGGTGCCCACGCCGCCGTTCGCGTCCAGGTGCCCGTCGTAGGTGGCGGTCGCCGTCATGCCGGGGTTGTAGCGCAGGCCCGACACCACCGTGGCCGCCACGCCGCCCAGCTGCACCGACGCGCCCGCGTCGTCCACGGTGGTGTCGGCGGTGGGGCCGTTGCCGGGCTGGGTCAGGCCGGCGAAGCTGATCAGGACGTCCTGGTCGGAGGCGGTCACGTCGTCGCGCACCGTCACGGTGAAAGAGGTGGCCGCGCCCCCGTTTACCGAGGTCAGCGCGCCGCTCTCGCTGAAGGTCAGCGTCCCCGACACCGCGCCGCCCGGCGCCGCGCCGGTCCAGGCGCCGCCGCTTCCGGAGAGGCCGCTGAAGCTGTAGCTCCACGCGTTGGTGTCGGTCTTGGTGAAGGTCAGGCTCACCAGGTGCGTCGTCCCCAGGCGGTCGTACCACACCGCGCCGGTGTCGGTGGTGAGGGTCGCGCCCACCGCCAGGTCCGCGTCCAGCAGTCCCGAGTAGGACACGCTCTGGGTGCGATCCGGCGGGTTCGCGTTGGGCCCCGGCACCGGCGTGGGGACGTTCTGCGATCCGCCCACCGCCACCACCGTCGCGCCCGACGCCGTCGCGTCATCCACCGCGTCGTTGCGGACGCTGGCGACGTTGACCGTGACCGTCTGCCCCTTCACCGCGCCGGACGACAGGTACGTGCCGTCGTCGATGGTCAGGGACACGCTGGTGGGGGACGGGTTGCCCGACGTGCTGAAGGAGATGGTGCCGCTCCCGCCGCTGGTGGCCCCGTTCCAGTCCACGCCGCCCGACCCGGTGCTGTCGCTGCCCAGCCCCAGCCAGCTGTACGCCCACACGTCGTTCAGCCCGCTGTTGTTGGTCTGCTTGGTCAGCTGCAAGGTGACGTCGTGGACGACGCCCTTGCGGTCGAACCACTGGAAGGTGCCCGAGGTCACCAGGCCGGACGCCGCGTCCACGTTCAGGTGCGCGTCGTAGGTGGCGGTCGACGTCACGCCGGGGTTGGTGTTGAGGCCGCCCACCACGACCGCCGCGTTCCCATTGCCGGTCTGCGCCACGCTGCTGTTGCTGCTGGGGGAGAAGCTCATGGTCTGGGTGAGCCCGGTGAAGTTCACGCGCACCGTCTGGTTGGGGACCGTGTCGTCCGACACCGTCACGTCGAAGGTGCGGTAGTTGCCGGTCGGGCCCTGCGACGAGGACGTGTTGCCGTTCACCGCGATCAGCGTGCCCGCGTCGTTGAAGGTCAGCGTCCCGGTCACGCTCCCCGTGGGCGACGCCACGCCGTCCCAGGCGCCGCCGGTCGCGGCCAGGCCGTTGATGGTGTAGGTCCAGCTGTTGGTGTCCGCCTTGTTGTAGGTGATGGACACGTCGTGGCCGACGCCCAGGCGGTCGTACCACGGCTTGATGGCCGTCGTCCGGGCGCTGCCCACGGACAGGTCGCCGTCCAGGTTGCCCTGGTACTGGGCGGTGGTGGTGGTCCCCGGGGCCACGCCCGTCCCGTCCGCCGTGCCGGTGAGGGGGCTGGACGCCGCCGCGTCGTTCTTGATGGCGCTGAAGTCCACCGTGAGGACGTGTCCGCCGCTGGTGCCGTCGGCGATGTTCATGGACACCGTGAGCGGGGACGTGAGGTTGCCCGCGCTGTCGAAGGTGAGGGTGCCGGTGCTGTTGGTGGCTCTGCTCCAGGTGACCCCGCCCAGCCCGGTGCTGGGCAGGCCGCTGAAGCTGTAGGACCAGGTGTCGTTCAGCGCGTTGTCCGGGGACTGTTTGGTCAGGACCAGCGTCATGGTGTGCGAGTCGCCGTTGCGGTCGAACCAGCTGTCGCTGCGGAGGCGCGTGGTGCCGACCGCCAGCGCGTTGTCGAGGTGGGCGCTGTAGGTGACGTTGCGGGTGTAGCCGGGGGCGGTCGCGGTCCCGTTGGACACGGTGGCGCCCGCCGCGTCGATGGTGGTGTCGGTGCTGGGCGTCCCGCTGGACGGCTGGTGGACGCCCGTGAAGTCGATGGACACCTGCTGGTCGCTGGCCGTCACGTCGTCCGCCACCGTGATGCTGAAGGCCGCCACCGCGCCGCCGTTGATCGCCGTCAGGTTCCCCGCGTCGTTGAAGGTCAGGGTGCCGGTCACGCTGCCCGTGCTGGCGCCGCCCGTCCACGCGCCGCCGGCGGTGGTCAGCCCGTTCAGCGTGTACGCCCACGAGTTGGTGTCCAGCTTGCGGTAGGTGACGTACACGTCGTGCGCGGTGCCGAGGCGGTCGAACCAGCGGCTGTCGGGGGCGGTGCGATCGGAGTCGAGGGTCTGGCCCACCGCCAGGTCGGCGTCGAGATCGCCCGTGTAGACGGCGGAGCTGGTCTTGTTGGGAGCGGTGGCCGTTCCGTTCTGGGTGTCGGACAGCGCCTCGAGCGTGGCGGTGTCCACCGTCGCGTCGGGGGCGCCGTCGTTCTGCACGCCCGAGAGGAGCAGCGTCACGCTCTGCCCGTCGGTGGTCCCGTCGGAGATGTTCAGGACGACGCTGGAGGGCGTCGGGTTGCCCGCGGCGCTGAAGCTCAGCGTCCCCGTCGAGTTGGTGGCGCCGCTCCAGGTGACCCCGCCGAGCGTCCCGGTGAGCCCGCTGACGGTGTACGTCCAGGCGTCCGGCAGGTCGGCCGGGTTGGTGCTCTTGTTCAGCTCCAGCGTCACCGTGCGGGCGCCGGCCTTGCGGTCGTACCAGGTGAAGGACGTCGTTTGCGTGGCGCCCGTCGCCGCCGTCGAGTCGAGGTGCGCGGTGTAGGTGGCCGTGGACGTGATGGTGGGCTGCGCGTTGCTGCCGTTGGCGCTGCTGTTCGCCAGGGTGGACACGGTGCTGTCGTCGGTGGCGCCGTTGCCGGGCTGGGTGATGCCGAGGAAGTCGACGGTCACCGCCTGCTTGCCGGTCGTCCCGTCGTTGACCAGGATGGTGAACGGGGAGGCGATCCCCA
>Ga0172368_10007203_pt1 | contig 11719 bp, 5 predicted proteins | sample Lak11m_FD_114540 | JGI IMG/M metagenome (GOLD analysis project Ga0172368, IMG submission 114540) | Freshwater microbial communities from Kabuno Bay, South-Kivu, Congo - kab_022012_11m | ecosystem: Environmental > Aquatic > Freshwater > Lake | place: Democratic Republic of the Congo: South-Kivu...
CGGCCCCCTCCCCAACCCTCCCACCCCTGGACTCGCTTCGGGCTCGCCGAAAGAGCCCGGGGGAGGGAGCGTGCGCTGGAAGCGCCTCCGGCGCCATCCCCCTCCCCCGCGCTCTTTGCGGGGGAGGGTTGGGGAGGGGGCCGGTCTTCGTCGCGGCACTCCTTGCGGCCGCGGCCTGCGTCGGGCCGGGCGCGGAGGAAGTGCGTTGGTCGTGCCGGTTGGACGCGGACTGCATTGCGGGCTGGCACTGTGTCGCGGCGGGGTACTGCGTGCGCGCGGGCGAAGACCTGGGCGCCGACGCCGGTCCCGGTGCGGACGGCGGAGGCAGCGGATGCACTTCGGACGTCGCATGCGGGGTCGGGCGCTATTGCGACACTTCGCAGCGGTGCGCGGCCTGTTCCACGACCGAGGCGCTCCACTGCGGAATCGGCTCGTCCGTCGCCGGGTGCGTCGTGTGCGCCGGCTCGACGCCGGGCTGTTCCGACGGCGCGTGCGTGTGTACCGAGGCGAGCTGCGGCGCGGACGACTACTGCTCGGGCGGCTCGTGTACGCCGCGCTTCGCGACCGCAGACGCGGCGCCGACGAGCCTGACTTTCGGCTCCACGTACACCGGCCGCGTCAGCGTGGCGAAGACGGTCTCCGTTACGAACCACGGGAACAAGGACCTGGTCGTCGCGTCCGCGGAAGCCTCGGGCCAGTTCGTCGTGGCCGTGGACAACTGCCACTCGGCCGTCGCGCCGAACGGATCCTGCACCATCGACGTGACCTTCAACCCGACCACGGCCGGCGCCAAAACCGGCACGCTGACGATCTCCTCGAACGCCTCGGCCGGCGACATCCTCGTTTCCCTGTCGGGCACCGCGCTGCTCTCCGTACCGGCGACGGAGCTTTCGCCGGCGAGCCTCGCCTTCGGCAACCAGCCCGTCGCCGCGGCCTCGAGCGCCCGGACCGTCACGCTGACAAGCTCGGGCACGGGCGCGCTGGAACTCGCGGGCGTCGCCGTCAGCGCGGGCGTCGCGGACTTCTCGCAGACGAACGACTGTCCGGCGTCGCTGGAGCCCGAGGCGAGCTGCACGGTCTCCGTCGTCTTCACGCCCTCGGCGCTGTTCGCGCGGAGCGGGACGCTGACCTTCCAGGACAACGCCTCCGACAGCCCGCAGACCGTGAGTCTGTCGGGCACCGGCACGGGCGCGGCAGCCGTTGCGACTCCGGCGAGCCTGACGTTCAGCCAGACCTACACCGGCTACGCGAGCGCACCGCAGAACGTGACCCTCACCAACAACGGGAACGCGGCGCTCGTCGTGACCTCGGTCGGCGCGTCGGGACAGTTCGCGATATCGAACAACGGATGCGAGTCGGCGGTCGCCCCGGGCGGATCCTGCACCATCGGCGTGACATTCGAACCGACGAGCGGCGGCATGCAGTCCGGCACGCTGACCGTCGTGTCGAACTCCGTGAGCGGCAACGCGACCGTGGCCTTGTCGGGCACCGCGATGCAGTCCGTCGCGACGGCGCAGCTCTCGACGCTGAGCGTGTCGTTCGGCAACCAGCACGTCGGCGCGACCTCCGGGGCGCAGACCGTCACGCTGAGCAACACGGGCCAGGCCGCGCTCACCATGGCGACCGCGTACTCGGGCGACTTCGCGGGAACGGACGACTGCAACGGCAGCGTCGCGCCGGGCACGAGCTGCCATCTCGCGGTGACGTGTACGCCCACCGCGACCGGCGTGCGCACGGGCGCACTGACGATCACCGACAACGCGGCCGGGCCTCACCTCGTGAGCCTGTCGGCGAACGGGGTCCTCGGCACTGCGGGCCTGAGCACGAGCACGCTCGCGTTCACCCAGGCCGTCGGCACGACGAGCGCGGCGCAGACCGTGACGGTGACGAACTCGGGGACAGACGCGCTGGCGATCTCCTCGGTCGCGGCAGGTGCCCCGTTCGCGGTGTCGGCCCACACCTGCACCTCGGCGCTGGCACCTGCCGCGACCTGCACCGTGTCGGTCACGTTCGCGCCGGCGGCGCTGGGGCCGGCGACCGGCACGCTGACGATCGCGTCGGACGGCTCGAATCCGACGGCGACCGTGAGCCTGTCCGGTACGGGCACCGGCGCGACGGCCGACGTGTCGCCGGCGAGCCTGGCGTTCGACGAGACGTACACCGGCTACACGAGCGCGCCGCGGACCGTGACGGTGACGAACAGCGGGAATCTCCCCTTGAACGTGACTTCAGCCTCCGCTTCCGGTCCGTTCGCGGTCTCGGACAACCGGTGTGCGTCGGCCGTGGCCGCGCAGGCGAGCTGCACGGTCGCCGTGACGTTCCATCCGACTGCCGCGGGAGAGCAGACCGGCACGCTGACCATCGTGTCGAACTCGATCCACGGCGACGCGACGGCGAGTCTGTCGGGCATGGCCTTGCTGTCCGTTCCGATCGCGCAGCTTTCAACGACGGAACTTCTCTTCGGCAATCGGCACGTCGGCACGGCCTCCGATCCGCTGCCCGTGACGCTCACCAACACGGGCCGTGCCTCAATGGCCGTGAGCTCCGTCGCGGTGACGGCGGGCGGCGCCGAATTCGCGCAGACGAACAACTGCGGGATGTCGGTGGCTGCGAACGCCGGTTGCACCGTCCAAGTCACGTTCACGCCATCGGCGGCCGGCTCGCGCGTCGGCCTGCTGAGCATCACGGACGACGCGACGGGGAGTCCACACACCGTTGTGCTGACCGGCGCAGGCGTCATCGGGACCGCGGTCCTGACCTCGACATCCATGGGCTTCGGGAGCCGGCGCGTCGGCACGACGAGCGCCGAGCAGGAGATCACGGTGAAGAACGTCGGGACGGATGCGCTGGTCGTCACCGGAGCGACCGCGACCGGGCCCTTCGCAGCCACGAACACCTGCGTGTCGGCGCTCGCGATCGACGGCACCTGCACGGTCTCCGTGACCTTCACACCGACCGCGGGCGGCGCCGCGTCCGGCGTCCTGACCCTCGCGTCGAACGGCTCCAACCCGACGGAGACCGTGACCCTGTCGGGCGACGGAATCGAACCGGTCGCCACGCTCTCGAGGACGAGCCTCGACTTCGCCGGCCGGCGTCCGGCAACCGCCTCCGGCGCTGCATCGGTGACTCTCACGAACACGGGCAGCGCGCCCCTGGGCGTGAGCAGCATCGGCATCACGGCCGGCAGCAGCGACTTCACGCAGACGAACGACTGCGCCGCCTCGCTGGCCGAGGACGCGAGCTGCACCATCGCCGTGGTGTTCGCTCCGGCGGCAGCCGGGGCGCGCACGGGGACGCTGTCCGTCGCGGACGACGCCGCCGGCAGTCCGCACTCCGTGAGCCTGTCCGGCAGCGGCATCATCGGGACGGTTTCGCTCGCCCCGGCTTCGCTGTCCTTCACGACGGGAGCCGGCACGACGAGCGCCGCACAGATCGTGACCGTGACCAACACCGGGACCGACGCGGTGACGATCTCCGGGGTGTCCACGCCGTCCGCCCGGTTCGCAGTCACCCACGACTGCACCGCGCCGCTCGCCCCGGACGCGACCTGCAGCGTGTCGGTGACCTTCTCGCCGACGGCGATGGAAAGCACCGGCTCGACGTTGACCGTCGCGTCCGACGCCTCCAATCCCTCGGCGACCGTGAGCCTGTCGGGCATCGGCACCTGCGGCACCGACTCATACTGCGGAACCGGGAAGTACTGCGGCTCGGGCGGATCCTGCCTCGCCTGCTCGGCGACGAACGCGGCGCACTGCGGCACGGCGTCGTCTGCGGCAGGGTGTGCCGTGTGCTCGGGTGCGACGCCTGCGTGCGTGAGCGGCGAGTGCAGGGCCGTTCCCGCGTGCCCTGCGGGCTACGTCCAGATTCCGGCCGGGGAGTTCGACATGGGGTCGCCGACCACCGAGCCGGGCAGGAACGGGGGCGCGGACGAGACGCAGCATCATGTGACGCTCAGCCGAGGGTTCTGCATGAAGGAAGCCGAGGTGACCGAGGCGGAGTGGCTGGCGCGGATGGGAACCCCGCTGGCGTCGTGCGGCGACAATTGCCCCGTGGTGCGGGTCTCTTGGTGGGACGCGCTCACGTTTGCGAACGCGCTCTCGACGGCGGAGAGCCTGCCATCCTGCTACACGCTGACCGGTTGCGGCGGCGGGTCGCCGGGGACCGCCGGCTACGCCTGTACCGGGGTGACTTTCCAGGGCCTGACCTGTACCGGGTACCGGCTTCCGACGGAGGCCGAGTGGGAATACGCGGCACGGGCGGGGACGACGACGGCAACGTACAACGGCACGTCGTCGGCCACGGCTTTCGAGGAGCCGAACGCGGTCCTCGACCCGATCGCCTGGTTCTGGGGGAACGCGCAGAGCAACGCGCACCCGGTGAAGCAACTGGCGGCGAACGCGTTCGGTCTGTTCGACGTGCTGGGCAACGCGGCCGAGTGGTGCTGGGACTGGGCCGGGACGTACCCGTCGACGCCGACGACGGACCCGTTGGGCGCTGCGGGGGCCTCGGGCCGGGCGGTCCGCGGAGGCTCGATGGGTTCCGCCGCGAGCTACAGTCGGGCCGCCTACCGGGGCACCTATAGCCCCGGCGACCGTTTCAATTTCATCGGGTTCCGCCTGGCGAAGTCCGCCCCGACGCTCGTCAGGGAGGCCTCGCTGTCGCCAACGTCGCTCGCGTTCGCCGACCAGGCGCCCGGCACGACCAGCGCCGGCCAGACCGTGACCGTGACCAACACCGGCACGGACACGCTGACGATCTCCTCCGTGACGGCGACCGCGCCGTTCGCGGCGACGAACACCTGCACGTCGCCGCTGGCCGTCGGAGGCACGTGTACCGTCTCGGTGACGTTCGCGCCGACGGCCATCGGGTCGGCGTCGGGCACGCTGACGATCGCGTCCAACGGGTCGAACCCGTCGGCGACGGTGAGTCTGTCGGGCACGGCCTGCACCGCCGGCTACGTCTGGATTCCGCCTGGGGAGTTCGACATGGGGTCGCCCGGAGGCGAGCCCGGAAGGAGCACCGACGAGACGCAGCACCACGTCGTGCTGACCCGCGGGTTCTGCATGAAGGAGACGGAGGTGACGCAGGGGGAATGGCAGGCACTGATGTCGAACAACCCGTCCGGCAAGTCCCCGGGCTGCACGAGCTGTCCGGTGGAGACGGTGTCGTGGTGGGACGCGCTGGCGTACGCGAACGCGCTGTCGGCATCGCAGGCGCTGCAACCCTGCTACGTGCCGACCGGCGACTGCAGCGGGACGCCGGGCACCTCGGGCTACTCGTGTCCCGGGGTGACGTTCGTGGGGCTCGGGTGTCCGGGCTACCGGCTGCCGACCGAGGCGGAGTGGGAGTATGCCGCGAGGGCCGGGACGGGGACGGCCACGTACGACGGCACGTCGTCGCTGACGGGCTGCGAGACGAACACGGTGGTCGGCCCGATCGCCTGGTTCTGCGGGAACGCGTCGGGCACGACGCACGCGGTGAAGGGAAAGCTAGCGAACGACCTGGGGCTGTACGACATGCTGGGCAACGTGTGGGAGTGGTGTTGGGACTGGTACGGCACGTATCCGACGACGGCGGAGACGGATCCGCTGGGCGCATCGCCGGGCTCGTGGCGTGTCCTCCGCGGCGGGGGCTGGGTCAACGGCGCGGGCTACGAGCGCGCCGCGAGGCGCAACAACGACGGCCCGGCCAATCGCAGCAGCAGCTTCGGCCTGCGTCCGGTGAGGTCCGGCCCGTAGCACTCCCGGGCGTGGCGGACGAAGACGATCAGCCCGGGGCGCGGGCCATGCGGGCGCTCTCCAGTCTCTCGTAGAGAGTCTCGGGCGCGATGTCCGCGCCGCCCGGCCACGCGATGGTGCCGCCCTCGACGCGGGCGGCCCGGAACACCGCCGGGTCCAGAAGCGACTCGAAAACCGGCCCACGCGACAGGTACTCGGAGAAGTCGAGGTCGCCCTCCAGGCCGTCGTCGAAGACGACGTGGTACACGTGGCCGCCTTGGAAGTGCACCGACCGGACGTCGTTGAGGTTCCACATGGCTCCTACTCCAGGGGCTCGACGGGCCTGACCGCCTGACCGGAACGGGCGAGGTCCCAGTCTTCCTGCAACTGGTCGTGGCGTGCGTCGATCCATTCGCGGAGAAGACGAAGCGCGGTCCGAGATCCCAGGTCGCCTCGCAGGACGTTGCCGCCGAAGTCGAGAACCGCCTTGCGTCCCTGGTACTCGGCGTGCAGGTGGGCGGGATTGTGCTCGTCGAAGAAGAGGCGGACAACGATGCCGAAGAACCGCGAAATCTCGGGCATGGCGACCCTCTCGGTCCACGCCTCCCATCCGGCGCGCGACAACGGTAGCCCGTGCTGCGCCGGGAAGCCAGCAGGAGGCGCCGATGCGCCGCACGACGGACCGGAGAGCGTGTCATCGCACGGCAGCCGCCCGGCTGCTGCCGTTCACGACCCGGTCGCAGACGTTGGTGTCCAGTGGCCAAGTCACAGGTCGCCCCGTCCCCGCGGCGGCTGCGGCGGCCGTGAAAGCGGGGCGTCGGCCGTGGCCCCGACGCACGACAAGGCGCGACGGTTGCGCACGCCGCCGTCGCCGAGCTTGTCGGGCAGCGCCCGGGCTGCCGGAGGCCGTGCTGGGTTCGACAGCCGCCTGCACCGGCGGGCCCGGAGGGTGGGCGTGAAGGCTGCGCTGCGAGGCGCCGACTTCGCCCCGGCACTGCCGCGGCCGCTGCGCCGGACGGGCGTCCCCGTTCGGCGTCCTACGGCCCGGCCACGACGAGCTCGCCGTACGGCTTTCGGGGCAGGCTGAAGACGGTCTCGTGTTCGCGCAGGACGATGCCCAGTTCGCGTCCGGAGGTCTCGCGCACGAGCTTCACCATGCGGCGCACGCCGGAGCCGGCCTTGGTGACGAGCATCGGGAGGTCGCCCAGGCGCGCGTAGAGATGGGGATTGCGCACCACGTGGGTCCCGGCCCGCATCGCGGCCTCGTCGACGGAGTTGGGCGGCCGCCCGGGGGCGCGGATGTCGACCCGGTCGCGGAAGACGAACACGCGCACCGCGGCGGGAACCGTGTAGTCGCGGTGCGCCACGGCGTTGACCACCGCCTCGCGCACCGCCTGCGGATGCAGCTCCGGGTACGCCTCGGGCGTCGTGCCGCCGCGGATGTGGTGCTCCTCCCGCAGGTAGGCGTGTAGGAAACGCAGAACGGTCTCGATGACGTCCGTGAGCCGCCCGTCGCAGTCCTTGCGGTCGACGAGGTCGCTGTCGGCGTCGTCGGTGCCCGGCCAGGCGGCGCAGATGACGTTCGCCCAGGGGAGCGCCTCCTGCGGCCGGCGTCCGAAGAGCAGCAGGCCGGCGAGCGTGGGGTGGTCGCCGGCGACGAGTCGCCAGTTGCGCAGGAGCGTGAGGCGATCCAGCCCCGTGTCCTGCAGTCCGGCGTCCGTCAGGTGCTGTTCGAAGGCCTCCATGCTCAGGTCGGCGAGCCCGGCCCGCAGGACCGGGAGTTCGTCCGCGTGCAGGCTCTCGGCGGCCTGGAACAGCCGCAGGAGCTCTCCGCGCGAGGCGTCGCGGCACCCGGAAGTCGTCCGGATGTAGTAGCGGCCGCGCGAAGTGCGGTACGGCCGCTGGTCGCCGCGGGGAACGCGGACCACGAGCACGGAGCGACCGTCCACGGCGACGGTCTCCTGCAGCACTGTGGTCGGCGGATCGCAGTTGTTGAACGCGACGTTGTCCACGAGGCGCTGGGCGGCGTCCAGGTCCGGGATGCCGACCACGGTGCGGTCGTCGGCGACGCCGACGACGAGCCGCCCGCCGTCGGTGTTCGCGAAGGCCACGAGGTCCTTGGCCAGTTCGTCGGGCGAGGAAAGTGCGGCCTTGAAATCGGTATGGAGCCCCTCGCCGCGATCGACGATTTCCTTGAGCTCGGACGGTTCCATGCCGTTCTCCTGGCGCACCCGTCGCTCCGGCGCACTTCGGGCCGCTTCGTCGCCTCGTCGCCGGGGCGATCGCCGACGGCCCGGCCGACTGTGCCAGCTTCGGTCTGCACTTGCCAGGGGAAGGCTCGCCGGGACAACTCGACAACCTTGTCGGGACCGCTCGACAGCCTTGTCGGGACCGCTCGACACCGCCTCGGAACCGCTCGACACCGCCCGGGCGGAGGTCGGAGCCGACTCCGAACCGCTCGACAGCCGACTCGGAGGCACTCGACAGCCGGGCGGGACCACTCGACTACCGCCCGGAAGCACTCGACAGCGCCGGGGGGTGGGCTCGACAACCGCGCCGGGGGCACTCGACGACCTGCCGGCGGCACTCGACGGCGTCCCGGGGACCGCTCGACGACCCGCCGGGCGGGCTCGACAGCCGCTCCGGCGGCAGTAGGTGCGTTCGCCGGCGGACTCGACGCCTCGTCCGACCGTCCGGACCACCGGTCGGGCGTCGGACCGGCTCGGCGGTTCGTCGGGCCGGCTCCCGGCGCCCTCTCCGGGTCAGCCCTCTGCCGGCCGCGGGCGCGCCGCGTACTTCACGACCCGCACCTTCTCCAGCGTGACGAGTCCCTCGGGGACCATCTCGTCGAGAATCGGCAGCAGGCGTTCGACGTGCTCGTCGGTGTCGACGACCTCGACGACCACGGGCAGGTCGGTGCTCAGCTCCAGCAGATGGGTCGTGTGCATGACGCTGTGGGCGCCGAAGCCCGCGACCCCGTGGAAGACGGTGGCACCGGCGAATCCCTCCTTGCGCAGCCGTTCGACGAGCGCCTCCGCGAGAGGGCGATGGTGCCACTTGTCGCTGTCGCCCAGGAAGACGCGCGCCATCGTGCGTTCGCCTTCGAGCACCCGCATGGCTTCCTCCGCTACGGCACGAGCGCCCGCGCCGCCGCGAGCCCGAGCACGCCGGCCGCCAGACAGGCCGACACCGTGAGCACCAGATTCGCCGCCCCGAGCAGCAGCGCCCCGTCGCGCAGGTACTGGAGCGTCTCGTGGTTGAAGGTCGAGTACGTGGTGAAGCCGCCCATGACTCCGGTGGCGAGGAACAGGCGCAGCTCCGGCGACACGGCCTGCGAGGCGACGCTCAGGTGGACCACGCACGTGACCAGGAACGATCCGGCGACGTTGACGGCGAGCGTGCCCCAGGGAAACGCGCTGCCGAGCACGCGCGCGGCCCCGAGCGCCACGAGATAGCGTGCGCCGGATCCCAGGGCGCCACCGAGACAGACAAGAAACAGACGCGTCAACGTTTCCACCCTCGCCCGGCAAGAGAAGAGCGGCTCTCCCCCCCGGCCCCCCTCTCGTTTCGGACAAGAACAAGAGCGTCCGAAACGCGAGGGGGGAGGTCGCAGAGCCGATGCGGCGGTTTCCGGCAGCGCGTTCTCCCCCCTCGCGTTTCGCGGAGCGAGGAACGAGCGCAGCGAAACGAGAGGGGGGCCGGGGGGGAGAGCCGCGTCATACTCTACCGCCGCCTCGGAGCGGCCGGTTCCTTCGCGGCGGGCGCGGGCTCCAGCATGAGCACGCACGCGCTGTCCAGGGCGAGGGTGCTGGCGCGCAGCGCACGGCGCACGGCGTCGGCGAACTGCTGTTCCTGCACCATCTCGGCGGCGCGCAGGAGCTTCTCGCGTCCCTCGGCGCGTTCGGCGTCCAGCGACAGCCGGTCCAGCCTCTTCTCGGTCTCGGCGTCGAGGCGTTCCTCGGCAGCCTGCACGGCCAGGACGAGCCGCTGCTGCGCCGCGGCGCGCGCCGCGGCCTCCATGGCGCGCACCGTCTGCTCCCAGCGCGCGGGCGGAATCCGCACGTCCGAGGGCCGCACCGTCGCGGGCGTCGCCTCGTCCAGCTTCGCCACGAACGCGTCGCGCACGTGCGGGGCCCCGTCGGCTCCGACCTCGACGCCCACGCGCACGAGCGGGTTCTCGAGAAGTCGCCCCGCCTGCCGGCTCGGCACGTGCGAGCCCTGCGCGAGATCCTCCGCCTCGGGAAGCTGCACCACGAAGCTGAAGCACGCGGCGAGGCCGGGCGCCGACCCGGTGCGCAGCTTCACGACCGACGCGCGTCCCATGTCGCCGTCGCGCACGAAGTTCACGAGCGCCTCGACCACCGGATGCCCCGTGGCCAGGTACTCGATCTCCTCGCGCTCCACGGCCGTGTCGCGCCAGAACGTGCCCTCGATGGAGCGCTCCTGCGCGAGGTCCAGGCCCGGCAGCGCGTCCACGACGAGGCGCGAGCCCAGCACGAGCCGACACTGGAACGCCTCGACGTGCTGGTCCACGTCCACCTCGATGCCGACGCGGCGCGCCACGTCCAGCACCGTCTCTTCCAGGCGCTCGTCCAGGTCGCGCGCGAGCGTCCAGAGTCCCTCTTCCAGATCGGCGGGCTCGTCGAAACCCTCCTGCTCGATGCCTGCGCGCTGGAAGGCGCGCACGAGCAGCGCCGCGACGCGATCGCGGTCGAACGAGCGCCGATCCAGCAGCGGGTCGTAGTCGCGCGCGGCCGCGTCGCGCGCCTGCCGGATGGCGGCGCCCAGGCGCGAGGCGAAGTCGTTCCACGCCTGCTCGCCGCCGAAGGCCGCGAGGCGCACGATCTCGGTCTCGACCTCCTCCATCACGGCGTCCAGGCCGCCGACCGTCTCGGTGAAGACGCGCACGTCGTCGGCGAAGAGATCGGCGACGCGCGCGGCGAGCGTGCCGCGCGGGCGCACGACGACGATCTCGACCGGCCGGGTCTGGCCCACGCGATCCAGGCGTCCGATGCGCTGCTCGATGGCGCTGGGAGACCAGGGCAGGTCGTAGTGGACGAGGTGGTGGCAGAACTGGAAGTTGCGTCCCTCGCCGCCGGCCTCGCTGGAGACGAGCAGGCCGGGGCCCTCGGGATCGCGGAAGCGCGCGACCATGCGATCGCGGTCCAGCGTGGGCAGATCGCCGTGGTACTGCAGCGGCGACAGCCCCGCGCGGGAAAGCTCCGCCACGAGGTAGTCGAGCGTCTCGCGCGACTCGGTGAAGACGAGCACCTTCGCGCCCGGTTCGGTCCTGCGGATGTCGCGGATGCGGTCGCGCAGCGCGCGCAGCTTCGCGTCGTGCGCCATGCCCTCCAGCGCGCGGGCGCGCACGGCGAGCTTGGCCAGGTCCTTCTCCGGCCGCGCCGCGAGCGCGGACGCGAGCGCCGCCGGCGACGAGTCCAGGCGCCGCAGCAGCATCGCGAGCGGCGCGCCCTGGGGCAGGGTGCCCGCCTTCAGAGCGGCGTGGACGGCGTCCTGGACCTCGCGGTGCAGCGTCTCGGCCTCGCGGTCCAGCACGACGTCGAGCCGGTGCAGGCGCCGCTCGGTGAAGCCGCCCACGACGGCGCGCCGGTTGCGCACGAGTCGCGACGAAAGCGAGTACACCTCGGCGACGTGATCCAGCAGCGCGTCGCGGGCGGCAACGCCCTTGCGTCCCGGCGCGGCGCAGGCCTGTGCGTACTTCGCGAGGTGCTTGTCGGCCGGGAAGAGCTTCGCGACGCCCGCGGCGCGCTGCGCGACCTCGGCGGGCGCGGAGTCCTCGAGTGCGCGCACGAGCGCCGACAGATCCGCCTGGCGCTCCATGCGGCGGACGAACTCCTCGGGCGTCTGCGCGGGCGCGGACTCGACGAGGCGCAGAAGCCGGTAGTACTCGACCGGGTCGAGCTTGAGCGGGGTCGCGGTGAGCAGCAGCATCCCCCACGTGTTGTTGGCGAGGCCCGTGGCGGCCTCGTACGCGCGGTCGC
>Ga0172368_10007205_pt1 | contig 11716 bp, 11 predicted proteins | sample Lak11m_FD_114540 | JGI IMG/M metagenome (GOLD analysis project Ga0172368, IMG submission 114540) | Freshwater microbial communities from Kabuno Bay, South-Kivu, Congo - kab_022012_11m | ecosystem: Environmental > Aquatic > Freshwater > Lake | place: Democratic Republic of the Congo: South-Kivu...
AGTTTTTCATTTCCAATCTTTTCTTCAATTTGTGTTAAATATTTCGTTCCGATAATTCTTGCCAGAAAAGGATTTTCGATTAATTCATTCAGTCTCCGTGTCAAGTAGTCAATATTGATTTCTGCTTTCTCATTCGTTTGGCTTTTTTCTTCAATAAATGATGCTTTACTTGAGTCGTCGAGTGTTATTGCAAATGCTTTTCTTTCTTTTGTCTCGTTGCTTAATGAATTTTCAAGTTTAGTTAAAAACTCAACATTTAATTCCAATTTTGTAAAATCAACTTTTGGTTTGATGTCGCTTTCGTAATTAAAACGCCTCTTTGAACCACTTTTATCCACCATTAACCAAACCGGCAGATAAAATGAGTTTTGAAATTTTTCGCTGAATTCCTTCTTAATTTTTACAGTTTTGGTTGCATTGATAGTATCATTATCCCGGAATTTTAATTTTGTAACCAAGTCTTCAAGTCCTTCATTTTTGAATCCGGTTGAAACTCTTTCTAAAATTTCTCTTGTATCGCCTTTGGTGTAATAAACATAACTTTCGTCCAATTCTTTAATTCCCGACTTTCTGGCAAAAGGTTGTCGCAAAATCCTTCCGACCAATTGCGTAACACCTGTATTTGAGTTCACATTTGGAATAATTCCCAGAATGTAGGCATATGAAAAATCCCAACCTTCCCGCAATGCCTCTTTGGTGATGATAAAGCGGACAGGGCAATCCTGTGAAAACAGGTTTATGTCTTCAATATCATTTTGTGAGCTTGTTTTAATTGCAATTTCATCAGGATTTACTTCAAGGCTCACCAGATATTCTTTAACGTCAAGACTATGCACTCTATCGTGTTTTCCTCTTTGGTCTCTTCCTGTTGCTTCAACCTGCAATAATGCCGTAGGGCGAATGTAAACCCCTGTATCTTTCTGATATTGTATTGCTGTAACTTCTAATTTTTCCCTATGCTCTTTTATTTCCTTTACCATCGCTTTCCAGTCATTTTCCTTTTTGCTGATGGGTGGGAGAATGTGCATATCGAGTTTTACCATTTCTTCTTCTTTGAGTTCAAGTCCTGTAATGGTAACTAAAATATTCATTTCAGCTTTGGGAGTTGCTGAAAAACCAAGAACAAATTCGGGATTTAAACTGTCAATCGTTTTTCTGGCATTTTCTGAAAATACTTTGTGGATTTCGTCAATGATTATAAAAGGTTTTGAAATGCGGATTGCGTTTCCTAGACTTGTCATTATCAAAGGTTGTTCTGTGCCAAGAGGTGAAATATAATCGAGGTTTGGGACTTGCTTTAGTAATTGTTCGTGTAAGTCGTAACGGTTATCAGCAGGAAAAAAACTGTCATAACCGCCGCTATCCTGAAAAACTTTTAATGCTTCTTTTCCGTTGGAACGACTGATTGACTGAATCATAATGAAAAGAACAACTAAGTTTTCTTCAATATCATTAGTTGTTAGTCTTTGTCCTTTTTCCAGAACAATGGTGCGGTTTCCGCTACATTGATCTAATAACTGACGTAAATAATGACCTTTATCCCTGATTTTTTGAACAGTTTGGCTGTAAATGGTTTCACTCGGGACAATCCAAACAACAAGTCCTGTGCGTTTTTGAGCAAAGAGGTTTTGATATTCCCTGATAGATTCAACGGCAAGTAATGTTTTTCCGCCACCTGTCGGGACTTTAACCACCATTCGGGGGTAATATTGCCTTAGCCCATTATTACATCTGTCGGAATATTTTAATTGTAAATCTCTACATACAGGTTCTACCCAATCAGGGATAAATCTGGAATTTTGCTGAACTATGCCCAATGAAGTTTTTGCTTCTCTTGCAGTTTGTAAAAACTGCTTAAGTGCATTTACAACTTTTATCTGATATTTCTTTAAATACATATTATTCTGTAAGTTTTTCAGGTTTTTTGCCGATTTGCTTTTCTTCGCTTTTTACCCTGCGTTCTAATTTTTTGATATCTTCTTCAGCCGGTAACTCTTCGGGCTTAATTCCACGATCAAGTAAAAGTTTTCTTACGCCATTGTTATTTTTAATATGCTCAGCTGAAATTTCGCCTTCAGTTTTCAACAGTTTATCTTTTGCATTAAAAATTGTTATTTCGGTTGCAAAATCTTTAGCTTTAATGGTAATTGTTGGAAGAAAATCTGCTAAAGCACGTTCTTTGGGTACACCTAACTTATCTTTCATCTGCTGAGTAGTTTTACCTCCAAATAATGCAGCATCGCCTTTGCTTCTGATTATTGCAAAATTCTTATCGCTTCCTGTTTGCTCATATATGATGGTTGAAAGTTCCTTTTCCGACAGACTAAGTTTTCCCTTGCCTGTAATCTTTCCCAATCATTTATACGCCGTTCAATTATTTCGTATTTTCGTGTTTGAACTGCAAAATAATTCTGTGCAAAAGCAATGGGTTCTTTCTTAGGATCTCCGTTTTGAGCAATAAGATAGCAGGCATAGCGGGTAAGCATGATATCATCAACAGTTTTCCGGGCTCCCGAACCAATATTAACCATCTTGTTGATGTCAACAAAATGGTCGGAGATGTTATTACCATTGGCTTCACACGATGTTTTTGCTTTGGTGATTACATTAGTAAAATTTCGCCACTCAGTGTATCCCAATAAATGCTGAATATCCCTTGCAAACCAGAATTCAACACCATTGTCTGTTATATTTGAATGATCCTGAAAAGTATCCGTAAGCGTTCTTACCAATTCTTTTTTCATGGTTTAGTTGGTTAGTTTTTATAGTCTTTTAGTTTATTTAGTCGGATAGTTGCTTAATCGGACTTGCAGGACTATTGACTATTCCGACTAAATAGACTATACGGAATACCGACATATTCAATTTGATTGTCGGTTAGATATTCCTCGTCCAGAAAACACGATGGAGCATACACAATCCGTTTCTTACCGGTCTGCTGCTGCTTTATTTTTTCGGCAAGTGTTAAATTAAGTGCAAGCCGGGTAAGCGTTTCATAATCCTGTTTGTAAACCAGATAAATGGCTTGTTTGCCATATTCACCAACATAAAAATCCGCTTCATTTATTTTGTCTTCAGCTTCCAAATTTTCGCCTGTACACAAGTAATAAATATATTTTGCAAATTGCTGATAGGTCGGCAATTGCCCCGCCAACATGGTTTCCGCATCTAATGGAATACCAAGACGGTAATATTTAAATCCCGAATCATAACCGTATTTGTCAATAGCCCGTTTTACCCTTTCACGAGTTATGTCTTTGCAAATGTTTTTATCAGGTTCGGCTTCTGAGTTTTCGGGCATTTGAACCATAATGCATTTACGGTTACCGCCATCCTCTTTGTTGAGTTCCATTACCGCGTGCATGGTAGTGCCAGACCCGGCAAAGGAGTCAAGTACAATTGAATTTTTATCAGTTGATAATTGCAATACTAATTTCAGTAATGATGTAGGTTTCGGAGTGTCAAAAAGTTTTTTTTCTCCTAAAATAGAAGTCAACTCTTTGTTTGCAGCGTCATTATGTCCTGCATACTCAAAGTTCCACCAAGTATTTGGCACGACTCCTTGCTGTACTTCAGTAAGATACCTTTTAAGCTGTGGTGCACCCTTACCATCTTTACCAAAAAAAATTCGATTTTCATTTAACCACTGCTCAATTGTATCCTTGCTCCCTCTCCAACTACTTCCCTTTGGGGGAGTATAGACTTTACCAGTATTTGGATTAATGATTGGAAAAACGCTGTTGGCAGAAAAAGTTTTTACCAATAAATTATCAGAACGCCAAAGTCCTCTACCGTCACCGTCATCATTTTTATAACTTTTATCTTGCTTTTCTGTTCTTGGAAATAGGTTGCGATTGAACTTGTTGGTTTTTTGATACATTATAATAAAATCATGCATAGCGGCAACACCCGTTACATCATTCGATGCGGCATATTTCTTCTGCCACATTATATTAGCAACGAAGTTCTCTTCTCCAAAAATTTCATCCAATATTAATCTTAAACGGTGTTGTTCATTATCATCCATAGAAATAAAAATTACACCATCTTCACTCAATAGATCTCTTAATAATTTAAATCGTGGACTAATCATACAAAGCCATTTATCATGCCTCGTTAAATCATCTACACCAACTTCTTTCCCAATCCATTCATTAATTAAAGGACTATTTACTTTGTCATTATAAACCCAACCTTCATTCCCTGTATTATAAGGTGGGTCAATGTATATACATTTGATTCGTCCTGCATACTGTGGCAAAAGTGCTTTTAATGCTATGAGGTTATCGCCCTCAATTATCATATTATCAGTCGTTAGGCGTAAATCGTTAGGCGTAAGGGGATTTTCCTTATTGCTTATACCTTTCGCCTTACGACTAAAATAATGTAGTTCGGGAACTTCGTCCAATGTATGAAACGGAACAGCCAAATGGTGGTTCCAGATTATGTTTTTTCCTTTGAATTGGAGTGTTGGCATATATTTATTTTTTATTTCGTTTGTACTTTAAATGTTTCTCAGCTACTTTCAATGCTTCAAGCCCAAAATCTTCGTCTTTTAATTCATATAGCACCTTTTCACTCAAAAAGTCAATAACCAGTTTATCCGAATTAGCTTTATAAAGGTCGGCTAATTTTAAAACCAATTCTTTTGAGAATTTTCTCTCTCCACGTTCCATTTTACTCAATATTGCCACGTCAATATCGACTTGCATTGCAGCCTTTCGCAACGATAGTCCAGTTTGTTCCCTTAATTCTCTTAATTTCAGTCCCAGTGTTGACATTTTTTGTGTTGACTTATTTTGTCAAAGGTAACACAATTTTTGTCTATTATATTTAGAAGGATTCAATTATTTATCAACAGTTTATTATCAACAGGTGAGTCGGCAAGAAAAGCATGTTTGTGGCTGCGAAGGATTTCAGCAAAATTCACTCTTTAGTCCGTCGTTGTCATTTTTCGGCTTGTTGGTAACTCCCCGGTTATATCTTAGAATTAGTAAAGAGTTCAGGGAAGTGAGCTGACCAAAGTAAAGCCGGATGTGATTTGGTGTTGTTAAACGTGTAAACTTTTTTAGGGCGGATCGCTAAAATCCTGAATCTTAAACCGTAAAACCTTAAAGTCTGCAAAAGATTTTGTCCATGCTTTTCGTACTTTTGCAGAAAGTATCTGTATGACAAAACTGGCCGAACCTGACTTGATTGTCAATGCCGACGGAAGTGTTTATCACTTATGTATGAAACCGGAAGGGTTATCCGACACCGTTATCGTCGTTGGCGATCCAAACCGTGTTCACGAGATCTCTTCACGTTTTCAAAATGTAGAACACCATGCCGAAAACCGTGAATTTATTTCGAGTACCGGATATTATAAAGGCAAGAGAATAACCGCCTTATCAACCGGTATTGGCCCCGACAATATCGATATTATAATGCATGAGCTGGACGCACTGGCGAACTTTGATCTTAAGACCCGGCAACCAAATCCTGCCAGAAAATCTCTGGATATCATTAGAATAGGCACCTCCGGATCAATTCAACCCGACGTTCCCATCAACACCTTCGGACTGTCTACCCACGCATTGGGACTTGACAATCTACTATATTTTTACAAGGGAATGGATTCCATCCTTGACCATGAATTCGCAAAAGCCTTTACACAACAGGTCAATTGGCATCCGGGATTATCAAAACCATACTTTGTTAAAGGTTCCGCCAGGATGATCGATAAATTTAAGGGGAATGCGGTTACCGGAATTACCGTTACAGCGCCGGGTTTTTATGGTCCGCAAGGCAGACGGCTGAACCTCGACCTGACCGATCCCGGAATGATACGGAAACTTCAGGGCTTCAGTCATAACGGACACCGGATTGTAAATTTTGAAATGGAGACTTCAGCTCTATACGGACTTGGGGCGCTCATGGGGCATAATATGGTTACCATATGTGCTCTGATTGCAAACAGGGCTACAGGGAAATATAATCCGGATCATACCGGGTTGATAAAAAGACTCATTGATCTTGTTCTTGAAAAGATAACAGGTGATTGACCAGGCGGAACATAAGGCGCTTAATGCCCTGATCAAGATGCTGGATGAACCGGATGAGAAAACGTATGATCTCATCCGGGAAAAGATATGCTCTTTTGGAAATGATGCCATCACTCCACTTGAGACTTTTTGGGATAATACATTTGAGTCGTTGGTTCAGGAAAGGATCAGCAACATTGTGAATACCATCCGGATGGACCAGGCGAATCATGATTTTTTAGATTGGGTGAAATTCGGATCTTCCGATTTGTTGAAGGGTTATGTACTTGTCAGTAAAACCGGTTTTCCCGGGATGGATGTTGGCGCCCTTACAATACGGATCGAGCAGATGAAGATGGACATCTGGCTTGAACTTAACGAAAATCTTACGGCCCTTGAAAATGTGAAGGTGATAAATCACATTCTCTTTTCGATGCATCATTTTGAAGGAAACAAGATCAATCCTGGTGATCCACAGAATTCCTACCTCAATATTCTCATGGAATCACGTAAAGGAAGCCCTATTTCCCTTGGGATTTTATATCTTATCCTCGCCCAGAAGCTGAAGTTACCTATTTACGGGGTAAATTTGCCTCAACATTTTATTCTGGCTTATCTGACGGAACCGGGAATCCAATTTCCGGTACCAGATGATGTTCTTTTTTATATAAATCCTTTTAACGAAGGAGCTGTTTTCACTCGCCGTGAAATTGAACTTTTCATCCGCCAGCTTAAAATAAAACCGGAAAATTCCTTTTTCGCACCATGCACTAACCTGGAAATAATACAACGGTTGCTGCAGAATCTGAAGTTCGCTTACAGGCGATTGGGGGAACCAGATAAAATTGAATCATTGGAAAATTTTTTAAAAACACTGGAAGGGACTTAAGACCATGCGAAAACTTTTCATCACAATTACTTCCTTGTTTTTATGTATTTTTTTTTCCGGTTGGGGATATAAAGGACATAAAAAGATCAACCAGAATTGTGCGGCAAATTTTCCTGTCCAGATGTCTTTTCTGAATTCCGATTGGGCAAATATTGTTACTCTCCATTGTTCCGATGCCGATAACCGCAGGGTAACAGATCCTGAAGAGATACCCCGGCACTATATCGATATCGATAATTACCCTGAGTTTCTTGAATTCGGCCGTATTCCTCAAACCTACGACTCAGTAGTGCAGATTCATGGATTGACATGGGTACTTCTTCAGGGGATCCTACCATGGGCAACTGAAACCACCTTTGATTCGCTTAAAAACTGCTTCCAGCGGCGGGATTGGAACAGATCAGGTTTATTTGCAGCGGATCTCGGCCATTATGTCGGCGACGGGCATCAACCGTTACATATAACCAGGAATTATAATGGTCAGTATACCGGCCAGGATGGTATTCATTCGCGATACGAATCGAAAATGATCAGCAAGTTTGATGCGCAGATCGTCTATACTGCCGACTCCGTACAGCTGATAAACGACGTCCGCAACTTTATTTTTTCTTACATTTATCAGAATTATCCATTACTTGACAGTATTCTTGCGGCTGATACGTATGCCCGGATTGTTGCCGGCGATGTTACTTCAGAAACCTATTACCAGGCGTTGTGGTCAAAGTGCAGTGGTTTTACTGTTAGTCTATTCCATCATGCAACAAAATCCCTTTCCGACCTGATATATACCGCATGGGTACAGGCCGGAAGTCCGATGATGTACCCTAATTCAATTACTGAGCCGGAAGACCTCTCAAGGACCAGATTATTACAAAACTTTCCGAATCCTTTCAGGGAAGTCACGACAATCCCTGTTGAAGTTAACCATAATAACACCTTTATTTCCCTAAAGGTTTATGATGCTTTTGGTAACCTGAAAGTAAGTTTACTCAACGAAAACATGGGGAATGGATATTACGAAATCAGGTGGGATGCCAAAGACATGCCTGACGGCATCTATTATTATGTTCTGAAGGCCGATGACTGGACTGACACCCGGAAAATGGTGATAATGAAATAAAGTTACTTGTATCCCCTCTCAAACTGAAGAAAGAAAATTTATAATATTTGTCTGGATACGTTGCAGGACATCCCCGGTTTCGGAGCGAATGAATTTTTCCCCTATGATACCTTCGTACAGTTCAATGTATCGTTTTGAGATTTCGTCGATCCAGGTATCGCTCATTTCCGGGACCGTTTGTCCCTCCTTTCCAATGAAACCATTGGCCATTAACCATTCACGGACAAACTCTTTGGAAAGTTGCCTTTGTTGTTCTCCTTTCGCCTGACGTTCTTCATAACCGGTGAGGTAAAAATAACGGGAAGAATCCGGTGTGTGGATTTCATCGCACAGGTAGATTTTCCCATCCTCACCTTTTCCGAATTCATATTTCGTATCGACAAGAATCAACCCTTTGGAAGCAGCCATTTCTGTCCCGCGTTTGAACAAGGCATATGTATATCTCTTAATAGTTTCATACTCGTCTTTAGAGATCAGCCTACCGGCAATGATTTCCGCTTCGGTGATATCCTCATCATGCCCTTCTGCCGCCTTGGTCGTTGGGGTAATGATGGGTTGAGGGAAGCGTTGATGTTCTTTCATTCCCTCCGGGATCGGAACATCGCAGATCCGGCGGATCCCTTTCTGGTAAGAACGCCATGAACTGCCGGTCAGGTAACCACGTATGATCATCTCAACGGGATAGATTTTACAGAATCGGCCTATCGTAACATTGGGATCAGGAGAAGCGATTTTCCAGTTCGGGCAAATATCGGCAGTGGCATCGAGGAACCTGGATGCAATCTGGTTCAGGACTTGTCCTTTGTAAGGAATTCCTTTTGGAAGAACAACATCGAAAGCCGATATCCGGTCGCTTGCGATCATCACCAGGAATTTATCGTCAATATTATATACATCGCGAACCTTTCCCTTGTATAGACTTTTCTGTCCGGGGAAGCTGAAGCTGGTTTTAAGAAGTACATTTGGCATAGACGTTAAATTAGGAGGACAAAGATAATTAAAATCCGTGGTGCGTTGGTGCCATGGTGCCATGATGCACTTTGGGAGAAATTATTAACAATTGTATCACCTTTTAAGTGTTAAGATGATTAAGCAGTAAAACCAAAATGGAGCCTCAGACTTTTAATATCGAGTTTCGAAGAAGAACCAAACAGAACGCTCCGAATATTCTTTGATAAAGATCAATCACTGCACCCATGAAACAGGAAACTTTCAGTATCATCCAGGTAATTTCAAAAGCTAAAAAGACATTAAAATTGAGATACCAATCCTCCTCCTAAACCACTAAGCCTCTACTGCACCATTGCACAATGGCACCACTGTACTATGGTTTTTCGGAGTACGCGTCAATAATCCTGCTGACAAGTTTGTGGCGGATGATGTCGGAATTGTCGAGATAGATGAAGTCGATCCCGGGAATTTCGTTAAGGATGGTCCTGGCGTGGTTGAGGCCGGAGATCTGGTTCCTGGGTAAGTCGATCTGGGTAATATCGCCGGTGACAATGAATTTGGCAGAGGCGCCCATACGGGTGAGGAACATCTTAAGCTGGGCAGGGGTTGTATTCTGGGCTTCGTCGAGAATGGCGAAGGCATTGTTGAGTGTCCGTCCGCGCATGAAGGCCAGCGGAGCGATCTCGATGATACCATCTTCAATTAAGGTTAGCAGCTTTTGACCTGGTAGCATATCTTTGAGGGCATCATAGAGCGGTTGAAGGTAAGGATCGAGCTTTTCTTTCAGGTCGCCAGGGAGGAACCCGAGATTTTCGCCTGCTTCCACCGCCGGCCTGGTCAGGATAATGCGTTGCACCTCTTTGTTTTTAAGAGCTCTCACAGCCAGAGCGACAGCCGTATAGGTTTTTCCTGTCCCTGCAGGACCGATCGCAAAGACAAGATCGTTTTTCCGGCTGCTCTCCACCAGTTTGCGCTGGTTTGCAGTACGGGCGCGGATCAGCATACCGCTTCGCCCATGCACAAGCACTTCCGAGTTGGTTTCTGTTTTTGAATTATCGTTTGCAGGATTAAAATCTGAGGCCGACGGATCAAGCAACATCGAAACATCATGCCGGGTGAGCTTACCGAATTTCTCGAAATGAAGCAGGAGCGAGGTGAACTTTTCTTCGAAATCGAGGAGATCCTTTTCTTCACCGAACGCCTTCACAAAATTATCGCGGGCGACGATCTTCAGCTTCGGGAAAAGATCCCTTACCAGTCCGATATTCTGGTCGTTTGCCCCGAAAATCTCAAGCGGATGGTAGGATTCAATGCTGATAATTTTCTCACTCATTTAAATTTGTACCTTTGAGTACGCAAAAGTACGAATAATTCAATGGCCATTATTACCCTTACCAGCGACTGGGGACTGAAGGATCATTATATCGGTGCGGTGAAGGGCGCCATTATGCGCCAGCTGCCCGGTGTGACCATTGTCGATATTTCTCATACTATTCCTGCCTTTGACCTGAACCAGGCCGCTTTCATCATCCGTAATTTTTTTCGTGATTTTCCGGAAGGAACCATCCATATCATAGGTGTGAATACCGAAGCTGGGATTGCAACACCCCATACCCTGATAAAACACAAAGGTCATTTTTTTATCGGGGCCGATAACGGGATATTCTCCCTGATCTTTGACGAGCAACCCGAAATGATCATCGAACTGGATGTTATCCAGGATTCCGACTACTTCACCTTTCCCACACGGGATGTTTTTGCCAAGGTTGCCTGCCATATAGCTGCGGGGAAACCGATAGAAACATTGGGACGGGTCAAGAACAAGATCATGCAGAAAATGGCCTTTCAGCCGGTCATCGAAGGCGACGTGATCAAGGGTAAGGTTATTTATGTGGATAATTACGAAAATGTTTTCACGAACATCACCGAATCGCTTTTCAAACCGGCCGTCAAAAACCGCAAGTTCGCCATTACCTTCCGCTCACCCTCATACCGCATCACATCGATCAGCAAATCATATCAGGATGTGAGCGAAGGTGAGATGCTCGCCATTTTCAGCGCCAGCGGCCATCTCGAAATTGCCATCAACAAGGGTAAAGCAAGCAGCCTCCTGGGTTTGAAGATGGACCAGTCCGTCATCATTGAAATTTCATGAAGGTTTAAAACTCCACAACAAAAATATTACACAGGTAATGTAATCCGGCATTTTTGTCGTATATTTAGGATTCCAATATATATACAATGAAAAACATATACATTTTTATAACGATTTCATTGGTTTCCCTGTTCCCTTTTTCACCACATGCTTACGCCTCTTCGTTATCCGACACCATCAAATCCATCCCCTTCACCGAAAACTGGGATTCACAAACCTTTGACACCAATAACTGGTCCTTCCCCAATTCCCAGGGAAACTGGACAATCCTGGTCAATGAAGGCGATTCCGCCCCCTGTGCTGCATTCACGGGATTACCTTCCAAATCAAATTATGCCTATACCTTACAATCACCCTGGTTCGACGCCACAGGCCTGATCTGCGACAGCATTTACCTTGAATTTGACCTGAAACTTGAAAGCCTTAGCAATACAGCAAAAGAAGAATTAGAGGTGATACTAGTGTTATGTTAATTTTGAATTGACGGATAAAGTCTTTTCAGTTTTACCCTTGCTTTTTTATTTGTAAACTGCCAATTGATTTTACTGTTCTTGTTATTTCTATGGGATTGCCAGGCC
>Ga0172368_10007211_pt1 | contig 11694 bp, 14 predicted proteins | sample Lak11m_FD_114540 | JGI IMG/M metagenome (GOLD analysis project Ga0172368, IMG submission 114540) | Freshwater microbial communities from Kabuno Bay, South-Kivu, Congo - kab_022012_11m | ecosystem: Environmental > Aquatic > Freshwater > Lake | place: Democratic Republic of the Congo: South-Kivu...
CCCGCATGCCCATCCTCAGCCACCGCTCGATAAATCCGGTTGTTGAGTAGTTCCGCTCGACGGAACGTATCGAAACAACCCGCATGCCCATCCTCAGCCACCATTCGAAATCACCTGGTTGTTGAGTAGTTCCGATCAACGGAACGTATCGAAACAACCCGCATGCCCATCCTCAGCCACCATTCGAAATCGCCCAGTTGTTGAGTAGTTCCGCTCGACGGGACGTATCGAAACAACCGCTCCAAGTAATATTTCAGATAAAAAAAAAGCCGGCGGGGTGGCTAATCCCTCCGGCTTTCGTTTATTTTGAGGCTAAACTAATTCAGGCTCGTGCGCTATCGATTTTTTTCGTTCGTTAACGAAATCAGCAGCGCTTAAGGCAGCAATTGTACCATCGGCAACCGCCGTTGTCACCTGTCTGTAACGCTTGGCTATTGAATCGCCCGCTGCAAAAACACCGGGGATATCCGTTGCCATATTAGCGTCAACTATAATTTCTTCATATTTATTCAAAGCAACTTTACCTTTGATCGCAGAAGTATTCGGCACATAACCGATGAAGATAAATACCCCGTCAATATCGTGATTTGTAACTTCACCGGTACGCAGATTTTTGATATCGACATTACTAAGCTTTTCATCACCGGCAAACCTGCTGATCGTTGATTCCATAATAAAAGAAATCTTCGGATTGCTTTTTGCCTCCTCAACATAATGAGAAAGAGCCTGGAAATGATCGAACTGATGGACGACAGTCAACTTTGAAGCATACTTTGTAAGCGAAACGGCTTCCTCCAAAGCGGAATTTCCGCCGCCGACAACGAAAATTTCCTTATCCTGGAAAAAATCGCCGTCGCAGGTAGCACAGTAAGAAATTCCCCTGCCTTTGAATTCATCCTCACCGGGCACTCCAAGTGTCCTTGAGCGCCCGCCGGTAGCAATTATTACTGCATCTGAAGTGAAAGTATCCTTATCGTTCACGGTCACAGTTTTAACATCTCCCTCGAGCTGCAGATCAGTTACCCTGAGTGCGCTTTTAATTTTACAGCCGAATTTCTGCGCCTGCATTTTCATATTGCGTGCAAGCTCGTATCCGCTTATAGATTCCACCCCGGGATAATTTGCAATCTCGTGAGTGAGAACCATCTGTCCGCCGACAGCGCCTTCATTGAGGATAAGCGTTTTCTGTTTGGCGCGCGAAAGATAAATTCCGGCTGTTAGTCCGGCAGCGCCTGCGCCGATAATTATTACATCATAATGTGTGGACATTTTAATACCGTAACTATTTACCGTTAACAATATATGTATCGAGGTTAGATGTTACCTGATCCATATTCTGGATACTGCTTGTTGCCTTAACTACTTTGCCGTTTTTATAATAAACTGTAAAAGGCAGCCCGGCAAATCCGCGGCATTCAGGAAGATTGCGGATAACGGCAGCATCGGGAATATCAAATTCCATATCTGCAAATTTTACGTTTGTATATTCACTTTCAAGTTCTTCCATAACTTCATATACCGGGATACACATCGGTCCCATTCTTCCGCAGCATATCATTACATTTTCGTTATTTGCCAATAATTCAGCGTGATCTTTTTTAGAAAGTACGTGTGTCAGATTGGTTCTGAGCATTTTAATCTCCTTAGATGAAAAAATTTATTTACAGTGTGATGTTGAAAATCGAATACAGATTCAAAATTTATTTCAGGAGATAACTGGAAAGATAAACTAATCCTGCACTTAATTGATAAATTTAACAGGGTCCGATTAACTTACCTTAACTGAATAGAAATATTGAAAAGCAAATTATATTGCAATTGCGGGCTTTGTATTAATTACTCCGGATGAAACATAGCCGGCGAATGATACAACATCAGGGCAATTGCCGGTGACAAAAGTAAAGATTTACTAAATTTTTGTGATCGCTTAATTTCTATTTACACAAACTATTTTACTGTCTCATTTTTTAATGCTGAAGAAAACATACTCCGCAAAAAGTGCGTAAAAAAGCATTAATATTCTCCGTACGATCTCTTTTGTTCCTCTTATTAGGCTGAATTGCCGAATGCAGCTTTGGATTTATTAATGATCTTTCGAGGAGTTTTAGTGTGGAAAATTGTTTTCCGGTTTTAGCTGCTTCGGATTTTTACTGATGGAGATGTTTTTCGAAACCGGTAAGCACCATGGTAGTAAACTCTCCTGATTGTCAACTATTATTTGGATCATTTGAATAAATCAATTGCACTTATTTTGCTTCCCACAAAAAATATTCTTAAGTCTGGAAGTTGGTTAAGCTATTCTGTTACTTCCCTAAATTTGCCGGAAACATATTTGTGAATTATACTTGCCACTAAAGTTTGATAGGGCATTCCTTCTTCCAGTGATTTTGCCTTCAAATTAATTAAATCTCTTTCAGTTAAACGAACATTAATCCTTTTATTTTTAGTAGAGGTATTCCTTGCATATCTCTCATATTTCGCTTTTTGCATTTCAAAGTCTTTCACTGAAACCCATTCATCATTTTCATATGATTTTAATATTTCCTTTTCATCTTCGTTTAATTTCATTTTTTCTCCGTATTTAAGTATTTTTTTGTTGCTTTACGGCTTGGAATAATAGTCTTTAGAAAAACTTTTTCTGCATCCTCAATGAATGGGACTAAATAAGCGTAAGATTCATATTCAACTACATATATTAATTGATTCTTATATTTATCCTTATTTGGCTGTTCAATTATATCAAGTAAATATCCAGACTCGATTTGACTGACAATTTTTTCAAAAGAGAGATTCCTTCCCTTTTTCAGGTTTTCGTTCTTTTCATCGTTCCAATCAAAATATTTCATGATCACCAATAATTATTGTCTGCTTAATAGGCACACATAAAATATACAACAAATTTATATCTCTGTCAATTTATTTTGCGGAGGGCTAACAACTAAATCGGCTCTTTTAACCGAATCAAACAAACACTCACAAAAGGCCAGAATTTGCATACCTCTAAATATGTTTAACTTTTATCATTCTGGTCATAATATGGACTACGTTGAGTATGCAAAGCAGGCGATCGGGCGATCCCGGAGCAAAATGTTATATTGAGTATGGCTGTTTAAGCCTTCTATTGCTTGTTCTTCTGCACTTTCGGAAGCCGCCTTTTTAATAAATTTAATTCAGGCATTTTCCATATTCATCTGAAGCATAAAAGGTTTGAATTTCTGGTAATACGTGGTTTACGTTCTATAAAAAAGTACTTATTTCTTTTTTAAATAATGTATAAAGGTTTTGCGAATTCTCTACTAATGGTTCCAATTTATATGGATACAAATCGAGTGCATAGGCGTGACTAAAGAAGTGGCGAAAAGCTAAATATTGCCCCAATAAATTTTTACATTTTTCAGTAACAATTTTTTCTTTAACAGATATTTCAATCAATTCTTTATGCCAGGAATGACCTTCAGGCAATGGAATATCTTGTGCTATAAAGATCTATTTTAATATATTCTCAATCCCGTTATAGAAATTATGTAATAATGCAGCTACACCAGCTAATTCTAATGTTGATAAATAGGGAAGCTTAATGTGAGGCGGCATTTCAATAAACAGCTTATCAATATTTTCTAATTCAACAAGAATTTTCTCTGCTAAACTAGCCATAAATTAAAATTCCTTCTGATTTTATCATCGTGTTTAATAATGAATTTCTATTAATATCGATTAAATCTACCGGTTTAGATAGAGCAAAAATCAGCTCACTATAAAACTTAAAAAATAGTGAATCTGCAATTCCTTCGACAGCTAAATCAATATCCTTTGGTTCTCTCTCACTCTCAAGATTCGAACCAAACAAATAAATTTTTGAAACATCATATTTCTTTGCTAATTCAATTAAGCGATATTTATCTTCATTTGAAATCATACTTAAATCTACTTTAATGTATTGTATTTTGCAAATCCACTTGGAGTATAACGCCCATTTAACCAGCAGACCGTTAAGCCGGCGCGTTCGTTGCGTTAGCAAGGATTGTTATCAGCAGGGCTGTCAAAGTTCAAATGTTTGTTATGCTGCTATTACATTTACTAAACTTATGATATTTCCGAATATATAACAGTAGAATTTTTCTTTGTCAGGATATAGATCATTTATTTTTTCAATTACGATATCCGGTTTTACAGTCTCGCGTTTTCGTTTTAAAAATCTCCGGGGCAGTTTCAAAACGATTTCCCAAAATTACATTTTATGAGGAGTGCTGCTCACCGGACAACCCCGGGGCGAAATATCATATTGAGTAAGGCTGCTTAAGCTTCCTTAGCTTGTTTTTCTGCACTTTAGAAAGCAGCCTTTTTAATAAATTTAGGCATTTTCTATTTTTATCTGAAGAATTATATTACTTAAAATTCAATTTGATACGATATGATTCGTTTTAATCCGATAAATATCCGAAAATTTCGATACGATATGAGCCTATAATATACGATAATGGTTCGGTCAGATACCCCGCTACGGATGGGGCTATACGTCGGGCGGTATTGCGTGGCCGCGAACCTATCACCCGTTACGAACTTTGCCCGCGGGAACCGGGTTTGCATTTATTTAGTATCTCTTCTGTTGTGCGTTGGCTTGGCAGCTCTTTTGGTATTTTGAGATTTGGGCCTGACTTGGGGGAATACCAAAAGCAAACCTGCCAGCAGGCAGTACCGGCGGCGGGTTGAAATGCTGGTTATAAAACTTTTCTTAATACTTAATCTTCATTCATCAGTTTAAATCTTTCTTTTGGGTTATCAAACGAAACAGCTTTAGGATCAAATCGTTCCGGATTAAACTCTCCACCTAACCATTCAATCATTTCATTGTATTCTTCATTTTTGGGACCACTCAGAACAGATAATAAATTGTAGTAACCACCAATTCCGCCACAATCTTCAGGGGGACAAGCGAGTTGCCCCGCAATACATTTCGGATATTTCTCACCAACTGCTGCTTGTAAGATTTTCTCAAACCTCACTGTGTGTATCCACGAATCCCCAAAATCATACTCGTATCTTGCATTACGATTACTCTCATTAAAATACTTTGATATTTTAACTTTATGGTCGGCTAAAATCCTTCTATCAAATGCGTCGTATTCTTCATCAGGGATTCCAATCTCAACTTCAATTTTTGTTATTGGGTCTTTTATTGAAAATGAATGAAGGTGGTAATCCCGCCAGCCCATAGAATCCTGGATAGCAACATGTAAATCCCAAAACGAATAATTAGAAGGGACTAATATCCTTCTCCAAATTGAGGGTTCCGAACTGGTCAAGGTAATTTTGAATTGATAGACTTCGGTTATTTTTTTACTCATAATATTATCCAATTAATTCTATTACAACCTAAGTTAATAAAAATAGCTGTGCAGTGTTTAAGCGAATACCCAAACGTTCCCGCCGCTCCATGTTACGTTATACTGTTTATGTTAGTTAACTATTCCCCAACTTAATAAAACCAAGCCGAACAACAAACCTGCCTGCCGGCAGGAACGGCGGACGGCCTTGAGGAGCTGGTTATATGCGTCTTTTATTATTCGACTGTTTTCAAATTCAAATATTCTACAAAAGGATTAAAATCTTTATCGTTATGGAGCAACACCAAACTGTTTTCAATACAGAAAGTAACGATTATAACATCTATTGTTTTCCGAATAGTAATCCCTTTTTTTCTCAGATATCGATAATTCTTTGCGCTTTGAATTGCGATTTCTTCGCCACAAATAGGAAGGCATGGAAAGGCTTTTAGAATTGTGGAAGCTTTTTGGAAATCCTTATCACTCTTAAAGCCTTGAAGGCCTCAGTTAGAACGTAATCCCCAAGAACTACGATTTCTTTACCGAGTAATAAATCTAATTTTTCAACCTGCCAATTTTCTGCACCATTGAAGTAATCTATAAGAACCGTGGAATCGAGAAATATCATTTATCAGTTCTCATAGTATCAATGTCACCTTCCCAGGTCAATTTTCCTCGCAATGATTTTAATTGAGACTGATTTTTTACTTTTAATAATAATTTCAAAGCTTCTTCAACAACTTCTTTTTTTGTTTTCAATCCGGTTGTTTTTAAAGCTAAGTCCATTAATGTATCGTCTATGACAATATTTGTTCTCATTTGTTCACCTCCATAATGTGTATTACATTGACAAATATACACATTATATTACTTTAAGCAAATTCACACTAAGCATACAGCGGCGTTGAGCCTAAGCCAAAGCCCGGAAAAGCAATGCTGCTTAACCTAACTACACCGATAATATTAAAAATTAAAACCTTACTACCTTGAACAAGTTAGCCGAAACGGAACGACCAACTTGAAAATTATAAAAAAGCCGAACTGCGAACCTGCCGGTAGGCAGGTGTCACGACCGGCAGAAGTCTATCCGCCTCTGTCGGGCATTCGTCTGCAACACCTTTATATGCGTTTCTTAATTATCTCTTCCTGCTTTAGAAGTTGATGTCCTTCAAATACGGTAAGAATATCTATCGAGTTTTTCTTAACCAGGTAAACAATACGATAATTTTTATGTATCAGCTCACGAATATTGTCTAATGATAATTCCGGCACAATTCTGCCTTTTTCCGGATAATCAGCTATTGTCTCTGCAACAGAAATCAATTTGTCAACAAACTCGATGGCAGCAATACGATTGTCTCTTGAGATGAATTCTTCAATATCCTGCAGTTGATGCAGAGCTTCTTTTGTCCAGAATAGTTTCACTTATCTTTTCCGGGTCTTGTTTTTTGCAATTCACTTCTAAGTTTAGAAGTTGAAAATACTTCCCCTTTTTCAGAATAAGATAAACCGCGTGAGATTGATTTGATGAATAGTTTGGTTTGTCTTAAATCATCAAATTCTGATGGAGAGATTAATACACCAGCAGGCTTACCGTTTTGTGTTATAATCAAAGAATTACGTTTATTCTGAATTTCTTTGAGATATTTGGCCAATCCGGATTTAAATTGACCAACCGGGATTATATCGTTTGCAACCAGAATGTTTTTCATATATGCATCCTTATATTGTCTTTATTCCGGACTAAATATAAGCCTATATTACGACAAGATCAAGATTATTCTCTAAGCAAATAACTATTAGTTAAGCTGCTACCCCCAAAAAACAATGTTGAATAGAAAAGCTACCGCCAACCTGTCTGCCGGCAGGCAGGAACGGCGGTCGGGCTTGATGCACTTGTTAGGTAGCATTTTACTTAATTAGACTTTTTACTTCTTCTATTACTCTTTCAGCCAATGAAATAGAATTCTTGCAAATATTCTTATCAGGATAAAAAAATGGAAGAGCGCTTCCAACTGGATATTTTGCAGGTAAATAAATACTATCTAAAAAATCACATTCATCTTTTGATAAGCTAATCAGAATACCATTTTTTCTAAAATAATTTTTAATTCCAGTATGTTATGAGTTTTCTTAAATGGAATTAAATTTTCAATGAATAGTGATTTTAACGATTTCTCAATGGATTGTTGAATGTTATGAAGGCAGGGATTTTACAACTCACTCTCAAGGAGAACTTTTGCAGCTTCAAGATTTTCTTCTGAATATTTGAGCCAACTTTCAGTTTCCTTTTGCATAAATCACTTCCCCGGATGCAATTTCCCTTAATTAAAAACTATTATTATTTTGCTCTATGATTGGGAAAATATCAACAGCTATTTCATTTGAAATACTTCTTATTAGCTTTCTATATTTTAATGCAAGTGAAAGATAATCTTCCGAACTGTTTTGGACAACCGCAATATCAATATCATTTGGTGATTCACTTTTGTTAAAAGAACCAAAAATTATAATTCTTTCAATTTCTTTTTCTCCTTTCAATGAATCTACTATTCTATTTTTTACTTCTACATTATCCATAGTGATTTTTTTTATTTTCTTTCTTTAAATATAGAATATTGATTCTTTATATGCTACCTAACGGCGTGGCTTTTCACCTAGCATGTCCCGCCCGCGGGGTCCGCCCCAAACAGCACTGCCGTATTTATTAAATATTTTTTAATTAGAACAAACTTTCATTTACAAACAACCCTGAACAAGAAAGCAGAAACGGAACTACTAACTTTTAAACTGCACAAATGCCAAATGCGAAAACGCTTTCGGCTTGAGGCACTTGTTATGCAGCCCTTATGATTTATTTAATATAGTTTTTCTATTAATGGATTTATTAATTTTTCAATTTTTGGGAAAATAACACTGAGATTGAGAGATTCAATGAAACTGTTTGAGTTATAACCTTTTTGGTAAATTCTATTTGCTGATTTAAAAAGACCTTGTAATTTTTCATGACCGGTATGACCTTTTATTTTTCTCGGAATATCAATTTTAAGATTCTTGCATATTCCTTCAAGATCATTGATAAACCAGTCCTCAATCATCTTTTCCGCTTTCAAATGAAAAATAAATGGGGAGCCAATTAGTTTTAATTTTTCTTCGATAATATTCCAATCAATTGGTGGTTTTTGACCTAATTCAAAAACATCAGTATCGTATGCTAAGAAAATATTGTGTTCATAATGGGGATATTTTGTAACGATTTCATTTTTATATTTTGCTGGAACTTTTGAAGCAAATTTACCAACACCTTTGATATTTATAAATTCTACTTTGGAATCGGGTTTACCATTAATTTCTCTTATAAATTGAAAAAGTCGCTTATAAAAAATAAGATCGGAGTCACCCTCAACATAAAGAATCGCAACTTTTTCTACTTTCATAATTCGCTACATTGACATTGTTCGAAAAATTCATTTTGGAATTCAGTATCAAGTGATTTTTGTGACATTAGATCAAACAAATAATCGCCTAATGTTGCCTCCTCATCAGCTGCTAAGCGCATTATGGTATTACATTTAGTTTCTTTTATTTTATAAAAACAAGAAAGACCTTTATTGTTTGGAATACCGAGATATATACTATGAATAGGCAAATATTGAATTAAATATGGAGAATGACTACTAATTAATATTTTCAGATTAGGAACAATACCCGTAAGGATCATCAATAATTTTTGTAATAAGTTTGGATGAATAGAATTCTCGAGTTCTTCAAATGCCAATAATGTAATGTTTTTCTCACTAACGTCTATTGCAGTTGCTAATACAAGTAATATTCTTTTTGTTCCTCTAGATACATAACGAACGCTTGTAGTTTGGTTATTATGAAGTTCTTTTATTCTCAAATCATACAATTTTTCTGGAAGAGTAAATGGAACGTCTTTAAATTTTTGTTCATTACTCAACTTTTTTAAGTCATATTCAACTGGATCTATCAATTCTATAGTAGGAATAAGATCTTTAACAGAATTGATAAGCAAGTCATAAAGGTTTTTTTTGTTCTTTTTCAGATTAAACAAAAATTTAGAGATATTATGACCATCTCTAAGTTCATTATCCTCTATTTTTGAATTGGGTTCAAATACTTGAATAGCTCCAAAAGCAGGTTCAACTTCCATTAGATTAGTAATCGAAAAACTTAACGAAAGTAAATCCATCAAAATTGAATGGTAAAATAAATTGTCATAATTAACTAATTTGTTAATTACGAGATTATTCGATGGAATGCTAATATTTGTATTACATCTTGCTTTCAAAGAGGATTGGTACATCGAGACATTACTATCTCTTTTAATCAGAGTGGTAAACTTTGAATTAGCTTTGTTTTCCTTCAACCTCAAGGACTCTGAGATTATTTTAGCACCAACTTTCTTTTTATCTTTTTGCCATTCAAATTCGAATTTGTAGCTAACTAAATTGACTGTTTGTTCGAAAATTGTTTCAAATAACACACAAAAAGAAAAATTTGTTTGATCTAAATGTTTATTAATTGGAATAGCAGGTGAATATTCCATCATACGTTTCTTCTGCTTTGGATTTGCTTGTATAAAAGCATACGAAAAATTCAAACTCTCTAAAAAATTCGATTTTCCATAGTTATTTGGAGCTATAAGTGATGTAATGTGACTGTTATTAAAATTTATGGTAGTTTCACCAAGATTTTTAAAGCCACTTGTTGTTACCTCAATTAATTTCATTTTATCACTCACGTTATTATTGTTTGCATATCTTTAATTATTATACGGTAATTATAACTAATTATCGAAATATATGCAAATAATTTTTACGTTTATATAATAATATTTTTGCTGCCTAACGACGTTGCCGATAAGCGGCGCCCCATAACACGACTGCCGAATAGAAACAACTACTTTTTAATTTATAAAAATGTTTCTTAGAACAAACTATATTAAAGAGCAACTTATCTTTGCAAACGCAACTTTCTAATTACAATAATGCCACACTGAAAAACGCTGTCCGTGTTGAGCGGCAGGTTATACGGTGAAATAAATTTATTCTTTTAGTTGTCCAATAATGGCACCAAGACCTGCACCAATGATAACGCCCCAAAAAGCACTAACGAATGGGTCCCCAATATGTTTAAGACTCTCATTCGGTATTGGTCCAATACAACTCACAACGCCACTAACAAAACCTACGACGCCTCCAAGTATTGCTCCACCCACAGCTTTCGACTTAGATTCTTGATTTCTTCTAGCTTGACGTTTTTCGTTCTCAATTCTTTCATGTTCTCTCCGTCTTTCATTTTCATTTTCTTTATATGCTAACCTCTGAGCCAATAACGCTTTTGTATTTGCAGATTTTGCAAATGCTAATGCAGAAATAAAAGTAGCATATGATTCTTGGGTTAATTGCTTTTCGGAATTTGAGATTAAATCGTTTACTTCGTAAATATAATTCTCGACCTCAAGATTGTATTTACCTTTCGGAGGTAAAATATTTTTTGTTTGGTTTATTAAATCTATTATTTGTTTTTTAAATTCATCTATACTTTTAATTTTCAATTCTGGGATTGAAGCAATCAGTGGAGTCAACAACGAAATGCTATCCAGAAATCCAAAATATGTTTGAGAATTGAAGTATCCTCGTGCTTGATTCAATTCAATTGTGTATTTTGAATATAATGCTGAAAGAGTTTGACGTTCTTCAGGATGCCAATCAGTTGTTTCTTGCCAGAATTTGATTACTTGATTTAATTTAACTTGACACTCATTCTTTTTATTCTCTTTAAGTTTTGAAAGTAGTTTATGAACGTATGGGCGTATTGGATCAAATGCGTGATCAATATCTACTTTCACAGCATAATTACGATCTGAGATGATTGCTTTTTCCAAATTGGATATAGAATAATCCGGATCGTTTAACAAAGAAGTATATTTAGCTAAATGGTAAAAAGATTCTGGGATATCTTTGCATAATTTGATAGCATCTGATGTAAGTTTCTTTGCTTCTTGAAGTAAAGATTTGGTCATTTCTGAATCATCCATTATTGCTTTCTCTCCCAATTGAGCATAAACTGCAATAGAAGCGTGTAACAATGCTTCTGCCTCAAATTTTGCAAAATTTTGATCAATGCTTCTTTCAGCTTTTGCATATCGTGCAGCTAATAAAAGATGTTTTTTAGCTTCAAAGAGATTTAAGATATTATCATCTTCATCAACACCATATAGATACAACTTTCCAATATGAAACCGTACAAAAAAGTCAGTATCATTTTTTTTCTGAGCTTCAAGGAATGCTTCCAATGCTTTATCTAGTAATCCTTTTGAAAGACGTTCACAGCCAATATGGTA
>Ga0172368_10007216_pt1 | contig 11689 bp, 7 predicted proteins | sample Lak11m_FD_114540 | JGI IMG/M metagenome (GOLD analysis project Ga0172368, IMG submission 114540) | Freshwater microbial communities from Kabuno Bay, South-Kivu, Congo - kab_022012_11m | ecosystem: Environmental > Aquatic > Freshwater > Lake | place: Democratic Republic of the Congo: South-Kivu...
AGACCTACTCGTCCATTTATTGTGATCGCAACACTGGTGTGCGCGGCGTTGTTGATCTCTGCCTGCACGCGCGAAGCGACCACCGATGCTTTGCCCACCAATCCGCCGGAAGGTGTGGGCGGTGGGGGCGAGCCGCCAGCGCAACAAGCGACGAACGCGGCGGCGATGGAACTTTTGTTAGCGCAAGGTTTGACTCAAACGGCGCAAGCATCCGGTGGGATTACGGGTCTTAGCACTGCTGCACCCGGAGCGATCACACCGACTCCTTTAGTGGGGCAAACGCCCGTGCCTGTTCCGGCGGTGACGGCGGCTCCCACTGCGACACGCGCCCCGACCACGAGCTCGGTCACTACCAATCCATCGTCATACACTGTGCAATCGGGCGAGTGGTTGTACAGCATTGCCCGCAAGTTCAATATCACGCCGCAAGCGCTGATTGCTGCCAACCCACAGATCAATGCGAACACGGTGTTGAAGCCCGGCACCGTCCTCAACATCCCCTCCGGTTCGTCTCCGGTGCCCGGTGCGACGACCACCGGGGAAAAGACGTACGTAGTGAAGCCCGGCGAGAATCTTTTTCGCATCGCTTTGAACAACGGCACGAATTATCAAACGTTGGCGCAACTGAATAACATCCCGGCGCCCTACACAGTGTTTCCCGGGCAAGTGTTGAAGATGCCTTAGAGCCCATAAACCTTCAAGGTCTCAAAGACCTTGAAGGTTTTTTTGTTTACGGAGAATCCGGTTCATGGAAGTCATTTCATCGCAAAAAGTTTTTCAAGGACGAGCCATCAGTTTTCGCGTGGATCAAGTGCGGGCGAACAACGGCACGTTCCAGATGGAAGTGTTGGAGCATACCGGCGGCGTCGCCGTTGTGCCGATTGATGGCGACGACCAGGTGTTGATGGTGCGGCAATATCGTCATCCGGTTGGGCAGGTGTTGTTGGAGATTCCGGCTGGCACGGTGAAGCAGGGTGAGGATCATGCGCTGTGCGCCGCGCGCGAACTGCAAGAAGAAGTGGGCATGAAAGCCGGTAAGATGAATCTGATCGGGGAATTTTTTCTTGCGCCCGGCTATTCATCGGAGTTGATGCGTTTATATCTCGCCATAGAACTCACTCCCTCGTCACTGCCTCAAGATGAGGACGAAGAGATCGTTGTGGAGAAAGTTCCATTTGCTCAAGCGGTGCAAATGGCGATCAACGGTGAGCTGCATGATGCGAAGTCGGTGGCGGGTTTGTTGTTGGCGGCGCATTTGAGATAAACTTATTTCGTATTGCGTATTCCGTTGATAAAATTACGCAATACGAAAGGAATGTATATGACCACTAAAACATTAAAATTCAAACAGCACATCAACGTCCCCATTTCTGAAGCGTACCGCGCTTTTGCTCATCAGACCTTGTTGCAGGATTGGTTTTCGGACGCGGCTCAGTGTGATCCGCGCGTCGGCGGGCGTTTGTATTTTTATTGGCGCAGCGGCTTCTATGCCTTTGGCAATTACACCGCGCTTGCGCCGCACAAGAAGATCGCTTTCACTTGGGACGGCAAGGGCGAACCCGCGCCGACGAAGGTGCAGATCACGCTGAACGAAAAAGATGGCGGCACAGCCATGACGCTCTCCCATAGCGGAATCGGATCGGGCGGCAAGTGGAAGCAAACGATCCGCGACATTGAAACTGGTTGGAACGAGAGTCTGGAGAATCTCAAATCGGTTTTGGAAGAGGGGATCGATCTGCGCGTGGCGCGGCTGCCGCGATTGGGAATCTTTATCAACGACTTCAACGCTGAGATCGCGCAGAAGATCGGCGCGCCGGTGCAAGCGGGCGTGCGTCTCGAAGGCACAGCTGAAAATACCGGCGCGCGCGCGGCGGGTTTGCAAAAAGATGATGTGATTGTGAAGTTTGCAGGCAAGACGATGAAAACGCCTAATGATCTTGCGCCTGCATTGCACGGAAAACACGCGGGCGATAAAGTGCCTGTGGTGTTTTATCGCGGCGGCGAAAAGAAAACGGCGACACTCGAACTTTCTCAACGCCCCACGCTGCAGCCGCCTGCCGCGCCCGCCGAGTTTGTGGAACTGGAGAGGAAGAACGCGGCGAAGGTCAGCGACGAGATCGCCAAGCTGCTTGAAGGCGTGACCGAGGCGCAAGCCGAAGCCCGCCCCGCGCCGGAAGAATGGAATATCAAAGAACTGCTCGCTCACATCATTTGCACCGAGCGCGATCTGCAATCGTGGCTGGCGGATATGCTCAACGACAATCAGCGTGTGAGCGACTTCTTTGAGTTTCGCCCGAATGTGAATCCGCGTTTGCGCGCGTTGGTGAAGCGCTACAACTCGGTGCAGGCGTTGCGCGACGAATTAAAGAACGCGCAGCAAGAGACGATGGATTACCTTTCCGCGCTGCCCGATTCGTTTTACAAACGCCCACACTTCTACCGTCGCTTGGCATTATGGATTATGGAGATCATCCCAGGTCACGTGACCAGTGAGCATGGCGAGCAAATTCAGAAGACGCTTGAGGCGGCGAGGAAATAAACTTTCCGGGATTAAACCTTTGAACGCAGACGACGCTGATGCTCGCTGACGAACGCTGAATTTTTTTATCAGCGGCAGACAACGTTTTCAGCGAGTGTCAGCGTTCTGGCTTTAAACCTTTGAACGCAGACGACGCTGATGCTTGCTGACGAACGCTGAATTTTTTTATCAGCGGCAGACAACGTTTTCAGCGAGTGTCAGCGTTCTGGTCTTAAATCTTTGAACACTAATGCTCGCTGAGTTTTCATGTAAACTTAGCCGCGTGACCCAAAAATTCTTCCTTCATAAATCACCCCTCATAATTATTTTCCTCGTCGGCTTCGCGCTTTACGTCAACACCCTCGCCCCGTCCATCGTCTTTGGCGATCCGACGGAATACACATTGATGCCGCACTTGTGGAGCATCGCGCATCCACCGGGCTATGCTTTCATGACTCTGCTCGTCAAATTGTGGCAAACGATTTTGCCGATTGGGTCGCTGGCGTATCGCACAAATCTTCTCGCGGCAGTTGCGGGCGCGGGGACAGGCGTGATGATTTATCGCTCGGTTCTCTCCCTCACCCCTCGCCCCTCTCCCGCATGGAGAGGGGGTCTCATCGCCGCCCTCTCTCTCCTCACCGCCACGGACTTTTGGCAGCACTCAATTCACACCAACGCCCACATCGTCACGGTGATGTTAGCCTCAATCTCGATCACGATACTCTTGATCTGGCGCGAGACGAAAGAGGATCGTTGGCTGTATGCGTTTGGACTCGTCGCCGGACTCAGCGTTAGCCATCATCCGCTCCTCGTCTTTGGTTTTCCAGCGTATGCCGTCTTTATCTTAATCCACCGTCCGCGCCTGCGAAGCCTGATCATCATGTCAATCTTCGGCACGTGCGGGCTTGCCCCTTGGCTCTACTTCCCCATTCGGTCTTTCATCCAACCGCCCGCATTATTTGGTTCAAGCGATCTCAACACGATCAACGGATTTTTAAATCTCGTGTTAGCGCGCGGCATCACCGGCGTGAATCTTTTCCACTTCGGGTTTGACGAACAATGGCATCGCCTGATCGTTTTCTGGAGTCTGATCCAACTGCAATACACGCTGCCGATCATCGCGTTGGCGATCATGGGCGCATTTTGGTTAATTAAAAAAGATTGGCGCGCGTTCACGTTAATCTCTATTCATCTAATCGCCAACCTCCTCTTTACCATGAACACCGTCCAAGACGTGATGGCCTATCTGCTTGTGCCGATTATGAACATCGCCATCTTCGTCGGCGCGGGCGCGTTGGGGTTAAGTGAATGGCTGCCGCGTTTGATTCAATGGTGGACGAGCCGCCGACCCGTTTCGCATGATCGCGATTCGCAGAAACGCGCCGAAGAATCATTGCGCTCCATGATCCGTTACGCCCAATGGAGCGTGGCGCTCTTTTTTCTTTTCCCGGTCGTCAACGCTTTCTATTGGTCGCCGCTCATCTCGCTTCGCGAGTTGCGCGACGCAGATCGCTATGTGGATTCTGTGTTCGATCATTTCGCGGGCAAAAATAAAAACGCGATTCTTCTTTCGGATTGGGAACATGCCACGCCTGTGTGGTATCACCAATACGTCAACAACCGCGCTCTCGATCCGCGCGATGTGAAGATGGTGTATGTGAACAAGCCGATGATGGACGCCGTGCGGGAAAACATGAATCAAGGATCGCTCTATCTCATCGAATACAACCCGAGTGTGGTGGATGCGGGGTTCCGTTTGCGCGCCGAAGGAAATTTCTACAAGGTGATGCCGCCACCCGCTACTCAAAGCGTGAATCCACAAAAGACCGCGAGTCAAAGATTCGGCGCAATCGAGATCGTCGGCTACGATGTGTTGAAAGATTCGGCGCGCGGCGGCGAATCGATCCCGGTGATTCTTTATATTCGAGCAACTGCCGCCCCCGATCAGGTGATCCACCCCTTCGCGCGGATCGGATCGTGGGAGACTCGATTCACAACCGACAGTCGTATGCTCACGCCGCAATGGAAAGCGAATGAGATCATTGCCGAGCGTTGGGAGGCGCGCGTTCCGTTTAATGCTCAAGTGGGCGAGTACACCTTGAAAGTTGGAATGTCGAATCTCACGACAGACGGGGACTTTAAAGAGTTTGTTGATTTGGGCACGGTGAGGGTGAGTGGCAAAGCCGAAACACTCACCGGGTTGCTCCCCGCGAACTTTGACAACCGGGTGGGGATCGAATCGGCAACCGCTTGGGCTGGCGGCAGCCCCGTGTTCAACGCTCCGTGGCAAGAGCCGATTAAAGCCCGCGCAGGCGATCCCATCGAAATCCGAATCAAGTGGCGCGCGCTCCATCCGCCCGAAAATAGTTATACGGTGTTCGCGCATCTCAACGATTCAAGCGGCGCGGTGATCGCATCTAAAGATTACACGCCGCTCGGCGGATCATTCCCGACGATGTTGTGGTTTCCAAAATGGATTGATGGGCAGCGCGTGATCGATCCGTATCGTTTGACGATCCCGCGTGACGCCGAAGGCGAGTATTACATTGAGGTTGGGTTGTATGGGTTGCGCTCTGTGGTGCGGGCGAGCGCGTTGGATGCCGAAGGCAAGTTAGCGGGAGATCGATTCGTGTTAGGGGGTGTGGTCGTCATACCTTGATGTCTGGCAAGTTTCCGCTCGCGTCTATGCCAATAAATGCGGACGATGATGATTTGGTGGCGAAGGGCGCAGGTCTGATAGGCAGAATGATATGAATTTGAGTGCCGGGAAGTTTTTCCATGTCGTAGCCGGTGCTCTCTGCCCAAATTTTTCCGCCATGACCTTCGACGATGCCTTTGGCGATGGCTAACCCCAAACCCGGACCGCCGCCCATGAACTTGGTGGTGCCGGTGGAGTGCAGTGCGGCGCTGCCCACCCGAAAGAATTTTTCGAAGATCGTTTCGAGATGTTTGGGGTTGAGGCCAACGCCTGAATCGGAAAAGATGATCTCAATCGACTCGCCGCGCTCGGGATCGCGTGCGATGTATTTGAAACTGACGTCAATGTGACCGCCGTCGGGTGTGTATTTGATGGCGTTGCCTACCACTTGCCCTAAGGCTTGCGAGAGCCGTTTGGGGTCGCCACTGAAACGCGGCAAGCCGCGCACGCGCTGGATGGTAAATGCCAGTTTGCGCTCGTGGATGGCGTTGGCATAAGGCTCAACTGCCCCGCGCAACACTGTTTCCATATCAGTTTCTACAAATTTGAGACGTAAGGCATCCACATCCGTTTGCGAGACGTCGAGCATTTGCGTCACCACTTCATTCAAGCGGTTGCACGATTTGATCATGCTGTCAGTGACTTCTTTGAGTTGGGCACCCGAGACCGATGAGTCTTCGCTCATCATATTGAGCAGATCGCTGAACCCGATGATTTGAGTGAGCGGCGTGCGGAGCTCGTGTGAGGTGATGCTGATAAAGTCCGTTTTGACTTTGTCCATGTCTTTCATGCGCTCATTGCTTGCTTCTAGAGTCTCGTTGAGCGTTTGCATCTCAGCGTTGAGGGCGCGCAGGTGGTTCACGAGGCGCGCGTTCTTGAGAGCCACCGACGTCTGATCCGTCAACGCGGTGATCAAAGCCATCTCGGTTTTGCCGTAGCTGCCGCTGCGGCGTTTGCCGGCCGCCAAAACCGCGCTCAGTTTTTCACCCTCCTTGATCGGCACAAACACTTCCATATTCAAACGCGCCAGCCATTTGCGTTCGTTTGCCTCCAGCGTGTTGACTCCTTCTTTGATGGCTACACCGTTGGCGAAGGCGGCGCTCAGGGTATTTTTAATGGGCAGTTTCAATGGGGCTGTCGGCACCCGTCCGCTTCCGGCTAATACTTCCACACGAGTCGAATCTTTTTCTTCCGTGATCAGCAACAACGCCGACGAAGTCGCCTCAACGGATTGGAACAGTGCTTTGCCAGCGACTTGTGCCAATTGATCGAGGTCCAAAATACTGGCGATCTGTTTGCTGTAATCGGCAGTGACGAACGCGCTGTCAAAATTGGTTTTGAGAAGGGTCTCGCGCAGGATGAAGTGAATCACGAGCGCCGCAACGCCCATCAAAATTGCAATCGCCAAGATAATGAGCTGTCCGGTAAAGCCGCGTACGGCTTCGCTGATATAAACCGAAAGGACGACGCCTACGACGCTTACGCTCGCCGTCAATACAAAGAAGAGTATATTGCCAAGGATTGCCCGCGTTTGGCTATTCATTAAATCTCCAAAAAAGCCTTAAAAACAAGCCGATTCTTCAAATCAATATATCCCAAATCAGGATTTGGGATAAGTTTGGGATATGTTGGATGGTAAACCAGTACATAAGCAAACAAGTAATAGGGCATTTGTATAGCTGCCTACTTGTTTACCTCTTTACTTCAAAATGTAATACGTCCCTTTTTTCGCGCCGATCTTCAACAAAATTCCACGATCCACCAGATCGGTGAGATCGAGGCGCAGTGTTTCGGGGCTGACATCGGGGCAGATCTCACGATAATCGCGATTGGTGATGCTGCCATGTTCTTTGATATAGGTGAGGGCGCGCGCCTGACGCTCGTTCATGCTCTTTGACCATGCGCCGCCTGCGGGCGCCGCCTTCCGCTCCCGCGCGTTGAACAACGTCACCGTGAACGAGTGCGGTTGATCTTTAAACTTGGGCGGCTGATGACCGCGCTGCACCATCTCTTCGATCATGCGATCAATGCCCAGCCCCAACTCTTCGATATAACCCCACTGAAAGAGTCCGGCGACGATGCGCGGGTTGCGTGAGAAATGCTCCTCTACCAAGTTATCAACGGTGATGAAGCCGGGCAGCCCGCCGGGGCTAATCAATTCCATGCGATCCGAATACATTCGCACTTCGATCCGTCGCCCGCGCAAACGATAATCGCGATGGCACACGGCGTTGACCAATGCTTCGCGCACCGCAAAGGGCGGATACTCGGTGATCTCTTCGCGCTCCAAACCTTTAACCACCGCGCCCATCGCCATCTCTTCATAGATCACCTGCCAGGCACGTTCAATCACTCTTGCCAGTGGCCCCGTAATCTCCTCGCGTCGCCCATACCCTGCCAACCCGTCTTCGCCGCGCGGCTCAGTGCCGATAAATTTCACGAATACAAACCCGCTCTGGTGAATAAACTGTTGCGGATTTTTTCCGAATAACAACATGCCCGCGACAGTGGGTTTGTTTTGCGAATCCAATGCGCCGATCTCGCGCAAAGCTTCATCGGGCGTGCCGCCAAAAGTTTTCTTCTGCCGCACTTGCCGCTTCTCAATGTATTCGGCGATTACCGTTTCATCAAGATCGTCGCGCGCCGCGCCCGGCACGGCTTCCAATTCATAATCGCCCGAAGATTTGGTGGCGGCAAGTTGCCGAATTTGGTCGCCGCTAAGGGGGCGAATCTCTGCGCCCATGCGGGTCAACACACGCCCATCTTGCAAAGAGTGAAGTTCGGCGCTACGCGCCACTTTGAGCGCATAAATTGTGCCGTGCGCGCCTTCCATCTGTTCCCAATTGATGTGAATCACCGGGCGACACAAGCGCGTGGCGTTACGCACGATACTCTCCACTTCTTCGGGGAAAAGTTTGGCGCGCATCTTGCCAGCCTCATCCACGCCGATCATGATCGTGCCGCCATCGCTGTTGGCAAACGCGGCTAATAGTTCGGCGAGCGGTTCCGCTTTCGCATCGGGCAAGTAGGCCAGCATTTGGCTGGGCGGGCGGAGGGTGGGGGAGGACATGATTAGGACTTGAGCAGTTCCTTAATCTTGGTAATAAAAGTGTCTGCTATATCCAGATTCTTTTGGCATCATCACGGCTGGCGCTGGCTAAAGGATCGTAATCGCTCCGCTCGCGGGCAACGCGCGCGCGACTCAAATAGCGCGTATATTCAGCATCTACGCGCCCGGTCACTACAAAAAGTTCTTGGAATTTGAGGGCGGCGGAAGAATGTTTACGTAAATCAAGACCTTCGCTTAGCAAAGCGGCTTTAGCGGCGTAATACATTGCATAGTAGGCGTTAGAGATCGTCTCGTCGTAAAGATCAATCGCAAAAATACGACGGGCATTTTCGAGTTTGTCACTTGCTAATGTTAACCACGTTTGCGGAGCTTTGGGGTCGGCGGAGTCTTCTTCTTCCAATTCTTCTGCCATAGTGTCACACCTTCTTTGCGAGCCTCAATTGCAACAGGCAACTCTGTGTTAAAACGCTCTTCGCTAATCGGGAAAACAGAAATGGGCGAACCATACTCGATCATGACATCGGTTGCTGCATCCACTAATTGCCCCCAACGCGGATCGCTTGCGCCGGGCAGATAGTATTTTGTTTTGCCATTCGGGTCTGTCCAATTCACGACAACCATCACATCTAAATCCGAATCGGGTGTTGCTTCGCCGCGCGCGGAAGAACCGAACAAGATCATTTGTGAGATTTGATCAGGGAATAATTCGAGCGCGCGTTTTTGAAACTCATCGAGCGACAAGCGCATCTTACGAGTCAAGTTTGACTTCTTCGCAGCTTTGAGACGGTGAACTGGAGTTATCATTTGCTATGAATATATCACAGCCTGAATCAGAGAGACGCACCAAAGGCGCGTCTCTACGATGTTACTTTGCTTCGTTTACTGCCTCTGTCTGCGAGTCGGCAACAGTTTCAGATTCCTTCCCATTCGCCTTCTCATCCGGCTCGGTCAATTTCATATCCGCCGCAGAGAGGCGGGCGACAGAGGCGACGCTGTCACCTTCGTTGAGGTTGATCACTTTTGTTCCCATCGTGGCGCGACCCGCTTGGCGGATGCTGGCAACTTTGGTGCGAAGCGCGATGCCTGCCACCGTTATCAAAGTGAGATCGTCATCGGGATAAACCACGCGCGCGCTAACGATGCGCCCAATCGCTTTCATATTCTTGTGGGCAATCGTAGCGATGCCGCCCGTGGCGCGACCCTTCGCGGAGTATTCCTTCAGTGGCGTGCGCTTGCCAAAACCTTTTTCGGTGACGACGAGTAGATCGGAATTCGGATCGACCACTTCCATCGAAGTGATGAAGTCGCCTTTCTTCAGGCGCATGGCTTTCACGCCCGAGGCGGCGCGCCCCATCGGGCGCACGGTGTTGGTTGTGAATCTCAAGGCTTGCCCCATCTCGGTGATGATGATGATCTCTTGCTTATCGAGAGTCAACCGCGCCCAACCGAGTTGATCGCCCTCTTCTAAATTGATCGCAATCAACCCGCTCGGGCGCACCGCCGCAAACTCCTCGAGCGACACGCGCTTAATTTTTCCACTGCGCGTCACCATCGTGCAGTAATCGGCGGCGGCGAAATCGTGAACAGGCAATGCCGCCGTGACCTTCTCACCTTGTTCGAGCGCCAGAATGTTGGCGAGCGACACGCCTTTATCCGTGCGATCCGCTTCGGGGATTTGATAGGCTTTCTCCGAATACACTTTGCCTTTGTCCGAGAAGAACAAAACGGTGTCGAGCGTGCGCGCCGGGAATAAAAATTCCACCGTGTCTTCTTCGCGCAAGTCTTGACCGATGACGCCCTTGCCGCCGCGCCCTTGCGCGCGATAGGCTTTCGCCGGAACTCGTTTGACGTAACCGCGCGCGGTGATCGAGATCAGCGCCGCCGCATCGGCGACCATGTCTTCCACGCGCAGCTCTTCACTGGCTTCGAGCGCGATGCGCGTGCGCCTGCCGTCACCGTACGTCCCGGCCAGACCCAACACATCTTCCTTAATCAACTTCAAAATTTTCTTCGGGTGCGCCAGCAAATCTTCAAGGAAAGCGATCTGTTCTTTGACCTGTTTATATTCCTCTTCGATCTTGAGTCGCTCTAATGCGGCAAGACGGCGAAGTTGTAAATCAAGAATCGCAACCGCTTGAACTTCGGTCAACTTAAACTTCTGCATCAAACCCGTTTTCGCCACTTCTGCATCTTTGGCTTCGCGGATGAGTTTGATCACCGCGTCAATGTTGGCGACGGCGATGAGCAAGCCTTCAAGGATATGCGCGCGGGCGCGAGCTTTCTTGAGCTCAAATTCGGATCGTCGGGTGATGACCACGCGCCGATGATCAATATAAATTTGCAGCGCGCGGCGCAGTGAAAGTAGACGCGGTTCGAGTCGTCCGCTTTCGCTTGGCACAAGGGCAAGCATCTGCACGCCAAAGGTGCTTTGCAGCGCAGTGAACTTATATAGCTGGTTCAAAACTTTTTTGGGTTGCGAGCCGCGCTTGAGCTCGATGATGATCCGCATCCCGCGCCGATCTGATTCGTCGCGCATATCGGAGATCATGTCAATCTTGTCTTCGCGCACGAGTTCGGCGATGCGCTCGATGAGCGATGATTTGTTAACTTGATACGGAATCTCGGTGATGATGATCTGCGATTTGCCGCCTGACGTTTCTTCAATCGTCGCCGCGCCGCGCACCACGATGCGCCCCTTGCCCGTTGAATACGCCGACAAAATTCCTTCACCGCCGACGATGATGCCGCCGGTGGGGAAGTCCGGCGCTTTCACAAAGACCAACAATTCTTCAACGGTGGCAACGTCGCCTTTGTCGGCTTCAATTAATTCTTCAGCTTCCACCGATGAGGCAGCACTCCCTACACCGTCGCCGTTGGATTCCGTTTTGGGTTTCGATCCGTTTGTGTCGCGCAAAATCCTCATGATCGAATCTGCTTGCGCTTCGGTCAAACCAAATTGCTTCACTAGAGTCGCTTGGGCTTTGTCGCCATCTTTTTTAATGGCGGCGACGATGTCATCACGATCAATGAGATAGCTGATGGCGCTGGCGAGTTCGTTGAGGTTATGGGGCGGGATGTTGGTCGCCATGCCAACGGCGATGCCACTTGTGCCGTTGAGCAAAAGGTTGGGCAACTTGGCGGGCATCACTTCCGGCTCTTGTAATGTGCCATCGAAGTTGTCGCTGAAGTTGACCGTCTCTTTGTCAAGGTCGGCGATGAGTTCTTCGGCAATCTTGGCGAGGCGGGCTTCGGTGTAGCGCATGGCGGCCGGCGCGTCGCCATCCACCGAGCCAAAGTTACCCTGCCCACTGACGAGCATATAGCGCATCGAAAAATCTTGCGCCATGCGCGCCATCGCTTCGTACACCGCCGAATCGCCGTGCGGGTGATACTTGCCCAACAC
>Ga0172368_10007220_pt1 | contig 11685 bp, 15 predicted proteins | sample Lak11m_FD_114540 | JGI IMG/M metagenome (GOLD analysis project Ga0172368, IMG submission 114540) | Freshwater microbial communities from Kabuno Bay, South-Kivu, Congo - kab_022012_11m | ecosystem: Environmental > Aquatic > Freshwater > Lake | place: Democratic Republic of the Congo: South-Kivu...
AAGAAGATCGCCTCAGAAGATCCATTCGCGGATACGACTAGACTAGATGATAACGCTGACTTGGGGGGTGAGGCAACGGAGCAATTTGGCCACGAACAGGCGGCTGCGCTAGGTCAGGAGACAGAAGAGGCTCTTATGCGAGTACAGAGCGCAATGAAAAGAGTTGAGGATGGGAGTTATGGTCGTTGTGTGAAATGTAGCGAGATGATTGATACAGATCGGCTCGGGATTGACCCGACAGCTGAGCTATGTATGGCGTGTGCGAAGAAGAAGGCTAAGTAATCCAGTGCTCCAGTATCCCAGTTTTTCCAGTAGGGAGAGAACATGATAAATAACGGTGTAGCGCTTGGAATCGGGCAGGGGATTCCGGTTTGGGTTGTGGGAGTAGTGTTGTTAGTGGTGGTAGTGGTTGCGGTAAAAACGCGGGTATTATGGGGGAGAGTAGGACTCATGATGATGATAGTCGGGGGAATTGCCAATTTGTATTTGCGAATAAAATATGGAGGAGTGGTTGATAACCTGAGATTATTAGACATCTTGTATAATAACGTCTGGGATTATTTGATAGTATTGGGATTAGCAATCTATGGTTATTCCAGTTTTATACGAAGACAGTGAGATCGTGGTGATTGAAAAGCCGAGTGGGGTGATTTGTAACAGGGCAGAAACAGTGAGAGTAGAGACCTTGCAAGATTGGATTTGCCCAAAGCTCGATTACTCGCATTGTGGCGGACAGGTGGATGAGCAAGATTGTGAGTACTTTAAACAAAGGGATGGGCTGGTGCATCGATTGGACAAGGAGACTAGTGGGGTAATGGTGCTTGCGAAGACGCCAGAGGCATTTATAGAGCTGCTGCGACAGTTTCGCGAGCGAGAGGTCACAAAAACGTATTTGGCATTAACCCACGGCATCTGGAAGGCGAAGGAGGGAGAGATTAGTCTGCCGATTGGCAGGCGAAGAGATAATAGACAGCGGATGGGGGTGGTAGAGGATGGGCGAGAGAGTGTGACTCAATATAAAGTGATTGGAGAGTATCAAAAAGGAGTGTTTCCGAAGGAGCTCGTCGTGGAGGATCGAGGGTATGTTGGATTTAGTCTGGTTGAATTTTACCCCAAGACTGGGAGGATGCACCAAATTAGAGTTCATGCGCGGCAGTTTGGACACCCGCTAGTGGGGGATGAACAGTATGCAGGGCGGAAGAGGAGTCGGGAGGATCGGAAATGGGTAGGGCGAGTAATGCTTCATGCGGCGAGTTTGGAACTGACCCACCCGACGACTAAAAAGAGGATGAAGTGGGAGTCAAAAGGCGAGATTGGGGAGGTAGTTGAGAAATATCTGATAAAGTAGAGGGATGTGGGGGAAGAGGGTGCTTATTATTTTGTTGATATTGGTGGGGGTGGGGGTGTTGGCGCGAGAGTATAAGAACTCGCTTGGTGTGTGGGAAGATAATCGATTTAACATGGTCGCGATTGATCAGAAGAGTGGGGCGATTAGCTTTGTGACTTATGATCCTGTCGAAGAGAAAACACTGGTTATTAACTACCCCCAAAACCTTATTATCAATTCAAGATCGGTTGGTGAGTACAATGTTGGAACCTTGTATCGTCTTGGAGCTTATGAGAAAAAAGGAGGCGAGTTCGCGAAGCGAAAAGTACAAGGATTTATGAGGACACCAATTCAGGGATATTTGGCTGGAGAGGGGACTCTCAGGACAATGTTGTGGAAAAATATTTGGAAGAGCCGGCGCGAGAGCAATTTGAGTCGAATTGATAGTTGGTATATGTGGAGTGTGGTTACTAAGCATAGTTTGATCAACGTCAATGAAGAGGAGTTGATAAGAGCCGGCATTATTATTTCGCGTCAGGACGAAGCGAAGTATGATTACTCTGCGGAGAGACTAGAACAGTATTTGGGCGAGAGGTTGTTTGATTGGATGGTTGGGCGAGAGGGCGCAACGGTTGCTGTTGTTAATATGAGCGGGGTTGATGGACTAGGGAGTGATCTGGGGCGATTTTTAACTAATATGGGACTGGATGTAATTGCTGTACGGAGCGGGAACGAAGCACGGGAAGAGACAAAAATTTGGAGTGATCGAGAGAGTAAAAAGGAAATTGCACTTGATGGGATTAGGAGAGTATTTGAGTTCGACGAAGCAGAAGAATCAGATTTAACTAAAGAGTTTCGGGCAGATATTGTGATCGAGGTTGGGAAGGATGCTTTAAGTTTATTTTGAGAAATGTGATTTGGTGAAGCTAGGGAGAGCGGTCTTTTTGCTAGGTCGGTGAAGCTCACGGATAAAGATGCTTACCTCTTTGTCGGTCGCATTCTTGAGACAAACTTGATAGGAATAGCCCTGAGTTAAGAGCTTTTTAAGCTTGAGTGAGAGGTCATCAGGGAGGGAGCCAATATAGGTTTTCTCGGCTGTAGAGATGCTAATTAAACGAGCTTTGGGGGTAAGGGTGAGAACTTGTTTGCAACAGAGCGAGAGAAGTACTTTTTTGTCGGCCGGCTTGATAAGTGTGGTAGTTTTGGTTAATCCAGAAATTTCGATAAAATCTTCTTTCACAAGATCGGTGGTGGGGATGTTGCTACCTGCAATAGTCAAAAGTTTGAGGTTCCTTAGGGCGACACTGTTGTATTTGTCATATTCGAGGACTTTTTGATAGGTTTGCTTGGCCGCCCCCTTGTCTCCAACTGCGGCGTAGGCTTTGCCGAGACGATTGAGAGTGTTAATGTCGCAGGGATTTTCCTCGAGAAGCTGGAGGTTGGTATCGATTGCATCTTCCCAGAGACAATCAAGTGCTTGCTGGATGGCGGTTTGGGTTTTGGTAGTCATGAATTTTAACAATTATCATCCAGTTAGATAAGGAAATCAATGGGTAGTTTTGTTGTAGAATATAGTCATGTCGGGACATAGCAAATGGGCAAATATCCATCGGAAAAAAGAGGCCAACGATAAGGTGAAGGGGAGTGTGTTTACCAAAATGGCGAAGGGCATAACAATTGCAGTGAAAAAAGGGGGAGGGATAGGGGATCCAGAAATGAATTTTGCCTTGCGGTTGGCGGTTGACAAAGCCAAATCGGTAAATATGCCAAAGGATAATATTGATCGAGCGATAGCTAAAGGAATGGGAAAAGGTGACGGGAATGAGCTGGTGGAGCTGACGATAGAAGGATTTGGGCCTCAAGGAATAGTATTTATTATTGAGGCGGTGACAGATAATCGTAACCGAACTGTTGCTGAGCTTAGGACTTTGATGGAAAAGAACGGGGGGCGGATGGGAGAGATGGGGACTGTAAGCTACCTTTTTGAAAAAAAGGGTCAAGAGTATGTTCCGCTATATCCAATAACTTTGAGTGATACAGAAAAGGCAAGTGAGTTTTTGAATGTGATTAGTGAACATGATGATGTGCAGGAGGTTTATGCCAATTTGGTCTAGAACGAGTAGAAAGTCAGGATTGTCGAAGAGGCGCAAATTTGTTTTAATCTCGATTATTTTGTCGGTTGGATTGTGGATAATTCAAAACCTAACAGTTGAACAACGTTATCTGGCAATGCTGGGGTTGGCGACGACATCATATGGACTGACTGCCTGGGCTTTGCACAAGGACTTGCGAGGTTGGACTTGGGTAATTGATATGATTTTGCCAACAATATTCCCAACAATGGTCGCGTTCTTTTATTTTTTGTTACCACAAGCGGCGATGACAAGATGGGTGGTGTTGGGGATGTTTGCGGTTGCGATGTATGGACTATTATTAACGACGAATATTTTTGCGGTTGCTGCGATTCGAACAATTCAGTTGTTACGAGCGGCAAGGGCAGTTGGATTTTTGCTATCGATTCTGACTTCGGCGTTGTTTTACCATGTAGTTTTTTCACTCCATTTACCTCTCCCCGTAGTTGCAGGCTTAGTGCTTCTCGTGTCTTTCCCGATCTTACTCCAGGGTATTTGGGCATACACTTTGGCTGAAAAACCGAAGAGTGAGGTTGGCTATGCCGCAGTGGGATCAGTGGTGGTTGCGGAGTTCGCCTTGGCAGTCTCTTTTTGGGTGGTGGATCCTGCCTTGTCGGCAATCTTATTATCGATGGTTATGTATGAGGTGATGGGACTGTTCCAGCATGAGGTAGAAGGAAGATTGTTCGAGCGGACGGTGCAGGAGTTTATAGGATTTGCAGGAATAGTTTTTGTGGTTGTGACGGTCGCGACCATTATTCGGTGGCTTAATTAGAGAGGGAAGGGGACTATCCTATAATATTCGGGTTATCCTATAATAATTATAGGCTTTTCACGATATCCTATAATTATTTTCACGAATGTGGATAAAAAGTATCCGATCCTTGCGCAAATAATGTGAACAGTTTTGATATAGTTTGACCTGCCTACATCAGATGTCACATCTGGTAGTGGGAGATTGGCACAAGGGCGTGAGCAAGTGCGACATAGGGGGAAGGAGGGAGATTCCAGATGTAACCTCTGGTGGTTTGAAAGAGAGAGGGTTGGGAGTCTGTGGCAATGAAAAATATTTTTGTTTATTAATGGGTGATGAAGAAGGAGATTGAGTTGAGACTAGCTTGAATTATCCGTTTTTGGCATCAACCTAACCTTACCCTTTTTGGAGTGACATATCCAGTGTAGAAGAGATCTATGCTATGTCGCACAATATATCTTTTATGACATAAACCCAGGATTCGGTAGGGGGATACAAATTTCATTAATTTATAATTCTCCAATCACAAATTCTCCAATTCTCCAATTTTTGATGATTTGAAATGTTTATTTGTCCCCCACTGTATGCTGAACGCCCAAAACGCCTTTTCCAAAGCTTACCCGTAGAAAATCGCCTATTTGAGACATATGCTTGGTCGTTCACCCCTGGGATTGACGCGTAAAACCGATTCTACGGGCTCGTGATCTGGTAGGAACTGCTTATTTACCCTGGACAGAGTGTTCTATATTGGTGGCAACACCGAATGGATCGAAATACTTGCTCCAGCTAATGTCAGAGCTATGATAACTGTTGGTTGTATACCAATCGACAAGGAAGCTCACGCGTGCGGCAAAGTTCGATCAAGCGGTGGTTATGATTTTTGAGATCGGCAATAGCGGATTGACATTGGGGATGCGATGTCGCACAATGATGGCAAGATAGAGGGTAGTTGACTCCCCTATTGATAGGAATAACTACCAATAACTATAGGGTATAGACTATATTACGTTATAGGGCATATACCTCATATCAAGGTATATGCGGTGGGTGTGTATGTGCAAAAAATACCGATGTATCCTTCCCAATTTTAATTCGAGAGTCTTATCAGTCGAAACTATATGAGTGCTAAGGGTAATACTCCACGCTTAGAGGATGCAATCTTGGAGTACCTCGAGTACCTAACAATTGAGCGACAGGTCTCCCCTTTTACCATTCGGAACTATAAATTCTACTTACAAAAGTTTTCAGCTTGGCTACGCAAATATTATCCAGATAAAGAACTGTCTGATTTGACCTCTAAGCTACTTAAGACCTATCGAATGTATTTGGCAGAGCACAAGAATGAGAAGGGAGAGTACCTAACACCGGTCACCCAAGGGTATTATGTGATAGCTTTAAGGTCGATGCTGCGATATCTCATCCGCCAAGACTACGAAGTGGTTTCGCCGGAGCGGCTAGAGCTGCCTAAAGGCAAGGAGCACTCAATTAAGTTTTTGGACTATGAGCACGTTAGTGCGATGATTGAAAAAGTGGATACAAGCAATATCCAGGGACTTAGGGATCGAGTAATAATGGAAGTACTCTTCTCAACTGGGCTACGGGTTTCGGAGCTGGTATCTTTGAATAAGACGACTATCAATTTGGAATCACGAGAATTTGGGGTGGTGGGGAAAGGAAAGAAGATTAGAGTCGTGTTTTTGTCACCGCGGGCCGCGGGGTGGATTGATAAATATTTGCGGGAGCGGGATGATCATTATCATCCAGTCTTTATCCGACATAGCGGAGCGAAGCCTGATATATCTGATCCTAAGGCGGGAGAAAAGCTCCGATTAACTACTCGGAGTGTGCAGAGAATTATTGCGAAATATGGGCGACTGGCGCACCTACCGATGAGTATTACTCCGCATGTGATGCGACACTGTCTACATCCGGACACACCTATTTGGACATCAGATACCATGATGAGCGCGAGAAAGTTGTTTTATTCTACTAGCAACCAAATCCAATCAGTGGACTGGAGAAATGGTCTCCTCATACCTGCCACCGTCACCCAAAAGAGCTCTCATATTACATATTTATATGAGTTAATAGCTGATGGATATCGGTTACGTTGTTCTGGAGAACATACTTTATTTGGCTTTGGAGAGGGAGAAATTAGAGAAGTTAAAGCGAAAGATGTAGGTGTTGGAGATTATTTGCTGGGAATTAATAAAATAGAACACGAGGGAGTGTCCAAATATGACCCACGACTTTGGAGACTACTTGGGTACTTATTGGGGGACGGGGTTGCAAGGAGAAGTAGCCGGGCAATTAAAATATATGACAAGGATCGAACAATTCTTAATTATTATGGCGAAATGATCAAGAACTGGTTGGGGAAGGAAGTAAAAATCGAGAAAAACAGGTTTGGCAATTCTTATATCCTAATATATAACGATATTGAATTGATAGAGTTACTTTTCACTTTGACAGACTTAGACGCGACCGCGAGGCAGAAACGATTACCAGATTGTTTGTTTGGAGCGTCTCTGGATGAGATTGCGGCATTTTTGGCTGGACTGTATGACGCAGAGGGACTATCTCAAGCTCCAAAATATTATTCTACTTCTTACGAACTACTTGAACAGGTTCAGATGTTACTACTGTATTTTGGGATTGATGCACATCTGTTAACAAGAAACAGAAAAACATTGCTGCCGCAAGGTAAGGAGTTTGAAGGGACGATCTCTGAACTTGTAGTGATTGATAAAAAGAGTAAGGACTTGTTTTTCCAGTTTGTCCCGACGCTTAAGAAACATATGAGTTGGAGAGAAACCAGGTTTAGTGAAAAACTCCCCTTTCAAAGCATTGTGAATACATTAGTTGCAAGAGCAAAACAGAAGAAACTTGCTTATAGCACATACTTTGATAAGGTTGGAATTAAAGATCTTATCCGTTATACAGGCAGGATAATGCCAGAACGAATAACGTTTTTGGCATTGGTTAAAGGATTTTATGCTTTAGGAGTTATTGATACATCTGAGCATAATAAATATCTCGCCTTGGCGCAGGCAACTAATTATAAGTGGCTAAGAGTTAAGAGTAAGCGGAAAATGGGATCGGCCAGATATTCTACATATGATTTTTTTGTACCCAAACATCATAACCTGGTAACTGGGGGGTTTGTCAGTCACAACTCTTTCGCAACTGACCTCTTGTCCCACGGAGCAGGCCTCAGAGAGGTACAGGAAATGCTAGGGCACAAGAATATTGCGACTACCCAGATTTACACCCACGTGACTAACCCACAGCTCAAGACCGTACACGAAAAGTATCATTCGGGACAAGAGTAGAGCGCGCCGCGAGTGTTGCCTAGTTTTTGGATCAACTTTAGTTTTTGGAGCTGAAGGAGGTCGTTGCGAAGGGTGCTTAAGGGAACGCCAAAGAAGCGGCGGCTCAAAAAGTCGAGACTGCAGGGAGAGTGATCATGAATAATGTTGACGAGTTCGGCACGGCGAGGAAGAAGTGATGATGCTGGGTTTGGTAATGGAGCTTGGGTAATTTGCAGGAGCATTTTGTGGCTAGCTTGCATGATGAGATCCAAGAAATATTCGACAAATTGGGTTAGATCTTTGCCCTCGTTACTAAGATTGGCGTAATAGTGAGCACGAGAGTTGTTGATCCATTCCTCGATGGCAAGCATGCCCTCAAAATCGTAATTAATTGCCCTAAGTTGTTGAGTTAAAATTAAGCGTCCGACTCTCCCATTACCATCCAGGAAGGGATGAATTTTCTCGAACTGATAGTGCATGACAAGGGCTTGAATTAGGGGGTGTGGAAAACAAGGTTCGTAACTTTGTTTTTGCCACAGCTTTAGAAGATTACTAATTTCTTGGGGTGGAGGAGTGAGATAAATGGCGATACCAGCGGAGTTAAAAATGGCAGATTGCTCGGTGCGGAAGTGGCCAGCATCAGCGCGGAGATTGTGGAGTGCTTTGGTATGGAAAGATTTGATAAGAGGAGTGTCGATTGGAAGGAGCGGATCTTGGGTATAGAGCCAGGCATAGGCACTTTCGAGATTTTGTATAGCTAGCTTGTTTAGGTCTGTTGAGTCATCGATCCCCTCGATTCGAGCTGAGTAAAGAGCAGATTGAAGAAGGGAGTTGCGACGATAATTATGCTTTAATTCTGGTTTGACTGAAATATGAGAAAATGCAGTTCGTGTGCCGTCGATTGTGTTGAGCAACGCTTGAATGTTGGGAGTAAGGTCGCAGGCATGATTTAATAACATGCTTAATTATTAGCAGATATTAGCAGATGTTGTCAAATGTTGTTAGATATTGGTAGATATCGTCGATTTGGCATCGTGACGCTTGATGGCGAGCTCAATAAGACGGTCGAGCAAGTCAGAGTAGGTCAGGCCAGAGGCAGCCCAGAGCTTGGGATACATGCTGATGGGGGTGAAGCCAGGCATAGTGTTGAGCTCGTTAAGATAGAACTCGTTGGTCTCTCCATCAAGCAAGAAGTCGATACGAGCAAGGCCATAACAATCGAGAACCTGGAAAGCGAGACGAGCACAGGCTTGAATCTTCTCGGTTAAATCTTGCGGCAACTTGGCAGGGATCACGGCTTGGCTTTGACCCGATAAATATTTGGATTCATAGCTATAAAATTCTTGGTCAGGAATAATTTCTCCCAAGACTGATGATTCTGGTTTATGAGTAACTCCAAGTACGCTGCACTCGATTTCGCGAACGTTCTTTATCCCCTTTTCAACAATGATTTTGATGTCGCGGGTTAGGGCAGTTGTGATACCTGCGATCAATTCATCTTTGTCGTGAGCTTTACTAACACCAACGCTACTACCCTGGTTGACGGGTTTAACAAAGAGGGGGTAAGCTCCGTTAAATTTGTGTTCGAGGTTAGTTAACACCTTGACTCGGTCTTCTTCCCACTCCCCTTTGGTGAACCAAAAGAAGGGGGCGACGGGGATGTTGTAAGAAAGGCAAACGTTTTTTTGCAATACTTTGTCCATGCAGACTGCACTCCCCGTGACTCCACAACCGACATAAGGTAGGCGCATGAGTTCGAGGAGGCCCTGGACTGTCCCATCCTCACCATATGGACCGTGAAGAACGGGGAAGACGACGTCAAAGGAATGATCTTCCATCAGGTCATCAATACTATCAATTGCGCGGCTGGCCTCGACAATTTTGTCGGGGAGGACGGGGGTGTAGCTGGCAGAGAGCTCTTTGGGGCTGATCCAGGTATTTTCTTTGGTAATTTTGATAGGGGTGACGTCGTACTTATTTTTGTCGAGATTATCGAGGATGGCACGACCTGAGACGAGGCTTACTTCGTGCTCGGTGTTGGTACCACCGAAGATGACGGCGACTTTGAGTTTGGGGGTCATATTAGCCTCAATTTTAGCAGATTAAATTTTGCCGACGAGGTCGATACCTGGCTTGAGAGTTTTGTCCCCTGGGTGCCAGGAGGCTGGACAAACCAGGACGCCATCGTTGTCACGAACAAACTTTGCAGCTTGGACCTTGCGCAAAATCTCGGTAATGCTACGACCAATACTATTGTCGTGGAGTTCGTAGGCGACCAACTTGCCGTCAGGGTCAATGATGAAGCTACCGCGCAAGGAGAGGCCCTCTTTCTCGATATAGGTCCCGAAGGTGCGGCAAACTAGACCAGTAGGGTCGGCGGCCATGGGATATGTAATCTTTTTGATGGCAGGAGAGTGATCATGCCAAGCTTTGTGAACAAAAGTAGTATCAGTGCTTACGGAGATAATCTCGGCACCTTCTTTGTGAAATTCGACATAGTGATTGGCGGCATCCTCGAGCTCGGTCGGACAGACAAAGGTGAAGTCGGCGGGGTAGAAAAGAAGGACGAGCCACTTTCCTCGATAATCATCGAGTTTGATTTTGCTAAATTTGTCGTTTTGATAAATATCTAGTTCTAGACTAGGGATGGTGTCGCCGATATTTAACATAATTGCTCCTTGGGAATATTAACTAACAGATCTAGTTTAACATGTGGGTGGAATTATATCGGTTGCTCGTTGGCCCGACGATTGGATTCAAGATTGTGGCGCCAGACTTTCCAGCTACCTCCCTTGGGTGGGAGTATCTTTCCGAGAAAATAATCGAATTTGCCAAGTACCTCCCCTACCCTTTTGTTGGCGAGGATTCGATTAAGAGTTTGCTGTGATTCTGGATCACTCGAGTGGACGATCTCAGCTATTTTTGCCACTGTTCCTTTGCTAACTTTGAGATAATCCATAACGGCATCATAGGTATAGCCACGTTTGAGGAGAAGAGCAACCCCTACCCTTTTGCAGAGCATGGTCAATTCGGAGGTGGAGAGAAATTGATGAACAAAGAGGAGACCACTCTTTGTTTGGTTCGTGGCGGACAAAACCTCAATTAAGATATCAGTTAGATGATCTTGCAAACCTGGCTGGAGGCGACGTCGTGAGACGGGTGGCATAAACTAACAATAGCACAAAGAGAAATTGATTTGAAAAAGTCTAATGGTTCGAACCATCGAACTATTACACATTTGCGATGTGTAGTAACAATATGCCCGATAGTGTTAGATGGTGTTATGGTTAGAGTGGTTCCAGGTACGGAGGTGTTATTTGATGAGAATCAAATTGCACAGCGGGTTGATCAGCTTGGAAAAGAAGTGGCTGGTGATTACGATTCCTTATTGTTAATAGGTGTGTTAACTGGTGCATTTATGGTTACCACAGATTTGTCGAAGGCATTGTTTGTTCACGGGATGGATCCAACACAATTAGAGATCGACTTTATTGCGGTGACGAGTTATGACGGGAAACAGGTATCATCTAGAGAGCCGATCATTACCAAGGACGTCAAGAAGCCAATTCGGGACAAGCATGTCTTGCTTGTAGAGGATATTGTCGATACTGGATATTCGATTAGAACATTAATAGCGATGTTGAGTGCAAAAGAACCTGTTTCTTTAGCTGTACTATCCCTTCTTTCTAAACCAGAACGAAGAGAGGTTGATGTACCAATTAAATATTTGGGATTCAGCATCCCAGATAAATATGTTTATGGATATGGGGTTGATGATGGTTTCGAACAATATCGTTCGTTGCCATTTATCGGATATAAAGTTGAATAGTTCGATGGTTCGAACCATCGAACTATTTGATGATACTTGAGATATAATGCCTATTAGCTAGTGTTAGCCAGATTAATACTTGAACAAGATTTGCTATGTGCATCACCAAATAGTATGGGTGATTTTCTCCTTCTTTTCTAAATATCCACTCAAATAATTTGTAAACTACGTGTGCTGTAACGCCGAACGCGAAAGTAGTTAGTCCATAGAAAATATATTCTGTGTTATACATAAGACAAAAAACAGAAAAAATACCACCAAAAATTGCGATATTTAGTTGCCATGAAAATTGATTAAGATTAATTATCGAGTAGTCATTCATATTGTTTCTA
>Ga0172368_10007222_pt1 | contig 11682 bp, 14 predicted proteins | sample Lak11m_FD_114540 | JGI IMG/M metagenome (GOLD analysis project Ga0172368, IMG submission 114540) | Freshwater microbial communities from Kabuno Bay, South-Kivu, Congo - kab_022012_11m | ecosystem: Environmental > Aquatic > Freshwater > Lake | place: Democratic Republic of the Congo: South-Kivu...
GACGGAAAGCTGGGAAGGGGTTTCACGAGTATTCGGCGTAATTATTTGTAGGGGCGGACGGTCGTCCGCCCCTACCGGAGAACAACATGGCAGACAAACAATTTATCAAAACCGTTATCGAAGATCGCGTGGCGATCATCACGATTGATCATCCACCGGTGAACGCGATGAAACCGGAAGTGTTGGACGAACTCGCGGCAAGTGTGGATGAGATCAACGCCAACCCCGAAGTGAAAGCGGCGATCATCACCGGCGCCGGGCAGATGGCATTTGTGGCAGGCGCAGACATCAACGTTTTTACGACCCTCACCACTGCGGACGCCGCCAAAGGTTTTATCAACAAAGGGCAGCAGACATTTAATAAGATCGAAAACAGCAAGAAGCCGTTCATCGCAGCGATCAACGGCGTGGCTTTGGGCGGCGGCATGGAATTGGCGATGTCGTGCCACATCCGAATCGTCGGCGACCGCGTGCGCTTGGGTCAACCCGAAATCAGTTTGGGCATCATCCCCGGCTGGGGCGGCACACAACGCCTGACACGCATCGTCGGTCCGGCGAAGGCGACAGAATTAATTCTGACGGGCGACAACCTGACGGCGCAAGAAGCGTTTCGACTCAACTTGGTCAACAAGGTTGTGCCGGGCGGCGAAGTGTTGAAGACCGCCAAAGATTTAGCGAAGAAGATCGTCAGCAAAGGCGCGCCCTCCATCGCGGCCGCGATGGACTCTATCGGCAAAGCGCGCGATATGGAATTGAACGCGGGTCTCGCGGTTGAAGCGAACAACGTATGCAAGCTCGTCGAGACCGAAGACGCGAAGGAAGGCATTGGGGCGTTTTTGGGGAAGAGGCAGCCGGTATTCAAAGACAAGTGACAAGCATGAAGAGATGAACGGGTGACAAGGTGAAGGGGTGACCCTTTCACCCCCGCACCCGTTCACCTTTTCAAAAAAACTAAACGCGACTCAAATTGAAATGCAGATCTCTACCCTCTTCTTCTACACCGTCGCCCTGCTCCTCATTGCGTTCTTCCGTTTGCGGGCGGAGCGATCACGGTTGAAGGTGGTGGACGGGTTCTTGACGTATCCGGGATCGATCTTGATTCTACTGCACGCATTTTTGGCGACACAATGGATCGCGTTGGGGATCGCGCTGGCGGCAACCACTGTGATCGTCGGCGGGTGGTGGTTCACTTACGGGAAGAATCTACCGACGCCGACGAGCGACAACATCAAAGTGTGGGGGCAGGAGCAGAAGAAGCCATCGCAGATCGCGGCAGAGGCGTTAGAGGAAGTAGAACGATTGAAGAAAGAAAAAGAAGAACTGGAAAAAGAAATAAAGGAACTAAAAGAAAAACAAGGAAGTTAGTTCACACTCACCGAGAGGAGATCACTATGGACGAACAAAATGCGTCTCAAGGAAAACCGACGAAACCCAAGCGATACGTGTTGGATGATCAAACGGGCAAAGTCTTTGAACTTCAAGACGAAACCTCTTTAGATTTTTGGACAGCGGTCGCCAGCACGATCTATTTGCTAGTGATGCTCGTCTTCTTTCTGTGGTTGTTGTTCGACGTGTGGTTCGGTCAGTTCTCGCTTGCCACGATCATCGGCTACAAAGAACTGGGACGTCTCGCCGCCTCACCCACGTTTCATCTGCTCGCCTACACCATCATCGGCGGCGCATTGGGCGGCATCGTCAATAGCATCCGCAGCATTTTGGTGTGGCACAGTGAGCGTCAAGCGTTTGGCGTGCGCTTTGTGTGGAAGTACGTCACCGCGCCTTGGCTGGGTGCGACGCTCGCCCTCCTCGTCTACGCCCTCATCCGCAGTGGCATTACCGTTTTCGGCGGCGATGGTTCGATCACGTCAACCACCATTGTGCAATCGTTGGCAACGTTGGGCATGGGCGCGTTAGCCGGATACGGTTGGCGACAAGTATTTATTTGGCTCGACGCGCAAGTGAACAAAATTTTCAAGACCACCGCCGACGAGACCGTTGTGCCCGATCTCTCCGGCAAGATTCGCCAAGACGCAGAAGAGATTCTAAAAACCGCCAAACTTAAAGCGGGTGCGGTGACAGAAGAAGCAACCGAAGATGACAATCTGCTCAACCTGATCATCAAACAAAATCCTAAAGCCGAAACGAATGTCGCTGTTGGCACGGCAGTAGACTTCACAATCGCTATCAAGAAAGCGTAATCCATTATGGACTTTAACTTAACTGAAGAACAAACCATGTTCCGCGATCTGTTTCGCGATTTTGCCGAGAAGGAAATTGCGAAGGTCGCCGAACACATAGATCGATCTGAAGAGCCACCAAAGGATTTGTTCAAGAAAGCGGCGGCGCAAGGATTCTTCGGCGCACCCATCCCCGAAAATTATGGCGGCGTGGGCATTGATTGGCTCTCGTACACCATGCTCGCCGAAGAGTTGAGCAAGCATTGTCTCTCGACAGCGATCACCGTTGCCATGCACACCAGTTTGGCGGCGATGAGCATTCTCGACGTTGGCACGGAAGAACAGAAACAAAAATATCTTCCGCCGATGGCGAGCGGCGAGAGGATCGGTTCGTTTGCATTAACCGAACCCGACGCCGGTTCTGACGCCGGTTCGTTAAACACTTTTGCAGAAAAGGTGGAGGGCGGCTACCGCCTCAACGGAACAAAAACGTGGGTGGGTAATGGCGGCATCGCCGGAGTCTTCGTGGTGTTCGCCGCCACCGATCCTTCAGCGCGGAACAAAGGGATAACGGCCTTCATCGTGGATGCGGACACCGACGGCGTCACCGTTGGCTACCGCGAAAAGACTCTGGGGTTGCGCGGACTCGACATCCGCACCGTTTACTTCGACGAGTGCTTCATCCCTGAATCGAATCGACTCAACGGCGAGAACAGCGGTTGGGAGATCATCACGCGAGCTTTTGATCGAATCCGGCTCACGTTGGCGGCGGTTTCACTCGGCGCGGCAGAGGCATCGCTCGCGCTCGGAGTCACTTTTGCGGCTGAGCGCAAACAGTTCGGCACGCAGATCGCCAACAAGCAGGCGATTCAAAATTACGTCGCCGACGCTGCCGTAGATATTGAAGCGCTGCGCGGATTGATCCGACAGGCGGCCTGGCTCGCCGACTCGAATCAAGATTACGGGCGCGCAGCTTCGATGGCGAAATACTTTGGAGGGCGAATCGCCAAAGACGCGGCGAACAAAATGCTGCAAGTGCATGGCGGCTACGGCTTCTCCGACGAGTACGCCATCTCGCGTTTCTATCGTGACGTGCGCGCGTTGCGAATCTTGGGCGGCACGGATGAGATGCAGCGTTACGTTGTGGCGCGCGGAAATTTTGAAGAGAAGGGAATCAAAATACAACCGTAACGAAAGTAAATAGGTAAACACGTAGACAAGTAAACGGGCTTCCTTTATTTCCCTGTTTCCTCTGTTTCCCTGTGTACCTGCTACCTGCGTACTTGTATACCTCTATGGACTTCGACTTACCTCCCGAATACAACGCCCTTCGTAAAATGATCCGCGAGTTTTGCGTGGAAGAGATTGCGCCTATCGCACACAAAATTGACGAGACCGGGATCGTTGAGCGCGATCTGCTGCGGCGATTGGGCGCGCTAGGCTTCTTGGGCGTGCCGTTCCCGCGCGAATACGGCGGCATGGGCGCGGGCGAGATCGGCTACTGCATCATGATGGAAGAGATGGATCGCGTCTCGGCGTCGGTGGCAACGATCATCGGCGCGCACATCGGCATCGGCGTGATGAGCATGTATCTCGACGGATCGAAATCGCTCAAAGCGAAATACATGCCCGACCTGTGCAGCGGCAAAAAAGTTTGCGCCTTCGCCCTCACCGAACCCAACGCCGGTTCCGATGCGGCAGGCATTCAACTGCGCGCCACGCTCGAAGGCGACTCGTACATGCTCGACGGACAGAAAATGTGGATCACCAACGGACCCATCGCCGACGTGATCAACGTGCTGGCGATCACCGACCCGGCATTGGGCGCCAGAGGCGGCGCCACCGTGTTCGCCGTTGAGAGTCAGTGGGAAGGATTCAGCACCGGCAAACCCGAACGCAAAATGGGTCTGCACGGATCGCCAACGTCGCTTCTCAACTTCGACAACGTGCGCGTGCCAAAAGAAAACGTGATCGGTCAGATCGGTTTAGGCTTTGTCACGTTTATGAAAACGCTCGACATCGGGCGCGTCTCGCTCGGCGCGGCAACACTCGGCGGCGCGCAAGCCTCACTCGAAGCCAGCGTGCGTTGGGCGCGCACCCGATCACAATTCGGCAAACAGATCGCTCACAACCAATCCATCCAATTCATGTTGGCAGACATGGCGGCAGAGATCGAATCACTGCGCGCCCTCGTCTATCGCACGGCATGGTTGGTAGACGGCGGCCGACCGTTCATCAAAGAAGCGGGGATGTGCAAACTGCTCGGCTCCGAGATCGCTTCGCGCTGCATTGATCGCGCGGTGCAAATTCACGGCGCACTCGGACTCAGCCGCGACTTCCCGATGGAACGCGGTTTCCGCGACGCGCGCATCTCCGAAATTTTTGAAGGCACGAATGAAATTCAGCGCATCGTCATCGCTTCGGAGTTGATGCAGGAGGTAGGTGTCAGACTTCGCCCATAAACAGGTGAAGGGGATGAAGGGGATGATCGGTTGATCGTTCACCCTTTCATCCCCTTCACCCAGTCATCCCTTTCAGATTATGAAAATACTCATTCTCCTCAAACCCATCCTCGACCCGCGCGGCATGATGATCAACCGCAAAGCGGGCAAGGTGTTTATCAATAAAAAAGAATGGATGATGAATCCAGGCGATGCTCGCGCATTAGAAACCGCATTAAGGATTAAGAACACGCTTAACGGTGACGCCGTCGTGATCGCGGCGGCTGTGGGTGAGGAAGCCAGCTTGAATCTGCTGCGCGACTCTAAAGCGTTGGGCGTGGATCGGGCGATCCTCATAAAAGCAGACGCGCCAACGGCGCGTCTCTACAGCGCGTTGGTCAACCATCTCGGCGACATTGATCTCATCCTCACCGGCGGCTCTGCCCTCGACACCGGTGAAAACATCGGCGCGCAAATTGCCGAACCACTCAACTTCGCCTTCGTCGGCGGCGCGGTGAAATGCGACATTGAAAACAACGCCGTGCATGTTGTGAAATCCCAGGGCAAAGAATTTCACGGATACGAATGTGAACTGCCTGCCGTCGTCACCTTCTCGCGTGAAGCGCCTTCACTGCGTTACGCACACGGCGGCGACATCATCATCGCCTATCGCGATAAGAACGCCGTCGAAACAATGAGCGCAGACGAACTTGGCTTAACCGATCTTCAACCCAGCATCGTCGAGCGCGGGCAAACCACCCCGCCCGAAAGAGAATTTGGGAAACAAGTCTCGTTGGAGGAAATTGCAACGGCGATTAAATGAACAATGAACAATGAGACAATGAACAAACACCTACCAATTGTTCATTGTTCATTCTTTCAGTGTTCATTGAAACCATTATGGATATGTATAATTTAGAAGCCCTTATGGGCGACACAACATCATCCGAAGACTATCGCGATCTGTGGATCGTTGATCTATCGGCGGAGACGTTGCATGCAACGTCTCTACTAAACGAAGCTCGCCGCATGGCAGACTCGCTCGGCGCGTACGTCCATTACATTGGCGCGATGGATTCGAGTCAGGCAATTGCCTGCGGTGCCGATCGGGTTCATCCACTTTCTGTTGACTCGGCGGACGCCGCTGTGAGCGCGTTAGCCTCTTTCTTTGAAACGCACAAACCGGAATTCGTCTTCTTCACCGCCAGTTACTACGCCAACGAAATCGCCAACCGTCTCGCGGGCAAGATGAACAGCGGCGCGATCACCGATTGCATTTCGTTGCGCCTTGATGAGTCCACGCGCGAGATCGTTGCGTTGCATCCCGTCTATGACGGCGCGTATTATCTTGACAGCGCGATCACAACCAAGCCGCAAATTTTCACCGTGCGTGAAGGCGTTTACCCCGAGGCCATGAAAGACAAAGGGCGAAGTGGTGAGGTTGAAGGGGCGATTCATGAATCGCCCTTACATGACGCGCCTTCAACAGCGGATCGTGTTCGGGCGTTGGGGAAGGTTGAATTTGAATCGGCGGCGACCCCTTTGAGAAAAGCGGCGAAGGTGATCGCCGTAGGTCGCAAGGGGAACGACGAAGCCAGTGTCGGCGTCGCGCGCGAGATCGCTCAAAAGATCGGCGCAGCTTTCGCCGGGGATCGATCCGCGTTTGATGCGGGTTGGGTCGATCACGATCACATCGTCGGCGTCATCGGAATCGAGATCGCCCCCGACGTGTACATCGCCGCCGGAATTTGGGGCGACACGCTGCATCGCGCCGGAGTAGAGGGCGCGAAGTACGTCATCGCCATTCATCCCGATAAACGCGCGCCGATTTTCCAATATGCCGATGCCTGCATTGTGGGTGAACCAAAAGAGGTGCTGCCGAAGGTGATGAGGTTGTTATAACTCGTATCGTCATTGCGAGGAGCGTTCTCCGCGACGAAGCAATCTCATAGCGCGACGAGATTGCTTCGCGAAGAACGCTCGTAATGACGCCGAGCAATCGCCTCAACATAACCACGGTTACCCGAGACGACCCAACGGGTCGTCTCTGTTTTAAGCGGATAACGTTATAATCGCTTCAGCATGATCACCAGCAAAACGAATCCGAAGATCAAACAAATACGCGCCTTGCACCAACGCAAAGAACGTGAAGCGACAGGCATGTTCATCGTCGAAGGCATCGCGCACGTTTCTTCTGCCATCGAGTCTAACGCGCAAATTGACTATCTATGTTACGCGCCCGAACTATTGGCGAGTCCGTTTGCCCAAGAGATGATTCAGCGTGAATCAATGAGCGGGCTTGCCTGCTACGATGTCGCCGCCGATGTGTTTGAATCGATCAGCGAGAAAGAGAATCCCTCGGGCGTCATCGCCGTCGTTCACAAACCTAAGACCAATCTCCAATCATTAATCTTTAATCCCCATTCCCTCTTCGTCGCCCTCGTCTCGCCTCAAGACCCGGGCAACATCGGCGCCATTTTGCGAACGATGGACGCAGTGAACGCGAGCGGGTTGATTCTGGTTGACGGCGGCACAGATGCCTATCATCCAACATCGGTGCGCGCCAGCATGGGCGCAGTGTTCACGCGGAAAATTGTGGTGACTACGTTTAACGAGTTAAGCGATTGGGAGAAAGCGAATCAATGTAGCATCGTCGGCGCCTCGGCGAAAGCAAAGGACGATTATCGAAACGCAAAATATACTTTCCCGTTAATTCTGTTGATGGGCAACGAGCAGAAAGGTTTAAGCGAAGAACATTTGGCACGATGCGATCAAACGGTGAAACTCCCGATGTTGGGGAAAGTGAGTTCGTTGAACTTGGCGGTGGCGGCTGGAATTCTATTATATGAGGTGATTAAACATGAACGTTGAAGAAGACTATGTAGGGATATTTGAACTTCATCAAGGATTTTGTGAAGTAATCTATAAGTGAAAATTCGATGAGATTCACGACAGTTGATTGCGAGATCGAAGTGCGCGCGGGAACGGTGGACGATATTCCCCTTCTCATGTCTTTCATAAAATCTATGGCGGAATTTGAAAAGATGGAGTTCACGGCGACACCGCAGAATTTACACGAATCGCTCTTTGGCGAGCGACCTGCTGCGCACACGCTGCTGGCGTTTGTGGATGACGAGCCCGCCGCCTACGTCACCTATTTTTTCTCCTTCGCCAGCACCACCGGCAAACGCGGGCTGTGGTTGGATGATGTTTTTGTTCAACCGGAGTTTCGCGGAAAAGGAATCGCTACAACCTTGATGAGATATGTAGCGAACGTTGCCATTCAAAACAACTGCGGGCGCTTTGAGTGGATGGTGCTGGATTGGAACAAGTCGGCGATTGATTTCTATGAAGGCATTGGCGCAACCGTTCTCGACGATTGGCGAATCTGCCGCGTTGATGAGGAGGGATTGGCGGGCGTGGCGAAACGAGCTCAACAGAAGTGAATAGAGGTCCTGTGTATAATAAGTTCTCATTAGAGTCTGCGACCGTGTGCATAATGATGGGACGAAAGCATAACCATAAAGGTAAATCCTTAGAGGAGATAGAAGATCATGGACAGATACTTCACTCTTGAATATTGGTTGGACGATAGCTGGTATGTTGGTAAGTTAAAGGAAGTTCCAGGAGTATTTAGCCAGGGGGCTACCCTTGAAGAATTGGAAGAGAATATCCAAGACGCTTATCATTTAATGATGGAAGGTAATTCGGAAATCAAGAACAGCCTTTGCGAAGCGATTCGAAAACAGTTGGAAATTAAATGACGGTTTTCACAATGGTCTGAGGGCGATGAAGTTAGATCGCCTGTTATTTTCATTGTCTCTTATTCCGCCGCATCAATCCTTAATTCGTTAGGCAGTATGCACAGTTAGTGTTCAGGCAAGGTTAAAATCGCAGGAGGTTCCGTTTTATGCGTCACAGTCGCGAGGAAGTAACCAAGCGCACTATTCGGGAGTTCAAACTCCTCGATGATCTAGTCAGCAATCTTACCGATGAGGATTGGAATCGGTTACTAACCAGACCTGAGACCAAAGACCCTTGGACAGTAAAAGATGCACTAGCTCATATTACTTATTTTAAGGCCGACGTGATCAGAAAAATCAAGAAACAACCCATGCCAGTAGAGGTGAAAGGGTTAAATGAAACTGACGAAAACCATCTCATCTACACACGTTGGCGGGATCGCTCCCCACAGGAGGTTTTAGCTTGGCATAAGCAAGTTCAGGAGGATGTATTGGCCGCGATTCAAGATGCACCTGAAGAATGGTTCAGTGACAGAGAGCGCCGATCGGAATGGCCCTTCGATCTTGACGGTCACTCCAGCTACCATCGCGTAAAGGATATTGAGCACGCGCTTCGGGCTCTCTAAAAACTATTCACGCTGCCGAAATTATAATGCGCCCCTGTTTCTTGGGTGCGCCTGACGCGTGAGACTGCCGCCTTCGGCGGCGTGCGCCATTTTCGAGCATTTTTCTGGCTTTGAGTTTTTCCTGCTCCTAAGCCGAATCCCCGCCCGCCCACCGCAGCTAACGCCAGCCGTTGGGCGGCAAGAGCAAAGTGAGTGTGAGTGAGTTGAGAATTACCCAGACCTATCTCTTAGGACATTCATATGGGGGTTGGCTAGCCCTGAATTTTGCTTTGAGGGCGTCGGAGCGGATAAAACGATTGATTCTTCTCGCGCCGCTAGGATTGCAACCTTTGGTCAGCCAATTCTGGCTCCGAGGGATTCCTGCGATGTTGTTTCCGCGTCGTTCTTTTATCACCGGTTTTATGAAATGGATGACCGTTGAGGGATTTGTGGTCAATGAGTTATTTGTTGAGCAATTTGTGTTGGGAATGAAAAACTTCCGTCCCATCCCTCAGATCAGAGTACTTCCAACTGTGTTTACCAATGACGAATTGCGGCAAGTCAAAGCCTATACGAGGTTATTAATCGGGGGAAAAGAAGTCATCTATGACCCGGAGGTAGCGGTGAAGCGAGCCCAACAACTGATCCCAAATATTAAGGCCGAGGTGGTGCCCAACGCCAGTCATAGTTTACCTATGGAGCAAGCGGAGTGGGTTAATGAGCATATCTTAGAATTTCTCAATCAGGAATAAGAAGTTCGGTTTTAATCCACAAAAGAAAAAGCGCGAGCGGCTCCGCCACTTAGTATGACACTTGAGGGTTATTTTGTTGAACCACTTAATCAAAAAACTTCTCGGGATACTCCCCCACCAACGGCTCGTCATCTTTAATCGCCATCAACAGCGTTGCCTGCCCGGGGTAGAAAAAGATTCCGCGCGGGCGCGAGATGATGAAGCCATCGTAGTCCGATTTTAAAATTCCGATCACCCTACCCCACACATCACGCATCTCCACAACGGGGTCGCCGACTCTCACCCTGTCGCCGGGTTCTACTAAGTGATGAACAACGCACGATTGCGTGACGCGAGCGATATTGCGGCGGCGCGTGTTAAATCCCGGATTCACAATTTTGATTCCGTTGATTGATTCCCTCTCGCCATTCAACATCCCTGCCCAACGCAAAACATTTCGCAGTCCGCTCGCACTTGCCTTTACGATATTGGGATCGGGTGTGTAGGGCGAACCCAGTTCGGCAGTAAGTGATGGGATGCCAAGCAGAGAGGCGGCAGCCGCAGTGGATGAACGGTGAAGTTTCTCGTCAATGTATTTGTTCACTGAAAAATCGGCGATGAGGGTATGCCCGTAGGCTTGCGCCATCTCTTCCATTTTTGCGCTCGTCGCTTCAGCGCGCTTCTTTGCTTTCTCATCCCCTTTGCGATACAAAATGCGATCACGAAAAACAAACGAGAGCGAGTAGGGACTCATGCAGTGCAGATCGAAAAAATAATTCGCAGATTTTTTGATCTCGTCGAAGAGCCGCCCATACGCAAGTTCGAGTGACGATGGCGGATTCTTGTCAGGATCATCTTTGCGCTCGCGCCCGTCGGGGAATAAACGGTTGGGGTCGCCATCGTAGTAATAGGCTTGCCGCTCCAGAGTCCGCAGCCCCGCCGGATTCAACGCCGGGATCGAAATGATCGCGCCGCGCAAATCCTTGATCAATTCTTTGGTGATCAATTTGTGGATGACTTGCACCCCGGCGTGTTCGCCACCGTGAATGCCCGCCGTGATCCAAAAGGTGGGACCGTCTTTTGATCCTTGAGCGATGATCACCGGGAGGCGATCCACGCCGCCCACCGGATGTTGAACGAGATCGTATTCGCCGTAAACGATCTGCCCGCGCTGTGCTTTAGCCGTGCCAAGAGAAAGAGTCATCGAGTCTCCCTATAGCGATCTTTCAACAGCTGCGCGCATAGCCGCATCATTTTCGGGTAGTTAATTATGCGGTCAAACAATGCCCGCACTGCCCAACGCCGCAGCGGCTGTGGCAGAGGGAAATTGATATTTAAATGATCATGCAAGAGCGTGCGCTGCCCGTCGTCAATCGGCTCAAACACAACGGTTTCCACAAACCGCAAACCGCCATCGGTTGCTACGTTGGAAACATAATCAAAGGGTCGCCAGTCGGTGATGGTCTCGGTAGATTCACCTGAACGATCTCCATGAGCGCAGTGGTTGCGCGCGCCGACTGCGCTGCGCCCGTTGAGGCGCGAGCCTACTCGCCACACATTTTTATGTTCCTTCATCCATTCGGTGCGGTTCACGGGGTTGTTCCACCAATCCCAGACCCATGTTGGCGGCGCGTCGAACTCTTGCCCAATCACGTAATCGGCGTCTTTCGCTTCTAAAAAAACGCGGCGAGATTCTAGGATCGCGGTGTGCCGATCATGCAAATTAATGCTGTAGGTTTGCACGTCGCCGATATGCTCATAATTTTCAATTTGCGGGTGCATTCCGCCCGGGGTGACGCCGACGTGAGCTAACAGAGGTTGGGTGTATAGGGCATATCCTTTCCAACCGGTTGCTTCGGTGCTGCGTTTTAGTTTCCATGATTAGATTCTTCCTCCATCAGACGAGCAAGGTGAGAAAAAATTTCCTCGTTCTTGTAGTGGACGAAACGGGTGATGATGTATTTTACGAGCGGCACTTTGATGAA
>Ga0172368_10007225_pt1 | contig 11678 bp, 2 predicted proteins | sample Lak11m_FD_114540 | JGI IMG/M metagenome (GOLD analysis project Ga0172368, IMG submission 114540) | Freshwater microbial communities from Kabuno Bay, South-Kivu, Congo - kab_022012_11m | ecosystem: Environmental > Aquatic > Freshwater > Lake | place: Democratic Republic of the Congo: South-Kivu...
CGGAATTCGACCGTCGCGCCATCGTTGATCTTAAACGCGGCTGCGTCCTGCCCATTGGCCGCAACCCGCCCGCTCGGCCAGTCGCCCTCCAGCAGTTCGAGCTTGTTCATATTCTGGGCGTTGTAATCCGCCCGGGCGGTCAGCCCGCCTGGCCGCCATTCATCCTCCGGATGGGCGCGCCATTCGATGGTGGCGTTGTTGAAGGCTTCGATTTCTGCCACGCCGTCCAGGTGTCCCAGGGTCGTCACTTCGTCTTCGCTGATGGCAGGTCCGATAAAAATATTGATCATGGCCGGGTTCATCTGCTGCCAGATGCCTTGCATGCCCGGCACGACCAGGTTGCGCGTGCCCAGGATCATCCCGATTGCAGCCGAGCCAATCCCAATAATCAGCATCACCTGGATGGTGCGGCCTTTATTCGACCAGAGATCACGCAGAATCTTAAACCAGAGGTTGCCCATCGGATTAATATCCAGTCCAGGTGCGCTCGCCCACGTATTCGTCGCGGGTGATCCTGCCATCCACGATCTCAACCACCCGCGGTACGCGGCGCGCCAGTTCCTTATCGTGCGTGACCATTAACAAAGTCTTGCCTTCATCCACCAACCGCCCAAACAGATCAAAGACATCATAGGCGGTGCGCTGATCCAGGTTGCCGGTCGGCTCATCCGCCACCAGGATTTGCGGGTCATTCGCCAGGGCGCGGGCGATCGCCGCCCGCTGCTGTTGGCCGCCAGAGACCATACTGGGCAGCTTGTTGGCTTGATCTGCCAGCCCGACGGTTTCGAGCAGATCCAGGGCGCGCTCCTTGCGCTCGCGCGGCGAATACTTCCTGGCGAAGTCCATCGGCAGCATCACGTTCTGCATCAAAGTCAATGCTGGCAGCATCTGAAAGAATTGAAAAATGATGCCGACATGCTGGCCGCGCCAGGCCGCGAGCTGATTCTCGCTCATTTTGTGCACTTCGCGCCCGGTGACGATCACGTCGCCTCGCGTCGGCCGGTCGATTCCGGTGATCATATTCAATAATGTGGATTTCCCGTTGCCGGATGGGCCGACAATCGTCACGAATTCTCCGTTCGTCACGTCGAAGGAGATGCCCTTCAATACCGTCACCTCCCCGCCGCCGACCGGAAAAGTCTTGACCACGTCTTTGACCTGAACCAACGGTCCATTCCCGTTGTTCCCATTCTTCCCGTTTCCGTTCGCATGTTTTGTATCTGCCGGAAGTGTTGTATCCGTCTGCATGATGCGCTCCTTCCAATAAGACCCATAGCCGTCAACGGATGTTCTCTATCCGCCGTCTGATCCTGACTCTGGGTTTTCCTGCCGGGTGAATTTCACCTGTCGCTAACAGCGCCGGTTGTTGATCCGATCAATCGACCAGATCAGATCGAGAGTCGGTTTGTAATTGTGCGTGTCGTACCATTCCTGAACGTTCACCGTCTTCAACTCTTTTGTGGCCTGTAGAAGATCGACATCGCACCACATATGTTCCTGCACAAAGGCTGCCATCCGGCCATAGGATTCTTCTTGTAACAGGCGCGCCGCAGTCAGGGCGAAATTCGCCGCGCCGAGCAAATCCTGTCCGTCTGGCGAACCTGTCCGCAGCAGATAAGTGAGTGATTGCAAAAAGACCTCTTCGCCAGTGATGTGCGCCAGCAATTGGGCTGCAATCATCCCGCTGCCCACCAGACCGCCATACCCGCTCAACATCTCCTGGTTCAGTTTTACAGATTTTGAAAGCGGTTTTTGTTCGAGATCCGGGTCTTGGGATAGTACCGGGATGCTTTCTGGAGAGAGCAGGTGCGCATATCGCTGCGCCTTTTCCAGGATCGGTTGCGTTCCGTTGCTCACCAACAGAACCGCATAATTTGCCGGCGTCTGGCGCTTATCCTGGGTTGCCAAATAGGCCAGCAGGTCGGGGTCGTAAGGCACTTCCGGGATTAATACCCGATCTACGCCCGCCAGGAAAGCCATCAGCAGGGTGCTGTAACCGGACTTGGCCGCGAACGTCTCAACCACAACCAGTTGTTCGCGCGACCCAGCCAGCGCCCGCAATTCGTGGATGAAAGCCACCCCGCGCGCTAACCCCGTACTGAAACCGAGGGTGTAATCGGTGCCGTAAATGTTATTATGGATCGTTTTTGGGATGGCGATAATAGGCGCGCCCATCTGACTCAAATGGGCTGCAAAATGGAGGGTATCATCATCGCCTATCACGATCAGAGCCCGGTATCCCAGTTGTTCCACCACTCTTTTGATGTGGCTGGATAGATCTTGCACCTCCACCTGCGAGTCGCGCAGAAATTCTGGCGTCTGACTGCGGGGAGTGCAGCGCGGATCCAGACGCGAAGAGTGCAAAAACGACCCAGGGGTTCGGTCGATTGGGCGGACGATATTTTTCGTCAGCTCGATGAAATGGTCGCTGTAAGTGGATGGACTATCCGGGTTGTAATGGATCAGCCCTTCCCAGCCTTTGCGGACGCCAATTGGCTCAAAACCGAGATCAATCGTCCTGTAGACCAGGCTCTTCAGGCACATATTCAATCCGGGCACATCTCCGCCGCCGGTGATGATGCCTACGCGTTTGCTGGTGGCCATGTCATTCTCCTCATCTCACCATAGAAGTATACGTAAAAACAAGAAATAAGTTTAACACAAATTGCATCGCAAAGGCAATTATTTAATGACGATTGTTCAACCTATGCCTGAGCCATACAAAATTACAAAGCTGCTCCCGCCTCGAGATGAGAGGCGGGAGCAGCTTGATTCATCTGCCAGGGTTCAGGTTTGGATCATGTCTTCAGGGCTTCGGCGCCATCGCTACGTCTACCGGTTTGTTATAGATGAAGGGGAAATAGAAAGTGAACAATGTCACCTCGTGCGACCAAATGGATGAACTGCTTGAATTCACATTTGAGTCTCCCAAGAACGCAGCCGTCAAATCGAAATCGCCTGGATCGCGGAAGTCGATCTGACAGTACCCCTGGCTCAGCGCCGCGCTGCACGAAGCGTTGATCTCGGATGTTCTCAATCCGCTGCCATCCAGTGTGGCGGTGACTGTGATCACGGAATCTGGATTGATCGGCAGCGTGGAAGGCGCATTAGCGGTGACGGTGAAGTAGATCACCGCATGCAGCCCATGCTCGTCGGCGGTCACGTTGCTGATCGTCGTTGTGCTGCTCGCTTTGGTCACATCCAGCTTCCCCTGAGGGTACGTGAGCACATATTTTTCGCTGGTATAGCCCGATGCGCCAATTGGATATTCACCTACCGGGCTGTTCTGCTTCGCCGTTGTCGTGTAAACCAGGCTGCCTCCCAGTTTGGCGTCCGTATCCCCATCGATGAAGCCCTGGTAGTTCACGTTGAACACCGGGTCCTCCGCTCCATAGACTCTGCTGGCGTCCTGCACGGTCACGGTGAGCGGGAACATGTGGCCAACGGCCCATTCGCCGTTCAGTTCCTGACCAATACCCGTGCGGGTGACTGAAACGCTGTCCCCCGCCCCGGCGCAATTCCAGTTCGGCGCGCTGTAGCGGCACACTTTCGGCTTCAGCAGGTCGGCCTGCGGCAATGTCAGGCTGACCACCCCCTCGCCGGTTGGAGCGAGCGACCAGTATTTACCGGTTTTCTGTTCAGAGTTCGCGTTCGGGTGGTCTTGATCGCGCCGCTCGACCGTCAACAGGCTCATCGTCCCCTGGGTTGTCACATTCACTTCCGGCAGGGTCAGGTTGAATCCCAGCGTTTCGATCCCCGCAACCGCTCGTTGTTCGCGGATCACACCCTGGTTCGTCAATGTAGCCGTGACCGTGACCAGGCTCTGGCCCGCGTCCAGGGTTGTCCCGCTTGTAACCCACAGATCATGAAAATTGAATGCGGCAGCGGTGAGAGTTTGTGTCGTCGCTCCGGAAAAAATGAATTGATGATCCCCTGGGATGAATTCCCCGCCTGATTCCAGATCAAGATCGCCTTTCAGAATAACATCGCCAGCCGGCGCCAGCACACCCTTGGCTCTGATTTCGATATCCTCGAAAACCGATTCTGACGCAGGAGCGAATTTTCCCTGGACGACATCCATCAAATGTGAGACTGTCATTACGAGGGACGAAGTAATTCCTCCATTTTCTGGGTCGGTCGTATTAGCGATGGTCAGGTCATAGAAGGAGATCGCTGCGCTGCCGGAGATGCTCTGAGCCGCGCTCCCATTGAACGTCACCGTGTGTAGACCGGGGACGAACACGCCATGGTGAACCCAGTCCCCGCTGATAGAAATGTTTCCCTGGGCGGTCAGTGTAGTCCCCTCAGCGACTGTCAGGTCTTTGTAGGTGGAAGCGGAACGGAATTCGCCGCTCTTGATCTCCAGCGTGCCCGAAACCACCAACCCGGCCGGCCCGGTCACCTGAGTAGCGTTATGGATGGTCAGGTTGGTATATTGGGTTAAACCGGAGGGCATCGTTTGGGCTGCGCTGCCATTGTATTCGACTGTCCCCTGGGAGGCAGCGGTCGTGCTGCCTGCGTTGAACAGCGCGCTGATCGCGACCACCCCGGACGGGAAGAGCTTGGTATAGGCGTTGAACGTCAGGTTCCCATATTGGCCGGGCAGCACGTTCTGTCCATAGACCGCCTGGGCATAATAGGCTGTTCCGGCTGGGTCGCTGTCGATCAGGCCGAGGGTAAAGCTGACTGGCCCATTCAGCGTGAGCAGGTGAGCGCCGATATCGAGTGTGCCTGCGGTCATTGTTAATGTGCCATTGACGATCAAATCATTCGGCAGATAAGCCCCGGTCGGGTTGTCGATGATCAGATTGGCGTAAGCAACCAACCCAACCTTTTGTGGAGCCAGGCTCCCTTCGCCGTCGTAATACACATTGCGGTTATTGTGGTTGAACGACCCGTTGAAATCGGCATCTCCTTCGATGTGCAGGTCGCCTGCGCTTGCGCTGGACAGGGTCAGGCTGCTGCCTGCGTCCACCGTCAGGTTACCATGCAGCGTGCGCGCCTGTGCGAGCGCCCCAAAATCAACCGGGGTGTTATTCGAGACCTGCACATGATGGGGAACGCCCAGCTCGCTGCCCGCAGCCCACTCGCTCCCGATCCCGGTCAACGTGCCGCTCTGGTAGCGCAGCTTCGAGCCCTCGTTGTAATCCAGTCCGCCGCCCAAAGCCAGGAACACTGCTCCGCCAGAGTTCAGGCTTAGCGTTCCCTGGATCGTCTTTGAACTGGCGCTCAGCGTCAGGGTGTTGTTCACGTCCAGGTCATTGAAAGTGACGCTGCTGCCATACACGCTTACGGTTCCGCCGACAATCACTTTGCCTTCCGCCGGCTCAAACGTCCCTTGATTGTTGTGTAAAGCGGTCGTCAGGGTGAGCTGGCGTGGCGTGCCATCCGAGGCGATGATCTTACCGCCGGTACCGATGAAAAGGGTCGCTATCGTGGCGTTTTGAGACAGGGTCAGCGGTCCGGCGCCGACTACGTCCAGCCGGTAAAGACTGAGCGCGGACGAGCCATCCAGGGTTGCCGCGTTGGATCCGTGAAATTCAAGCGTGCGGTTATTGTGCGTGAATGTACCGTTATTGGTGAATCCGCCTTCCATTTCCAGGTTGGCTAACCCGGTCAGTGCAAACGCAGACCCGCTGGCGATCGTCACTCTGCCAAGCGCACGCCGGTCGCTCGCCCCGCCCAACGATACCGTTCCGGAGGCGATGACCACGTTGTAGGGCACGCCTTTCCCGCTGGTTGCGCCGGCTTTCCATTCAGAACCCACCGCAGCCGCCCCGCCAGGATTGTAGCTCAGGGTGGAATTGGCGCTGTAGGTGGGCGGGTTGATATTGACGCTGCCTCCGGCTAGCAGGGTGAAAGTCCCTTCCACAGTTGAACTGGAGCCGAAATTGAGCGCCCCGGCGGTTTGGACATCATTGAAATTGACCACCCCGGATACTGTCCCTCTGCTGGCGAAGGCAATGATCCCATCCTTTGGGTCAAAGAAGCCGTAATTATTGAAAGACCCGTTATCGCTGATCGATAAAGTGTGGGCTGTGGCGTCGCTGCCTTCCAGTGATCCGTCTGATCGAATGCTGACCTGCCTGGCCTGTCCATTGACATCCAGTGTGATCGCATGCGCGATCAAGACATCATCGCCAGCGCCTGGTAGGATTCCACCCGGCCAGATAGCCGTGTTGCTCCAGTTTCCGGATTGGCGTGTGCCGTATTTTGGCGTATATTGGAAATACACGCCGCCGTTGTCTTTATAGGACAACGTGAGCAAATCGACGCTTGCCGCCGGCGTCGTCGTATAGATTGGAGCTGTGGTGGTGAGAACGTAATATTGTACGTTTGTCCCGGCGGGTATAGCCGGGATGCTGGCTGAACCCACCGTCCCTTCAAAGTGGGTGAACTCGACCACTTTAAAAGTCGCCCAGTTATCCGTACTATAGCGGATATAGACTTTCTCCTGGGCGGATCGAACCGCGCTCAGATTTACCGTAATCGTCATCGGTTCTGAGCTGGAAACCAGGCCTGATGCCATATTCTGGCTGACGGAGAGGATCGAGACAGGCTGGTTAGAAGTCTCCATCACCACAACCTGCGAATCCTTTCCGTCGGCGACATCTTTCCAGACATAACTGTACCAACGATCCTGTACGTGATTCAGCGCGCAGTACGCCCCGTCGGGGGTGGCGGTCACGATGGTATTCACGGCCATGCTCCCGTTGCAGCCCCAGTTGTGATCCCAGTTATAAGGATCATCGCGGAATGCGAATTGCTGGCTGGCGCTCGTTTCGGTGTATGGCAGGCTGATGCTGAAGCTGGGGGTAGTCAGGTTGCGATATCTCATCGCCTCGGCCCCCCAGCTATTGAACTCGCCGCTCAGAACCATCGCGTTTTGGGCCGCGTCAAGAGCCGCTGGAACCAGTTTGGTACTAGTTACCGCCTCCGGCAGACGCTCATCTGCGGGATGTTCTGTATCCTCTGTCATTGCGAGGGACGAAGCAATCTCGATCTTCGCAGCGCTCGTTGGAACCAGGATGTCCCTGACGATGAGCGGCAGATAGGAGCGATACAGTTGTATCATCTCTGTCGAGATTATCTGGAAATTGTTGGCCAGGTTCGGGTCTTCGTTCTGGCTGTAGATTTCAACCTCCGATACCAGCGGGTTGATCAAGATATCCTCTGGGGCGGAGGAATTGATGATGATCTGCTTCTGTTGCCCGCCAGGGATTTCGGGATAGGCGCAATCGATTTGCCAGACCTGCTCGCCGCCGATTTCGGCTTGGCCGACTGTGCATTCCTTGCCGGAACCTTGCACGATCACGTTTTTCAAGACGGCCGGAACCACTGCTTTCACATGAGCGTTTTTAGCGGCCATCTTGCTCAGGTTGGCGATGGACAGGGCGTAGTACAGCTTTTCGTCCGTCTTGGCGGCGCCGGGCGTGGTGACTGCGCTGATGCTCAAATCCACTTTGTGCAGCGCCAGGGTCAACCCATTCATCTTATTATTCTTCCCGCTTGGATCGGGGGTCGCGCTGCTTGCCTCTATCGCGAAGCGGTACGAGGAGCGCGCCGCCTCTGAGACCTGCACGACCACCTCGATTTCCACTGTCTGTCCATTCGGCAGGTCGCCCAGCGCGCAATCCAGAACTCCAGGCAGGCTGAAGTCGCAGGTCCCCTGGTCGGGTGTGGTAGACAACACGCTCACTTCAACCGGGAGCGAGCCAGAAAGCCTTACCTCGCTGGCGTCTGATGGCCCCCGGTTCGAGACCCAGATCGTGTAGGTGAGAGTCTCGTTCACTCTTACGGTATCGGTCACCGCTTCCATCACAACCGCCAGGTCCGCCCGGGTGGCGACCGGGGTTTGCAGGGTGGCGGTATTGTCCAGCGGGGCGACTTCCTCCTCGCCCGCGGACGCGACCACCGTCGCGACGCTCTCGATCACATCCGTTGTCGTCAGGCTGGGGGCTGCCTGGGCGGAGACCATGATTGTCGTCAGTCCGGCTGGGTCGATCTCGCCGAGTGTGCAGATCACCACCCAGTTTGGCGGCGAGTCGACCACCTGGCAATCGCCAGCCGAGCTGGATGGGGCGATATCGGTCAGCGTCTTGGGCAGTTGCAGCGTGGCAATCACGCCCTGCGCCTGTGAAGGCCCCTGGTTGGCGACGCTGAGGATGTATTGCAGGCTTTCTCCTGCGATGATGGGCGTCGGAGCGGCTACCTGGCTGATGCTCAGGTCTACTTCCACGTTCACCGGAGTGACAACCTCGGCCTCGTCATTTCCATCGTTGCCATCCGCCGTCAGGCTGTAAACGCTGGCGGTGTTGGTCAGCACGCCGCGCGTCTCCGGCAGCACGTTCACTTGCAGATCGATGCTGGCTGCCGCCTGCGGTGCAAGATTGCCCAGGTTGCACATCACTTCGCTCTCGCCTGACGTGCATTCGCCCTGGCTGGGTTGGATCCCCGCCAGCGTGACGCCGGACGGCAGTATCTCGCGCACGCCGACGGTCGTGGCCGGCGACGGGCCATTATTCTGGATCGCAAGCGTGTAGGTCAACGCTTCCCCCGCCACAACGCTTACGCTTCCGGCAGTTTTTTGGATTTCCAGATCGGCCGCTTGCTCAACAATCATCGGGAATAACACCTGATTGTCGCTGGGTCGGTTGTCTGGCTCTTCCAGCGTGACGATGGCCAGGTTTTCCAGATTGGTTTGGGCAGGCAGGTTTGGATTGATCGCGATCGTGAGGATGACCGTGGCGGTTCCGCCTACCGAAAGGCTGGCCCGGTAGCATTGGATCGGGTTATTGGCTGTGTTACAGCGCCAGTCGTCTGTCTCCAGGCTGATCAGGGTGACGCCATCCGGCAGCCGGTCGTTCAACACCACCGATGTGGCGTTGTTCGGCCCCAGGTTGGTCAGGTCGATCCGAATCTGGGCCTGGTCGCCAGCGATCACGGAGGCAGCTATGGCATCATCATAGAACAAGCGCTGGCTCAATCGCACATCGGTGTTATCCGAGGGCGATGCCACCAGGGCAACTACGTTGGCTGTTTCTTCGACTTCGCCGACATCCGGCAGGCTGCTGGCTGCGGTCACATCGATCGTATAGCTCCCGGGTGGGGTCTCCTCGGTGGAGCGCACTTCCAGGTAGAATTGGCCCGAACCTTCATCCCAGATCAGGATCGGCTCCGGGTACAGGTCTGGAAGCGGCGTCAACCCGGTATTTGCATCCGGGACGGCGTCGACGTCCACAGTCAGCGTGATTGGCGCTTCCCAATCGTTCACGCTCAGGTCAAAGGTGAAGACCGCTGAGCCGCCTGGCAGCAGCGCCAGGGTGTCCATCTCCGGTTCAATCGAGAAACCGGGCTTGTCCACGTTCAGGTGCAGCGGTACGTTGACTTCTTCGAACCCGGCCATCGCAAAGATCGTCAGGTCATACTCGCCGTTGGCAAGCTCGCCTGTATCGGTGAGGGTCAGGGTAGCCGCTTCTCCCGGCGGGATTTCGGCCGGATTGAAAGCGGGGATTGGGTTAGCAACCCAGGTCATCCCATCCGGGACATCCTCCAGGTTGAGCTGGATCGTGGTTGTCAGCCCATACAGCGCAGTCGATTGCACCTCGAAGTCCCAGGCGGAGCCAGATCGGATCTCCATATTGTTTGGAACCACGACCAGGTTGAAGGTGGGCGTGTCGTTCTCCACCGTCAGGTTGAGCAGTACTTGCTTCTCACGCCCTTCGCCGGTGACCAGGATCGGAACGGGATAAACCCCGCTTGGCAGCGTCTGGGTGGCCGAGATCACCACATCGACCGGCGTCCCCGCTGCCGTCGGCGTCACAACTTCGGTCATTGAAATGGTCAACCCTTCTGCGATAGTTCCATAAGAGAAGCCGACTGAAGCGGGTGCAGGATCGCTGGACGTGGTTACAGACAGGCGCGCCGTGGTCTGACCGCCAGATAACACAACCGGGTTCAGGTTGTCGGCGCTCACGTTGAAGCTGGCCGCCGCTGGCACGCCCAGGATGGTCTCTGATACCGACCTGAGACCGGTTTCATCATCCACTGCCTCCACCCACAGATAGTAAATCTCTCCAGGCTCCATCGCTTCGATCGCCTGGGCGGTGGTAGTCTTGAAGTTTTCGAAGGTCTTCTCGGCCACACCCGGTTCGCGGCCTACATATAGGAAATAGGTATCTGCATCCGGGTTCGGGAACTGATCCCAGGTGATGTTCAGGCCGCGGAAACCGCTCGCTGCCCGCAGGTTCGCTGTCCACGTGCTTTCCCACGGGTGGACGACCGGCAGCGTTCCAGGCATATACAGGCGGGTGGGCGGGTTGCGCCCGTCATCCGCGTTCAGCCAGACCGAGTACTCGCCGGTAGGCATGTTGTTCAGGTCCAGCGTGGTGGTGATGTAGGTTCCATCGAGCGTTGAGACTGCGTCTTTTATCACCGGGGTGCCGGGATAGAACTCAGCCGTTGGGGTGGTATCGGTAACCACCTGGTTTGTGGCGAAGATGCTCAGGCTGGAATCCTCTTCTTCAGAAGAAAGCTGCCAGCCCAGTTCCGCCTGATTGTTCCCCAGGTCGGTCATGGTCAGGCCTTGCAACGCCGGGGGTGGGTTCGATCCAAGCACCTGCAGGAAGAAGGTGGTGCTGGGATTACCGTCAACAATCAACTCCCACTCGCCGATCTCGGCCATCTCCACCGTGTACAGGATTTGCTTGTTGTGCGTATCCGCATCGATGGACTCCAGATAGGTGACGTTACCGGGGTATTTCTGGGCGCTGATCAGATCCCCGCTCGGCGTGCGCAGCGAGAACTCCAGGTCATCGCCTTCAATGCCCAGGATGAACATCACATCCGTTGATTCGGCCACATATTGCTTCATAATGGTCTGATCTGCAGAGAATGTGAAGTTCTCCATGATGTGGCGCTCTAACGGCGTCATCGCGCTATACAGGCTCTTTCTCGCCCCGATATCGCTTTGCAACGCGCGCAGGGCTTCTATTGCCGGTGGTGTAAATAAGATGTATTCATCCACGCCGCCGAGGTTAACATCTCCATCCGCGTCCACATAGAAGCCGGTCTTGAAGCCAAAGATTTTGATCCAGGCTTTCAGCCCCCATACCGTGCCGCTTCCTTTGATGAACTCGCCGAATTCCGCCCCAACCTCCATCAAGATGATGTCGAACGGCGGGATCTTGATAGGCCCACATTCCCACACCGAGCCTATCTTGAACCCAATCTGGATTTTGGCGCGGGCCGAGAAATGCCAGTCCCCGCCTTGCTCCCAAATCCACAAGCCGGCATAGCCATGGAAGATGATCGCAGAGATCTCCAACTCCGCGCTGAAGTAACCTTTCTTGGCCCAGGCGTCCATTTGAACGATCTTGAAAATGGATAAGATTGTGATTGCGCCAGCCAAATGCACTTTCCACGGATCGAACCAGAGTTGCAAATCCACGTCGCCGGAAACGATCGAAAGCCCGCCCAGGTCGCCGTAGTCGATGGTGATGCCCAAATCGACCTGGGTGATATGTTGCTCATTGTCCAGGTAGAAAGTACCTTCCACCCGTGAGATGGAGAAACCAGTCGAGCCAAGCGGGATCGAGCAGCCTTTCATGCCCAGCCCGATCTCGCGCAGCCGTACCTTGATCCCCATCGTTTCTTCCGCTTTTTCAACGGTCATCAGC
>Ga0172368_10007226_pt1 | contig 11677 bp, 8 predicted proteins | sample Lak11m_FD_114540 | JGI IMG/M metagenome (GOLD analysis project Ga0172368, IMG submission 114540) | Freshwater microbial communities from Kabuno Bay, South-Kivu, Congo - kab_022012_11m | ecosystem: Environmental > Aquatic > Freshwater > Lake | place: Democratic Republic of the Congo: South-Kivu...
CCCGTAGGCCTCCGCGTTGATCTTGAACTCTGCCGATTGCGGCTGGCGGTCCTGGTAGAGATGGCAAAAATACTGCATGGTTCCAGCCGGTTTCGTGGACAGCTTCTCCGCGCGCACCCGCATGATCGGCGCGCCATCCTGCGCCACGCGACAGCCCATCAGGCCATCTTCGTCGTCGAAATCGATGTCCGTCAGCAGCTTGGGGTAGTTGTAGAGATCGATACCGGCGCGCAATGCCAGCTCCGTGGTGACCGGCAGGCGCAAGATGTAGGTGTGCATGCAGCCGGCCAGCAACTGCCGCGTCATGTTGTAGCCGGGAAGCTTGGCGAATTCATCAGATTGCAGCAGTGCGCCAACGGCGAGTTCGTTGTAGGGACCGATGTCGCAGTCATAGTATTCCCAGGCGGTCACGTGCACGGCGCCGACGCCAGGCACCAGGGTGGCGGGCCGAAAACGGCGGTCGGGCAGCAGGCGGCGCAGTTCCGCCAGCTTGGCAGGAAAGACCAGCGAGAACATGCGGCCAGAGCGGTAGAACACCGGTGTCTTGGCCCGCGTGCCGGCCAGTTCGGCGGTTTGCTGCTCGATGCCGGCGAAGAAATCCGTTGCCATGATCAGCCTCCTAACGGCGCAGAGAAGCGAGCCCATGCCGCGCGACCGCGCGCAGACTCAGTCGAGGTGGTTGTTCTTGAAGAGGAATCTCGCGCATTGGCAGCCGCTGCAGGCGATAGACGAAGGCGCGGATGCGTCCTTCATCGGCCGGGGTGCCGTCGTCGTAGTGGAAGTAGGTCGGCATGTCGTCGATGCGGCGCAGCAGGCTCTCCTCGATCTGCCCGTCGTCGCAGCCCCAACAGTGCGCCATCACGACACCATCGACCGGATGATGCCGCCAATGGTGCAGCGTGCTGCCGATCGCCAGGACCGAGTTGCCGACGGTACGCGGATCCAGCCATTGGCGCGAACGCTCGATCGACGCCGCCACGGCGGGTACCGGCAGCCAGGGGCTATGCTCACGTGCTGCGCGGTACAGCCTGGCGCGGATGCCCACCATGCCGGCGCGGTAGGCAGCGATTTCCGCACGAGATGCCGCGTCGCCGTAGACAAGGCGCGGATGCAGACGTGCCACGAACTCCAGGTCGTCGCAGGTCGATTCGAGCAGGACGCGCACGCCGTGCTCGGCGAGTTGCTCGAACAGGCCGCTGCTGGCGAAATCCGAGCCCTTGGTCACAAGATCACCGGACACGAACACCGTGCGCAGCGTCTCGCCCGGATTCTGGCGACCCAAGTGCGACAGTTCCGCCGACGCGCGGCGCAAGACCGCTTCCAGGCGTTGCCACTGCCGGCCCAGCACCAGCGCGGCGGCAAACCGCGGCGTGACCGGCTCTTCGAGCAGGGCGAGCACCTCGGCGGTGTACCGTTGGGCGGCCGCTTGGACCAGCTGCGTGCGCGCCCGACCCGCGCGGTTGTAGACCAGCAACGCGCGCAAGATGTCGACGGCGACCAACGCGCACCAGACCTTGGCGTCCATGGCCGGCACGCGCACTGTCGTCATGGCCACGACCGACACCTGATCAGACAAACCCATGGTTGACAAGGACATGCGATCCTTGATCGGCATGACGCCCGCCCGGCACAGGTTGCCGCAGGCTTGCACCAGACAGGTTGGCTTGTCCGGAGGATGGCGGTCGAGGTAGGCGCGGAAGGCTCCCCAGATGAGCTGGTAGGGGCGGCACTCCTTGCCGGAGCAGTCGCGGCGACCGAGTTCCATGACATCGCGCGACAATGCCGGCGCTGCCACTGCGTCGTAACCGAACGAACGGTAGACGGCAGCCAGCGCCTCGCCCGCGTGGTCGGGGCCAGACAGGAAGACGTAGCGGGACTCGCGCCGCAGCGAGGTCGCGCTGTCAGGTACAGGATCGGCGTGACGCGCAGCGCGGCGGCCGTCGGACGCGCCAACGTCGCCGGCGCGACGAAACTGCCGCACCGACTGCAGGAATGCTTGGATGCGGGTGATGAAGCCGGCAGCACCGCCATGCCCATCGGACTCGAGCACAGAATGCGGGTAACCGGCAAGCAAGTGGCGGAAGATCTGCTCGGAAAAGGACGACGGCCCGCAGCCGAACGAGGTGATGAGCAAAGGGAAGATATCGCCTGCGCCGCGCGCGGCCGCGGCCGCTCTCAGCATCGTGCGATCGTCCCCCCAGTAGACTTTGGCCATGGCCGGCGCATCGGCGCTGGCGTCGTAGCAGTCCAGCGGCAGCGCCAGCGCACCGTTCTGGCGCAGCAGCCCCGGCAGGCCGGCGCCAAGCTGGGCGTCGTGCACGACATGGATCTGCCCGCACAAAAGGACAAGCGGAATCGCATGCTTGCGGCCGTGCTCCACCGCGCAGCGGCCGATTTCCAGCAGTTCGAGCTGATACGCTCGTTGCACGGCGGCGGCGCGCGCGACTGCGCGGTCGGCACCCGCCACCGGCAGGCCGAGGCTGCGCGCCAGGTCGCGCGCCACGGCGCGCTGCGCCGGACCATCGAGCCCGCAGGCAAAATCCAGGCATGGATTCAGCACGGTCACGATCTTGCCGCGGGCCGCCAGCGATGCGCGCACCAGCTCGGGCAAGGCTTGCTGGCTGACGCACGTGTCGCCGCCGTTGCCGTGGCTGTCGGCGACGCCCATCACCTTGGGAAAGAACAGCCACGGCGCGTCCGTATCGCACACGCCGAAGGCAACTTTGACCGGGCCGCACGCGTCTGCAGCATTGCAGAGCAGTTCACCGGCAGCGAGTGCCTTGCCGGCTGGCCGCAGCACCTCGACGTTCGCTCCCAGTTCGCGCAGCAGGGTGCTCAACCAGGGTAGGTAGGTGTGGACGGCGCCGACGTCCGGCAGCGCCACGCGCGGGCCGCCGCCGCCGCTCGTCACCAACCGGTCGCGCAAGCGCTGGCGCTGCGCAAACGGATCGGGCGTGTCCTTGTCCAGCTTCGGTCGCGAGGCGGTCGCGAGTTCGTACTTGGGGCAGGCCCCGCCGGACAGCGCCACTCGCGTGGTGTCGCCGACTTGCACGGTCGTGCGCGATATGGGGCACAAGGTGCCGCAGCTGCTGTCGCCGCAGCGAAATTCGTCACGCTTTTCGATGGATGCCGAGAGCAGCCGTGACAAGTCAAGGTGCGGCGCCTCGGCCAGCGCCGTCGCGCCGACTTCGTCGATGGCGCACAGGCCGATTCCCCACGCGCCCATGGCGCCTGGGTTGGGCGGCACGACGATCGCGCGTCCGGTGACCGCCGCCAGCGTCCACGCCAGCGACGGATTGCTCGCCGGCTTGCCCTGGAAGAACACGGTCTGTCCTGGCACCCGCTGGCCCATCACCCGGTGCAGGTAGTTGCGCACAACAGCGTATTGAAATCCGGCGAAGACGTCGGCGAGTGTGAAGCCGTCCTTGCGCGCCTCGCCCGCGGCCTCAGCGACGAACACCGTGCACATCTGGCCGAGGTCGGGTGGCCGCGTGCCCTGCATGGCCAGCTCGATGAATTCTTCAATGCCGGCAACGTCATAGAGAAGCGCTTGCTCTTCGAGAAACGAGCCGGTGCCGGCGCTGCATGCCGTGTTGAGATCGCTCTCGACGATGCGGCCGCCGCTGATGCGAATGTACTTCGCGTCCTGGCCCCCGATCTCCATGACGGACAGGTCGGCGCCGCGTTGCGGATCGCAGCGGATCGCGGCCGTGGCGTGCGCGACGATCTCATTGAGAACCATGGGTTGGTGGTCGGGAAACACCGCCTCGCACAGGCTGGCCACCGCCTGCCGGCCTGAACCGGTCAGGGCCACGGCGCGGACGTCCCACACCCCTCGGGCCAGCAAGGTGGCGACGAGGCGCTGGGCCGCCGCGACGGGATTGCCGCGCGTGCGGTCGTAGAGGTCGAGCCGCGCCTCGCCAGTCGCGATGGAGGTCAGCACGGCCTTGGCGCCGGTGGAGCCGAGATCGAGACCCAGAACCAGCGGTTCGTTCGCCATCGCGACTGCCGACGGCGTCGCCATCATGGTCACCTTGTCCGCGTGCTCCTGGGCCGGTGCCAGTGCCGCGAAGCGGGCTTTGCGGCCGCGGGTCAGGTGCTGCGGGTCCGCCGGCAGGCTGGTGCGCCCGACTTCGCGCACGTGGTCGGCCGCCAACGCAGCCGCACCGAATGCCTCATAGCAATCGGCGTACTCGGGCAGCACCACCGGCTGTTCGACAAGCCCGGCGAAAGCGCTGCGCAACGTGGCAATTCGGGCGCAGCCGCCCACGAGATAGATGGGGCCTGGCACCTCGACGCGCGCCAGCATGGCGCGTACGTTGCGGGCGATCGACGCGAAGTAGCCGGCGAGCAACTCGTCGACGGACCTGCCCTCGTTGGCGTAGTGCGTCATTTCGCTCTTGGCGAACACGGAGCAGCGTGCGGTGATGGGCAGCGCCCGCTCTGCGCGGCCGGCGCGCAGGTCGGCCTCGGGCACGTCGAGGCCAAAGCGCGCGGTCAGCTTGAGGATGTTTTCGCCTGTGCCAGACGAGCACTTGTCGCTTTCCGCGACCCGGTACTGGTAGCGCGGCGCGCCGGGACTGCCGGGACCCGCGCGGCGCGACAGGGCGCCGTAGCCGCGGCCACCGATGTGGACGAGGTTGAGCTGGGGCGGGGCTGCAGTATCCTGCTCCAGCGCGGCCTGGCGACAAGCCTCTTCCGGCAGCACGAGGATCGGTTCGCACAGCTCGGCGGCATGGGTCCCGGTCGCCACCAGTGCTGCGCATTCGCCGAGCCGCAATTCCTCGTACCAGGCTGCGAACAGCGGCAGCGGGTCGCCGCCATGCGCAACGCTGCGGCTCACGTCAACGTGCAATTCGCCAGCATCGGACAAGCTGGCATGGACCAATCCGAGCGTGTTCTTGCCCAGGCTGCAACCGGCTATCCGTGTCGACATCCGCCAACCTCACCCGTGTGGCAAACCCATGCCGGTCGCCCCGAGTCGAAGGTACGGCACTATTGAACGCGGGTCAATAGGGAAAAGCCCCGACACCGCCGCGCGCAAAGCCCTTGGCGCCAGGGCGCGCACGTTGCGAAATAGTATAAATATATACCGGCTATATGCGCGACCGCGACATCGCCGACGGACGCCTACGTCTTGCCCCAACCCGCGCGCAACTGCGCGACAATCGCATCGGCCGTTTGCACGATGGCCTCGTCGCTGGTCAGCCGCGGCCGCCAGCCCAGACGCGACATCTTGCTCGTATCCAGCCGCACCTTCGGCACATCGCCGGTCCAGCCGCGCGGCCCGCCCGTGTAGGCGAAGTCCACCTGGCTCAGACCCATCGTCGCCACCGTGACCTCGGCGATCGTGCGCACCGACGTCCAATCGTCGACCGCCAGGTTGAAACAGTTGACCTGCTCTTGCGCATGTTGGAACCCGTAGGCCATGCCGTCGATGCAATCCTCGACATACACATACGGTTTGGTTTGGGTGCCGTCGCCGAGAATCTCCATCCGTGTCGGGTCCTTCAGCAGCTTCTTGACGAAATCGAAGCTCACGCCGTGGGTCGGATTCGGGCCGACGATGTTGCCGAAGCGGTAGATCCATGCCTGCATGTCATAGTTGAAGCAAAACGCAGAGATGAGCGCCTCGCACGCCAACTTGGACGCGGCGTACAGCGAGATGGGCCACAAGGGGCCGTAGTCCTCAGGCGTGGGCAGCACGGTCGCTTCGCCGTAGACCGCGCCGCTGCTGGAGAACACGATGCGCCTCACACCATGTCTACGCATCGATTCCAGGACATTGTACGTGACGAGCGTCCCGCCTTTGAGGTCGAAGTCGGTGTACGTCGTGCCAAGACTGATGTCGCTGTTGGCCGCCAGGTGCCAGACCAGATCCGGCTTCTGGGTGCCAAACAACTCCTCGACCTTGGCCAGGTCCAGTAGATCCAGCTTCCAGAACGTGTACTTGGGATTGCTGAGAAAGGGCCGGACGTGTGCGCGCGTTCCCAGTTGCAGGTTGTCGACCGCCACCACTTCATGGCCGGCGCCCAGGAGGCGCGGCGTCAGGTTCGAGGCGATGAAGCCGGCGCCGCCGGTCACGAGGATGCGCATGGTCCGTCCCAACTTGCGGCGCGCGCCCGGGCAAGGTCGACCGGGTTGCCGATATCGAAGAAATTGCGGTCCAAGACCTCTGCGTCCAGGCGGTCTTGGCGTGCGAGGCGATCGTACACCTCGGTCTCGAAGGAACTGGCTCCCGCTGGCAGCAGGTCCACCGCAGCCTGGGTGAACACGCCGAATCCGGCGTCGACATACGGCAACGCGGCCGCCGCGTCACCTTTTCGGTAGCATGCAACGCGTCCGTTTCTACCCAAGTCCACATTGCCACAGGCAATCGTCGTCATGCCGGCTGTGTCGTAGGGATAGACCGCCAGGCAGTTTCCGCCGTGCCGCGCGCAAAAGGCGGCGTAGTCGATGCGGCGCAGCACATCGCCGAACAGCAACAGGAACTGCGGCGCCAGCAGGTCGCGGGCGAGCAACAGTGCGCCACCCGTACCCAGCGGCTGCGGCTCGCGGCTGTAGCGGATCTGCGCGAAAAACGCAGTACCATCGCCGAAGTGGCGCTCGATCACCTCGGCACGGTGGCCGGTCAGCAGCACGATGTCGCGGATGCCTTGCCGCGCCAGCATGCAAATCATGTGTTCCAGGAAGGGTTTGCCGCCGACATCGACCATCGGCTTGGGTAGATCTTGGGCGAGCGCGCCGAGCCGCGTGCCCAAACCACCTGCGAGAATGACCGCTTGCATCTACTTCCTGTCCGGTATCACGCCGCGTAGACCCAGGATCCGTCTGAAGGTCCACAGCGTGCTCTGCCAGCGGTTGAGCGTCGTCTGGCCGACGCGCTCACGGTAGTCGATTCCGATATCCTTGACGCGAAATCCTTTGCGATACGGCAGGATAAGCAGCTCGACCGGCAGTGCAGGCCCATCCGGATTCCAGTGCAATTGCTCCAGCATCGTCTTGCGGTACGCGCGCATGCCGCTGTGCACGTCCATCGTCTTCAGACCATGCACGGCGAAGGTCGTGCCAGCAAAGATCAAGTTGGCGGCATAGTTGGCCATCGGCATCGCCTTGGGGCGCCGCTTCAGGCGCGAGGCATTCACCAGATCGAAACCTTGTTCAATCCAGCGCAACATCTCGGGAATCGCCTCGGTGGGATAGGTGTCATCGCAGTCGAGCGTCACGACGACGTCGCCTTTGGCGGCACGCAGCGCCTTGTCCATAGCACGGCCATAGCCCTGTGGCGGAAACTGGCGCAGCACCGCCACGCCCAGACTGGCAGCAATCTCAGGGGTTTTGTCTTTGGAGGAATCAACGATGAGAATATCAGCATCTGGCAACACGCGGCGGATGTCGTCGATAACCTTGGCGATTGCCCCTTCCTCGTTCATCGTGATCATCGCGACCGTGACCTTCATGCGCCTCCTTCTATGCCGCCCAGCTGGCCCGCCAACGCGCGTGCCCTGGCGATGCAGACGTCGGCGTTGATGTAGTCGAACTCAGCGAAACGACCCAGCAAATGCAGACCGGTCGCGGTGACGGTGGCGCGCATCGCAGCGACGTTGGCGGCGTAGTCCAAATCGGACACAGGATAGCCGTAGGGGTAGCGCATGACCCTCTGGTAGACGAGATCCTCGCGGCGCAAAATGCCCAGTCTCTCGACACCTGCGAGGACCGCATTGCGGATGGCGTCGTCGGATCGCGCCCACAGCTCGCTGTCCGGCGCCGCCGTCACTTCCGCGACCAGCGCGGCATGACCCGCTGGCACGCAATGCTCCGAAAACGAACCGGGAAAAGACACGCGGTGAAAGATCACGTCTGGATCCGGCACATAGATCGCCGTCGTGCCATCGCGCGCGCCGCGCCAGCCCAGCAGCACATTGCACAGGCCATTGTAGTGCAGCTTGCCCAGCGCCGCGTCGAGTTCAGGCGGTCGATCCGGCCAGATCTTCGGCAGTTCATGGCTCGGCAATGTCGAGACCAGGGTCGCGAAACGCCGCACCGCGCCGTCCTTGGACGTCACGCGCCACTGGTCGCCTTCACGCGCAATTTCCACAACTTCAAAGCCCAGTTGCACCCGCCCCTGACAGCGATCCGCCAGCGCCTGCACGAGCGCCTCGATGCCGCCACGCTTGGGGTAGTAGAAGTGCAGCTGGTGCAAATACCCTTCTGTTTCAATGCCGATCGCCGACTTGAGCACATCCTCCATCGGCGGCCGCGGGATGCGACCGGCCCAATCCAAGCTGGTCAACTGCGGATCCCACTTCCAGATCTTGTGGTTGTAGGGCAGCAGGTACTTGTCGGCGATGCCCTCGCCAAAGATGCAGTACGCCCACTCTGCCAGGTTCTGCGGCGGTCCCTCGTGCGGATTTTTCAGGTAGCCCAGCAGGCACTCGTACAGATCCTGCTTGTCGAGCACGGACAAGCCGTTTTCAAACGGATATTTGACATAGCGGTCCTTGAACCAGATGCGGTTCTGGCGCGTTTTCTGCTGCACGTTCGCGCCGAGCAACTCGACAATATAGGCTAGTATTTCCTTGTCTTTGGAGAACAGGATGTGGGGCCCCGTGGCGTCGAAGAAAAAGCCGTCTGCTGCCACTGTCTCGCACAAGCCCGCGCAACGGTTGGATTTTTCGAGGACTTCGCAACGTTCGCCGAGCGCTGCGGCCAGCGCCAGGCCCGAGATGCCACCGCCCAAGATGCCAATCATGCTGCGCCACCGACACCGGCAAAGGACTGCATCAGCGCACCGGAGCCCCATTGGGCAATGACCTTGGCGCCTTCCGGTTCGATGGTGTAGTGCAAGCGCGGCATGCTGCGCTCGGCCATGAAACGTTCCAATGCTGCATGGTTGCGATAGCAGTACAGCATCAGGAAGCCGCCACCGCCTGCGCCGATGACCTTGCCGCCCAGGACATGGCAGCGCTCGCGCACGTCGCGGTACACCTGATCCACTGCGGAAAAGGAAATCCTTTTGGAAAGCCGCTGCTTGGCCAGCCAGTGCTCATGCAGGTACACGCCCCAGCGATCGAAGTCGCCGGCCTCGATGGCGCCGAGGATGTTGCGCCCCAACTCTTTGATCTGATGGAGACTCTCAGACACCTGCGCATGCGATGGCGCGTCCTTGTCCTTCATGGCCGCATCCTGGTCGGCGAGCATCTCCTTGGCATCGCGCTGCGCGCCTGTGTAGTAGATATGCGTATTTGCAACGAAATCCGCCAGCATGCCGCTCGGCAGCGAGACCTGCCGCACTGCCACCTCGCCATCCTTGGCGATATCGAGCACCGTCAAGCCGCCGTAGGCTGCCATGTACTGGTCTTGCTTGCCAATTCCCTGCTTCAAGATGTCGAGTTCGATGTGGCAGGCCTCCTCGGCGAGTGTCTGCAACGGTACATAATGACGGTGGTATTGGTGCAGAGCCATCAAGAGGCCAACGAGGTAACACGACGACGAGCCGAGTCCTGTGCCTGCGGGAATGTCGGCGATCGAGGCGATCTCAAATTTGCGTTCAATGCCGTGTAGTTTGAGCGCTTCGCGTGCCAACTCGTGCCGCAGTTCGTTCGTGTGGGCGACGACCTCGCTCTGGCTGTAGTGCAGGCGCACCATGTCGCCGGTCACGGGGCGATTCGTCATGATGTACATGTATTTGTCGAGCGCCATGGCGAAGATGAATCCGCCATGCTCGCGGTAGTAGCTCGGCAAGTCCGTGCCGCCGCCGCCGAGGGTGACGCGAAAGGGTGTGCGCGTGACGATCACAGCCGGTACCCCGCCGCCGCGGCGTCGCGGTGAAACATCTGGACGGTATCGAGCGACATGGCCCGCAGGCTCTTGCCAAGCAGCCCCATCTTGCGCTGCAAATCTGGGGTCATCGTAATGATGTCGCAGCCGCACTGCTCCGCCTGCACGACGTTCAGGACCTCGCGCGGGCTGGCCCACAGCAACTTGGCGCGTGGCAGTCCGAAGAGCAGGCGGTGGGCCCGCGCCATGATCGGCACGGGGTCGACGCCGCAATCGGCGATTCGCCCCGCAAAAACAGATACGATGGCCGGCACTTCTGGATCGAGCACCGCGACCACACTGGTCACTTGATCCAGCGTCAGGATCGCGGTGACGTTGAGTTGGATGCCCGCGTGCGCCAGCGCGTACACGAGCGGCGCGGCGCTCTCGCCTTTGGTGTTGGTGATGGGAATCTTGACAAAAACGTTGCTGCCCCAGCTCGCCAGCAGCCGCGCCTGGCGCTCCATCTCGGCGAAATCGTCGGCAAAGACCTCAAAGGAAATCGGCAGATCTGGAATCGCGGCCAGCGCAGCGTGGGCAAACGCGGCATAGTCCGTCAGCCCTGCTTTGTGCATCAGCGTGGGATTGGTCGTGAATCCGTGCACATGCCCAGCGTCGCGCGCGGCAACCATCTCCGCGATGTCGGCGCCGTCGGAGTAGATCTGGATGCGCAGTTCGGGCATGTGCTGGGCTCCTACCCCGCGCGCAACGTACCAGACAGCAGCCTTTCCGCAAACTGCGCAAGATCGGCGCAGGTGGCATCGGCGGCCACTTGTCCGCGCCGCCAGGCCGAGCGCGGTTCCTGCAGCGCGGCCGTTCGACAACCCGCGGCGTGCCCCGCGGCGATGTCAGCATCGGTGTCGCCGACCAGCCAACACTGCGCGAGATCGAGATCGTGGTCCGCGGCGGCCTGCAGCAGCAGACCCGGCTGTGGCTTGCGGCACGGGCAAGGCGCTCCAAAGTCGGGGTGATGAAAACAGTAATATGCGCCGTCGACGGTGCAACCCGCCGCAGACAGCTGCGACAGCACCTCGGCGTGCACCGCATCCAACTGCTGTTGCGTCGACTTGCCTTTGGCGAGGTTGGGTTGATTCGAGACGATCAGCAGCAGCCAGCCGGCCTCGTGCAGCCTGCGCAACGCCATCGGTACACGCGTGAAGACATAGACGTCCTTTGGAGAACGCGGCGACTCGTGCGCCTCGGTGTCGGCGTACCAGACCAGCGCGTTGAGCACGCCATCGCGGTCGAGCAACACGGCGCGGTTCAAGGGGCAGGCCCCAAGGCATGGACGATCAGGTGCCAGATGACGGCTTGCCAGCCCTCGGCGTGGGGCGTGATGCGGCTTTCATCCTGAATCGGCACGAGAATCGTGCAGTCCCCGCGGCGCTTGGCATGGCCGCCGTCGCGGCTGACGATGCTCAGGACGGTGGCGCCAGCGGCCTTGGCGCAATCGATCGCGCGCACCAGATTCTGCGATGTGCCAGCCGAGCCGCCACCGACCGACAGGATCAGCACGGCGTCCTGCGAGCCGATGTGGGACGTGATCAGCCAGCGCTCGAAGACCACTTCCCAGCCGACGTCGTTGGTCCAGGCGGTCCATTCACTGACATTGTCGGACGGCGCGTAGGCTTCGATGCCGGCGATCTTGCGAAAATCATTGACGGCGTGCGATGCATTGCCGGCGCTGCCCCCGACGCCGAGGATGAACAGACGAGCGCCGCGCGCGCGCAACTCGCTGAGCAACTGCACGGCCCGTGCAATCGCAGCCCGATCGATCGTCTGCGCGATGTGAATGGTCTCGTCGAGGTATGTGGAGACAAGGTCGACCATGCTACTCCGGCAAGTGGCGCCGATCCCG
>Ga0172368_10007227_pt1 | contig 11677 bp, 10 predicted proteins | sample Lak11m_FD_114540 | JGI IMG/M metagenome (GOLD analysis project Ga0172368, IMG submission 114540) | Freshwater microbial communities from Kabuno Bay, South-Kivu, Congo - kab_022012_11m | ecosystem: Environmental > Aquatic > Freshwater > Lake | place: Democratic Republic of the Congo: South-Kivu...
GAAATATCGCTCCGCCCTTCGAGTACCACCGAAACGCCAAGCAGTTGGCGTTTCTCTCAGACACATAAAAAACAAAAGCGGCAAACGCTTTTGTTTTCTTGAAATGTGCCTGAGGTGGGACTCGAACCCACAAGACCGTGAGATCATAGCATTTTGAGTGCTACGCGTATACCAATTCCGCCACTCAGGCATAACGTACAATTTATATTAAATTTCCTGTGACTTTTAATGTTCAAATTTTTTCTACTCGCCCCGTAAAATACGAAGTATTCAGCGGGGTTCCGCCACTCAGGCAAATATGTTAAAAATTATTTATTCCAATTTCAGTCAGATAATCTTCAATTATTCAATTTTAAATCCTTCAATAACTTTTAAACATTCTGTTTAAAAGTACACATTGAGAATACAATACGGATAAGGTAAAGTAAAGTAAATGGCACGCTCGATTGCAATTTGTAATCAAAAAGGGGGGGTAGGAAAAACAACAACAGCAATGAATCTTGCTGCATATCTCGCAATACTTGGAAATCGAACGTTGTTAATTGATTTTGATCCGCAAGCGAATGCAACATCGGGGCTTGGAGTGAAGTGCGGAGAGGATGAAACAATCTATCACGCAATTTTAGGTGGGGTTACTCCTGATAAGGTTATTAAACGAACGTATCTTTCAAATCTTGATATGGCACCTGCGTCACAGGATTTGGCGGGGGCGTTGGTTGAACTTGTGAATCTTCAAGGAAGAGAATATTTTTTACGGAATTTTGTCGCGCACATTTCGCCGTATTATCAATTTATTTTAATTGACCTTGCTCCAAGTTTGAATCTTCTCACATTAAATGGATTGCTTGCAGCAGACGAAGTAATTATTCCTGTACAGTGCGAATATTTTAGTTTGGAAGGATTGAGTCAGTTACTTGAAACAATGCAACTCATTCGCACGAATATGAACCACCCAATTGAAATTGGTGGAGCACTGCTTACTATGTATGACAAACGTGAACGGTTGTCGCGTGAGGTTGCACGTGAAGTGCGAAGACGATTTCCTACACAAGTGTATGATATTGAAATTCCACGTTCGGTAAGTTTGGCAGAAGCGCCAAGTTTTCAAAAACCAGTAGTACTTCACGCGCCGCAGAGTACTGGAGCAATTGCGTATGAACAGCTTGCAAAAGAAGTGATGAATCAATTTCCTGATCGAAGCGCACCAACCTATATTTCGCCAACAATTCCTCAGAACGACGAAATTCTTGAAGAAGTAATTCAGGAGGACGAACAAATATTTGATAATTTTCCAAAAACAGATGAGGAGTTTTATGAACGTTTCTTTGTATTTTATGAATAAACCCAGTTGTAAACAACTGGGAATTGAATATTTAAAAGATTTAAAATTGAAGAATTAAATTTCTACATTCACGGGAATTTTTATATAAAATCGAGATATTTTTTCCCACGGAGAATATCATTTCGAATAAATATGCCTGCCTACCGGTAGGCAGGTTGAAATAAAATGAATAAATCACTGAGTAAGAGGAATCAAGAAACACACTCTATTGCACCGTTCAAATCCCTTTAGGTTGCGTTTGTAATAGAGTGTGCTTCTTTTACTCTTACGAAGATTATTTATATTTATGGAGACCATTTATAAGAAATGATATTCGAAGTTCTTGACCTTGGAAATTCAACATACTAAAGTAATAATGGTTTAATTTTTAAAGCGGGCTACTTCCAAATCGTTCGTTGTATATCTAGCTAGTATGGAACGGTGCGAAGCGGTGTAGAGGCGCACGAAGATTGGACTAGTGTATGCACTTTCTAGAACGGGGACTTCGGTGTGAGAGCTTTTTCGTTTGTATATATTTGGGTTTTGACGTTGTTCTTTCTTATTTTTATTTTTTACACTCAAAACTTCTACAAATAATTAATATACATAAAACGAAAAAGGTCTCATAATCGAGCCCCGTTTTAGTTTTGACTTTTTATAAAATTAGTGATATAATATTTTCACATTTAATAATTAAATAGCAGAGGCAGTTATGAATTCCTTTGTTGAAATACAAAACTTCGGTTTTAATGTTTTAACTATTTCTTTTTTAGGAACCGTGTTGCTCACATTACTTCAAATGAAGTCGATGTATGAGCAGGGGAAAACAATTTGGGAAAAAAGAAAAGGAGAGTCTGTTTCTGTCCTTCAGTTTTCGTATTTTGCAGCATACCTGTTTGCCATTTTCCCTTATGGTATAGCCCAACAGAGCGTTGCGCTTATATTCAATGCATTTCTTGGAATGTTCTGTTTCTATGTCATGGTTGGACTATGGAGATATAAACGTGGGGTTCCGTGGTATGAATGGGTGTTCGCGTTTTCATTTTTCCTCATGATTCCACTGATGATATTTCTAGATTCGGATGGAAGAGAGTTTTTATTTTCAGCACTTCTTTTCGGCATTCTCGTTTTTTCGACTTGCCAGTTATATGAATTAATGAAAGAGGGGAAGGCGGGAAATATTACAATAAATGTCCAAAAAATGTTTATGCTCTCAAACACGTTTTGGTTTTTTTACTCTTCATTCATCGGGAACGTCCCACTTATGATTTTTAATCCGGTTATGTTCGTTATTAACTGGAAGATCATACGCCTCGCAAAAGAATATTCGCGCGCCACAGTATAGTGGTGCGTTTTTATTAACATCTTTGACTTTTGATTTTTACTTTTTGAGTTTATACTTACCTATATGTTAGGACGAGGACTTGAATCACTTATTCCAAATAATAAATCTGGGAATCATCAACCTGGAGTTCCTCCGCTACACTCGAATAATTCTGTTCCACCATTTGTTCAGCGAACGCCACATACTGGATATGTTCCGCCGTTGCCCAAAATGTATCCGCCCATCAAAGAAAAAAGAGAATATAACAACGATCTAGGTTCAAGCATATTTCAGATTGAGGTTGAAAAGATACAACCAAATCCATACCAACCGCGAAAAGAATTTAATACCGACGAACTAAATGATCTTGCACAATCAATTCGTGAGTTTGGGGTGCTTCAGCCACTTATTGTTGCAAAGGTAATAAAAGAAAAAGATTCTGGCGCAGAGGTTGAATATCAACTTATTGCGGGAGAGCGAAGACTTCGAGCGGCGAAACTTGTGGGGCTTCCGCGCATACCCGCGATTGTAAAACAGATTGATGCGGGAAAGATGAAGCTAGAAATCGCGCTTATTGAAAATATTCAACGAAGTAATTTGAATCCAATAGAGTCTGCACGCGCATATGCCCAATTACAACAAGAGTTTGGTGTTACTCAAAAGGAAATTGCGATTCGAGTGGGAAAAAGTCGTGAGGTGATTGCAAATACTATGCGTCTTTTGAATCTTCCATCAGAAATTCAAGATGCACTTCAAACGGGACGTCTTACTGAATCACATGGAAGAACACTTTTAGGAATAGCAAATCCCGCGGAACAGCGACGCGCGTTTTTAGCATTACTTGAGAAAAAAACAACGATTCGCGAAATGAATGAAAAAAATGGGAAAAAGAAGATTATACAATCAAAAAATCCAGAATATTCGTTTTGGGAAAAACGACTTGAAGAAAAAATTTCTGCTCCGACTACGATTCGCGCACAAGGGAAGGGAGGGGAGATTGCAATTAAATTTTATTCACGAGAAGAGTTGGAGGGAATACTCGAACGGTTAACTGGCGGAGAATAAACAAATGGTCGAAGTCCGACTTCGGCCATTTGTTTACCGGTCAGTGCGATAAGTAATTTCTTTTGTTCCCTGTATTTTCTTTATCTTCAAAAGTATTTTCTGTATCTTTACTTCGGTGAGCACTTCAGTGCGGATGGTAATGGTGGAAAATTCCTTTCGGCGGTCAGTTTGGCTTTGGAGATAGAGAATATTAATTCTCAAATCTGCGAAAACACTGGTGACTTCTTTAAGGAATCCATTTTTGTCGGCGTTTATAATTTTGAATTCCATGAGCTGTATTTCGACTTTTTCCTTAAAGAATCGTGATTTTTTATTAAGCGTACTTTTTATATGATCCTTTGCTGATTCGCTTTTCACAAAGCGAAGCCAATCTTCTGAGGGTTTTTTCCCTTTGTGAGTAATAATTTCTACAAGGTCGCCCGATTTCAATTCGTAATCAATGGGAACTATTTTTTTATTTACTCGTGCACCGACACATTGATTTCCTATGTCAGTATGAATTCGATATGCAAAGTCTACTGGGGTTGCGTGTATCGGAAGATCGATAATGTCGTTGTGTGGGGTAAGTACAAAAATTCGCTCTTTAAAGAAATCGGTTTTGAGTGCCTGCATAAATTTTTCTTGATCAGTGAAGTGTTTTTGCCAATTACTTAATTGCTCAACCCATGCAAGTTCTACTTTATTTTTTACCCCCGTCCATGAAATGGCTTTTTTCGTGTCTCCACGAACTTGTTGATATGCCCAGTGTGCCGCAATGCCCATTTCTGCCTCTTCGTGCATTTCTTTGGTGCGAATTTGAACCTCAATAATTTTACTGTCTACACAAAATACGGTGGTATGGATACTTTGATATCCGTTTGGTTTTGGGCGGGCAATATAATCTTTTATTCTTCCCGGAAATGGCGTCCATAATTTGTGAATAATTCCAAGTGTGGTATAGCATTCTTCAATTGAACTTACGATAATTCGAAATGCAACAAGATCGTAAATCTTATCGAGATTCATTTCGTTTCGCAACAATTTTTTATATAAACTCGAATATCGTTTTGCACGCGCATCCACCGCGATTGGTTTTATTTCGCTTTTTACTAGGTGTTTCGCAATTATTGGCCGGACACGATCTGCATATTGCAGGCGATCCTTATATGATTCAGTAACTGTTTTCATAAGCCACGCATATCCTTCTGGGTTAGTGTAGGGGAGCGCAAGGTCTTCAAGATCTCCCGAGAGCTTTTGCATTCCAAGACGATAGGCGAGTGGGGCATAAATTTCTGTCGTTTCAAGTGCGATTCTCTCTCTTCGCTCTTTAGAAATATGTTCAAGTGTTTGCATGTTGTGCAGCCGATCCGCAAGTTTTATTAGTACCACACGGAGATCTTTTGAAAATGAAATAATAAATCGTCTTAGATTTTCGATTTCTCCCTCTTCCTTATTTTCTTTGTACTGAATTGAGTTGAGCTTGGTAAGTCCGTCAACAAGAAATGCAATTTCATTGCCAAAATAATTGGCGATATCTTTGTTGGTTATTGCGGTGTCCTCAACGGTATCATGAAGAAGTGCTGCGGCGACTGATGCTGCATCAAGTTTCCATTCATATACTGTTTCCGCCACTTTTATACAATGCACAAAATATGGCTCTCCACTTTCGCGAGTCTCATTTTTGTGGGCCATTTCGGCAAAGTCATAGGCTTTTCGTACCACACTTTCGGGGTCAAATTGTGTCAATAATACGGACATTTGATATGTTTATTCTACAACCAATGATTCATTTCTAACAACAAATAAAAGAGAAGGCTTGGCAGTAAAAAACAGAGGTGATGAGCAAAGAAATAGTGGTAACTGGTACTGTTGCAATATATTAAAAATCACGGTATACTCATTCTTGAAATTATGGATCAAGAAATTCTCGCAAAAATTAAGCCAGGCGCGAAGGTTCGCGTGTGGGAAATAATAAGGGAGGGAGAAAAAGAACGACAAAGTCCGTTTGCCGGTTTGGTTATTGCCCGCAAACATGGAAATGAGCGAGGTGCATCATTTACTGTTCGCACAAAGATATCGGACATTGGAGTTGAAAAGGTGTATCCAATTTACTCACCAATGATTGCGAAAGTTGAGATTATCTCAAGTCCTAAAAAGGTTCATAAAGCAAAGCTTTATCACACTCGTGAATTTTCAGCGAAGAAGATTCGTGAGCGTGTGAAGACAAAATAACAATAAAAAACTCTCCCGCTGGCGGGAGAGTTTTTCTTTCGGTATTCTATATATATGTTGTACATCGTCGCCACCCCAATAGGAAATCTTAAGGATATTACCCTCCGTGTGCTTGAAACACTTTCAAGCGTCGATGTAATTTTTGCAGAAGATACTCGTGTTGCGGGGAAATTGCTTGCGTGTAATAACATTTCAAAACCAACGTACCGATATGACGAACATTCACATACGCGCGCAATAAAAGAAATATTTAGATTTTTAGAACAGGGGAAGTCAATAGCGTTTGTAAGTGATGCGGGGACTCCAGGGATATCAGACCCAGGAACACGATTAGTGCAAAGTGTGCGAGCATCTCTTCCTAATATAAAAATCATTCCTGTTCCTGGAGTTTCTGCAATTACCGCCATTCTTTCAGTTGCGGGACTTGATTCGGGGACTTTTTCCTTTCTTGAATTTCCTCCACACAAAAAAGGACGAGCGACATTCTTCAAGAAAATCGCATTGTCTGAAATTTCTGTTGTATTTTACGAGTCTCCGCATCGAATACAAAAAGCATTTGAGTTACTTCAAAAAGAATGTGGGGAACAGTGTTCTATTGTTGTTGGTCGAGAACTTACCAAGGTATATGAAGATATTTTTGTTGGTTCGCCGGCGGAGGCGCTTTCATATTTTGTTGGCGAGAAGCTAAAGGGGGAGTTTGTGGTGGTAGTTAAGAAATAAACCAAATGGTATATCCAGTTACAAAAAGGATTTTTGACATTTTGAGCGCATTTTGCGGACTCATTTTTATTATTCCATTTTTTCCACTTATTATAATTGCGATTATAGCCGAAGACGGACTTCCTGTGATAGTAAAACTTGATCGAGTGAGTGAGGGGAAAATTATCAAAGTATATAAATTTCGTTCTATGATTCGCGGAGCACACGCTATGAAATCTGAGCTTATGGCACAGAACGAACGAACCGATGGGCCGCTTTTTAAAATGAAAAATGATCCACGGTTAACAAAAGTTGGAAAACTATTGCGGGCGTTGCGGGTGGATGAATTTCCGCAATTCTTAAATGTAATGAAAGGAGAGCTGGCGCTTGTTGGCCCACGTCCACATGAACCAGAAGAAATTGCCAAATATCCTGTTGAATTTAAACATATTCAATATGCGCGTGCTGGGCTTACCGGACTTTCGCAAGTTTCTGGAGCATCTTCGCTTTCATTTATGAAAGAGTTGGAGTTTGATAGTTACTATATCAAACACCCCTCATTGTGGCTTGATATAACAATTCTTTGGAAAACAGTATGGGTATTTTTTTCTGATCCTACTGGGGTATAAATAGAGATAAAATGCAAGTTGATTTTATTTATTTTTTTTTGATATATTTAGAAGACTTGAATTGAATATCGGATACAGATTTGTAGGCACGATGCGTGTTTCTGCTTTGGTGTTTTTTTGGTATTTATAAATATAAAAACAAAATATGATAAGCAAAGAATCTTTAGAAAAATCAGTCGAAATGTATAAAGTGTTAGCAAACCATAAACGCTTGGAAATTCTCCACATAATAGGAAAGGGAGAGCTTCCCGTTGAAGATATTGCGAGCGCGCTTGGTGTTTCTAGCGCAAATGTTTCTCAACATCTTTCACATTTACGATATGTTCGGTTAGTAAAGACGAGGCGGGGGGATTTTGAATTTCTGGTTTATTCTTCTTTTTTCTTTCTGGTAACCTTTGTTGGAGTAGCTTTTGGTTTTTTTACTCGTGGTTTCTTTTCTTTTTTTATCGCTTCCTTTGCTTTTGTGGTACGTGAGCGGAAACGTTCTACACGTCCTGCGGTGTCTACCAACTGTTGTTTGCCGGTGTAGTATGGATGACATTTTGCACAAATATCAACCACCAATTCTTTTCGGGTTGAGCCAATAACAAATTCATTGCCACACGCGCAACGAACTTTTGCATCGGGATAATATGTTGGATGGATATCCTTTTTCATAACCTCTTAATAATACAAATAAATTTATAAAATGCAAGTTTTATTTTGATATTAGGAATAAAAAAGCCCAATCGAATACGTCGATTGGTGCTTGTATAATCGCTTCTTCCCGCTGCTTGTCCGCATTTCATTTGCATCATGATGCCATCACTATAGGGGAACAAACCGTGGGCGTCCTCTGCCGATCTTCTCCTGTTTATACCCAAGAGAAAGGGGCTTTTAACCTTTGCGTATCCCTAGCTTGCGATGGCTGCAAATTTCTTATAAAAGATTAGTTTATTTATATACCTACACGTATAGTTAGTGGTGTCAAGTAGTATAATAACTATATGATGTGTAACAAAAATGGAGGAATGTGTGGAGGGGCTTACGGGCTCGCAGTCGTTGGAGCGGCGGTCTATTACATCCAACAATCTGATGCATTTTGGATGGGGGTTCTTGGCGTCTTAAAGGCAATTGTGTGGCCTGCAATGCTTATGTATAAAGCGATGGGATTGCTCGCAATGTAAAGCATTTCTGCACTGAAAAGCAAAAAATCTAACAAGGTTTTGAGATTAAGACTTGGCCAAGCGGCCTATATATCGACAAGTCGGCTTGTCGGCACGCGGAGATGGCTCAAAACCCTATTGTGTTTCGAGGGTGCCTATTGACTTATTTTTGAACTTTCCTATAATGGGGAAGCTGCATAAAGGTGCGGTTTTTATATGCTTTTTGTGGCGTTCCTTACAAGATGAATATCCACTTAGTAATAAGTGCGAAACGATAAATAAATTCAATAAATTGAATGGAAACAAACAAGTACATTTTTTGGATCAAACATTTTAAATCTGGGATTTAAAATAAATTAAGAAAATTTGAGTATTTTCTTGGTTGTCCCTATTAGAGAAAAGATGAGAGAAGCAATACGTGCATGAAGGCAGAAATGCATCTGCAGTCATGCACGAAGACCTTTCTTCACACTTACTCTTTATTGGAGGATTTGATCCTGGTCCAGGATGAACGCTGGCGGCGTGGATAAGGCATGCAAGTCGAACGGATCAGCACATCTCACCAAGGTGAGATGTATTGAAAAATTGAAAATTGAAAGGAATTCCTTCAATCTTCAATAGCGACGAAGTCGCGATTCAATCTTTTAATGCACCGAGCTTTAGTGAGGTGTGTTGATTAGTGGCGAACGAGTTAGTAACACCTTGGTACATACCCCGAAGTTGAGCATAGCTCACCGAAAGGTGAGGTAATTCTCGATATTCCCGCAAGGGCAAAGTTGAGTTTTCCACCGTATATAATTTATCAATTTAGCGAAGCGAATTTTAAACAGATTCGCGACGCGAGGAAAGAAAGGTAGTCGAAGTACTACCTGGGTGATGAGCAACAAAGAAGATGTTTAAAATGCGCTCGCCCGTTGGGGAGCGTAAAAATAATTTAACTCTTTGTTACTTCTCCTCGATGAATATTAATCATATTCACCTCGTCGTCGTGCCTCGATTTAAATTATTTTGAACGCTTCTAAATTTGATAAGGTATATAGGGTGGAAGACTGGACGCTTTGGGATTGGCCTAGGCCCGATCAGCTAGTTGGTGAGGTAATTGCTCACCAAGGCTACGACCGGTAGGGGAGCTGAGAGGCTATTCCCCAACGACGCAACTGAGACACGGTGCGTACTCCTACGGGAGGCAGCAGTCGAGAATATTCCACAATGGGCGAAAGCCTGATGGAGCGACGCCGCGTGCAGGATGAAGGTCTTAGGATTGTAAACTGCTTTTAAATGGGAAGAAGCTACATTAGTAGTGTGACGGTACCATTGGAATAAGGGGCGGCAAACTTCGTGCCAGCAGCCGCGGTAATACGAAGGCCCCGAGCGTTATCCGGATTTATTGGGCGTAAAGGGCGCGTAGGCGGCTCGGTGCGTCTTATGTTAAATCTCACCGCTTAACGGTGAAATCGCATAAGATACGACCTTGCTCGAGAGTGTTAGAGGTAGAAGGAACTTATGGTGTAGGGGTGACATCCGTTGATATCATAGGGAACACCGAAGGCGAAGGCATTCTACTGGGACATTTCTGACGCTGAGGCGCGAAAGCGTGGGGAGCAAAAAGGATTAGATACCCTTGTAGTCCACGCCCTAAACGATGATCACTAGCTGTCTCGAGTATCGACCCTCGGGGTGGCGAAGCTAACGCGTTAAGTGATCCGCCTGGGAAGTACGGCCGCAAGGCTAAAACTCAAAGGAATAGACGGGGACTCGCACAAGCGGTGGAGCATGTGGTTTAATTCGACGGTAAACGAGAAACCTTACCAAGGCTTGAAATTCAAACGAAAGGTGTCCGAAAGGATATCCCTCTCACAAGGACGTTTGGACAGGTGCTGCATGGTTGCCGTCAGCTCGTGTCGTGAGACGTTCCCTTAAGTGGGGTAACGAGCGCAACCCCTGCCCTGTGTTATATGTGTCACAGGGGACTGCCATCTTATAGATGGAGGAAGGCGGGGACGACGTCAAATCAGCATGGCCCTCTGACGCCTTGGGCTACACACATGCTACAATGGTAGATACAACGGGTTGCCAAGCTGCAAAGCGGAGCCAATCCTTCAAAATCTACCCCAGTTCAGATTGAGGGCTGCAACTCGCCCTCATGAAGTAGGAATCGCTAGTAATCGCGGATCAGCAGGCCGCGGTGAATACGTTCTCGAGTCCTGTACTCACTGCCCGTCACGTCAAGGAAGCTGGGACTGCCTGAAGTTTCGTGAAGGAATCAGGGTAAGCTTGGTGACATGGACGAAGTCGTAACAAGGCACGGGTAGCGGAAGCTGCTCGTGGATTAATTACACTTAAGTCGTAAAGATTTTGAGAATCTTTTTCCGGCGTCGCTCAGACAAAATACAAACTTTGTTTGCTATTTTGATCTTCGCTAGCCGTAATAAAATTTTTTTTATTTTTTAAAATGATGTGTATAACAGTTCGCTGTACGCGATCATCCGAGTAATCGGGGAAATCAACGCAGAAGGAATGATGCATACTATCGAGAGGTGTTAGCCGATAAACCTCAAATATGTCTCGGCTACGAATATAGTAAATGTCTAATTGGTTTATTATGTTCGGTGGGATGACCAAGAAAGTACTTGAAATAGAATTTATTTGTGAATAGAAAAATCACCCTTCGTGGGTGGTTTTTTTGTTTTCAATAGATGATTTTTTAAAATAATGATATACTTTAAACAATTATGGCTGGAAAAACGATACTTATTGTAGAAGATGAAACATTGTTAGGAAATTTGCTAAAACAGCGATTAGAACATGAGGGATTTAACGTGATTTGGTGTAAGGATGGAGAAGAAGCGGTGTCAACACTCAGAACTACTAAACCGGACCTTATTTTACTTGACCTTATTTTACCAAAGATTTCTGGATTTGAATTGTTGGAAACAATGCAGGCAGATCCACAACTTGAGCGTGCACCTGTTATTATTACATCAAATTTAGGACAAGATAGCGATGTGGCTCGCGGACAATCACTTGGCGCGATTGAATATTTTGTAAAGGCAAAAGTCTCGATTGAGGAGTTGGTTGACCATATAAAATCGATGATCGCAAACTTACCTCAAAATTCATAATTTGTTATACTAATAATATAAATAAATGTCCTTCAATTTATGAAAAAAGGTTTCACTCTCATCGAATTGCTAGTTGTTATTGCAATCCTTGCAATTCTTGCAACGGTTATAGTCGTCATCATTAATCCTGGCGAACTTTTAAAGCAGGCACGAGACACTAC